>Ga0209915_1000439_pt1 | contig 97438 bp, 77 predicted proteins | sample ThiBiot_750_plan_FD_183952 | JGI IMG/M metagenome (GOLD analysis project Ga0209915, IMG submission 183952) | Wastewater bioreactor microbial communities from Cape Town, South Africa - Thiocy_cont_750_plan (SPAdes) | ecosystem: Engineered > Bioreactor > Thiocyanate-remediating > Anaerobic-Aerobic... | reverse complement strand
GGAAGCGCGGCGACAGCAGGTTGCGGCGCTGGCAGAACAGCGTGTCCAGCGTGGTGGCGTTGTACTCCAGCCCGCTGGCCTCGCTGTGCACCGAAAAGCTCATCGTGGTCGGCTGCGAGGCCACGCCAAGCTGCGCGAACATCCGCGTCAGCAGCGGATAGTGCGCCGGGTTGTGCACGATGAAGCCGCTGTCGACGCGGTAACTCTTTCCCGCCTGCTCCACCTCGTGCGTATGGGTGTGGCCGCCGAAATAGCTGTTTGCCTCGAACAGCGTGACGTCGTGCCGGCGCGACAGCAGCCACGCCGACGCCAGCCCCGCGATGCCTGACCCGACCACGGCGACGCGCATCACTCAGCTCCCCGCCCTGGCCAGCACCCACGCCGGCACCGGTTTCAGCCCGCGCACCAGGCCCAGCCGCGCCATCAGCTTCAACCCGTACCAGGTCACGTCGACTTCCCACCAGCGGAAGCCCTGGCGGCTGGAGCCGGGGAAGAAGTGGTGGTTGTTGTGCCAGCCTTCGCCGAACGTCAGCAGCGCCAGCCACAGGTTGTTGCGGCTGTCATCCTTGGTGGCGTAACGGCGCTTGCCGAACCGGTGTGCCAGCGAGTTGATCGTCACCGTGGCGTGGAACAGCACGATGGTCGACACGAAGAAGCCCCATACCAGCATCTGCCCGCCGTCGGTGCCGAGCTGCGGCGCGACGTGATGCAACAGGACGCCGAGCGCGTAAAGGCCAACCGCCAGCGCGACCGGTACGGCGATGTCGAAGCGGTCCAGCCAGCGCAGCTCCGGGTACTTCGCCAGGTCCGGCACGCGCGCCAGGTCCGTGCGGAAGTTGCGCGGGGTCAGGAACCAGCCGACGTGGCTCCACAAGAAGCCGCGCTCGCGCGGCGAATGCGGGTCGGCCGACGTATCGGCCGCCCGGTGGTGCTGCCGATGATGCGCCGCCCACCACAAGGGCCCGCGCTGCACGCAGGAGGCGCCGATCACGGCGAACACGAATTGCACGCTGCGCGAGGTCTGGAAGGTGCGGTGCGAGAAGTAGCGGTGATAGAAGCCGGTGATGGCGAACATGCGCAGCGCGTAGAGCGCGCCGGCCACGCTCAACGCGACCGGCGACACGCCCACCCAGATCACCCCGAGGCAGGCCAGGTGCATCGCCACGAACGGCGCCGCGCGCAGCCAGTCGATGCGGTCCGCGCGGCTCTCTTCGAAGTTCATCACGGTGCTGGCGTCGAACCAGCGACGCAGCGTGCGCGCCACCCGGGAGCGCGCCGCGACCGTGCCACCGGCAGTTGCCCGCAGGGGCGAAGGAGTTGCAGGCGGTGTCGATCGAGCGGCCATCATGGAAACATCCGGTGAGCGATTCACTGACACATACGGTGCGAATGGCACCGCGGATGCATTGGGGTGCGAAAGTGCTCGTTCACGCCTCGTGGTTCGGGCCGGCATGGTCGGCGGCGTAACCCGGCCATGTCCATTCCGTCGGTATCGGTGTTCTCCGATGTTGCCGTGCCCGCCGCATGCGGGCTTGCGAATGGACGACCGCCACGAACGATCCCGCCGGTTCAGGACTGCCGGAGTCTGTCGTATGCGTCCAATGCGCGTTGGCGTGACTGGCCGAGATCGATCATCGGTGGCGGATAACCGCTGCGCTGAAGCAGGGCTGCATCCTTCCACGGCTCATGCAGCAGCGCCGTGGATGCGTCGGCCAGTTCCGGCAGCCAACGGCGCAGGTAGGTGCCATCCGGGTCGAATTTTTTCGCCTGGGTGAGTGGATTGAACACGCGAAAGTACGGCGCGGCATCGGCGCCGCAGCCGGCCACCCACTGCCAGCCCAGCGTGTTGTTGGCCAGGTCGGCGTCGACCAGGGTGTCGTGGAACCAGCGCGCGCCGTGGCGCCAGTGCTGGCGCAGGTTCTTGGTCAGGAAGCTGGCCACGACCATGCGCACGCGGTTGTGCATCCAGCCGGTCTGCCACAGCTCGCGCATGCCGGCGTCGACCAGCGGAATGCCGGTGCGGCCGCGCTGCCAGCGTTCGATCGCCGCGTCGTCGGTGGCGGCCCAGGGGAAATCGTCGAAGCGCGGATTGAAGTTTTCCGTGGGCGTGTGCGGAAAGTGGAAGAGCAGGTGATGGGCGAACTCGCGCCAACCCAGTTCGCGCAGGAACGGTTCGAGGTCGGGACGGCGCGGGGCATCGGTGGCGCGGGCACGACGATCCAGCTCGAAGTGGATCTGTCGCGGCGAGATCTCGCCGAAATGCAGATGGGGCGACAGGCGCGAGGTGCCGTGCCGCGCGGGCAGGTCGCGCGCGTGGGCGTAGTCATTGACGGCGTCGTCGGCGAAGATTTCCAGCAGGTCGCGGGCGCCGGCCTCGCCCGGCCGCCAGTGCGCGCGCAGGCCCCCGGCCCAGTCGACGCGCGGCAGCAAGTCCAGCGCGTCGAGCGCAATGCCGTCGGGCAGTGCGTGCCAACCCGGTACGCGCGGCGCCGGCAAGGGTTCGACCGGCTGCAGTTCCGCGCGCAGGTTGCGCCAGTACGGCGTGAACACCTTGTACGGCAAGCCTTGCGCGGTGGCGATCCGCCACGGCTCGCACCACAGGGCGGCGCTGTAGCTGTGTACTGCGATGCCGTCTTGCTGCAAGGCGCTCTTGATGTGCGTGTCGCGCTCGATCGCGGCCGGCTCGTACAGACGGTTCCAGTACACCGCGCGCGCGCCGCTGCGGCGAATCAGCTCGCGCAGGATGCCCAGGGGCTCACCGCGGCGCAGATGCAGGGCAGCACCGGCTTCGCGCAAACCCTGGTCGAGCGCGACCAGCGAATGGTGCAGCCACCAGCGGCTGGCGGCGCCGACGGACCGGGTCTCGTCATCGGCGTGGATGAATACCGGCAGCACCCGTGCGTGCTCCACGCAGGCCGCGCTCCACGCCGGGTTGTCGGTCAGGCGCAGGTCGCGCCGGAACAGCACCAGCGCCGTGTCCATCGCGTCGCGCGCGGGCACGGTTCTAGAAGCCGAACAGCGGCTGCAGCGTGCGCGCGAGCCAGCCGGAGAACTTCAGCGGCGCGTCGGTGGCCGCCACACAGATGCATGGCACGCCGGGCGAAGTCACCGGCTGGTGCAGGGTCTCGCCATCGAGGTCGGCCACGTCGCCCGGGCCGAAGTGGCCGAGCAGGTCGTCGTAGGCACCGTCCAGGATCATCGTCAACTCGCTGCCGCCATGGCTGTGCAGCGGCAGCTTGTTGCCCGGCGCGATGCGCAGCAGCATCAGGTCGCCGCCGCCGATGCCGCTGGCGCGAATGCGCTGCACGCCCGGCGCCACGCGCTTCCAGCGCAGCGCGCGCAGGGACTGGCCGAACCATGGCTGCAGGGCGCGCGGCAGGCGGTCGGGATCGTGTGCATCGACGGCCTCGATCGGCAACACTGCCGGCCCGCCCTCCGGCTCGGCATCGAGCCGGGCCAGGATCGCGAGCCGCGCATCCTCCGCCGGGGCGTCCGCGCGCTGCTGTTGCAGCAGCGCGCCGCCGATCCGGTCGGCGTCCCGCAGATGCGCGCGGCACTCGGCGCAGCGTTCCAGATGGGCCGCGGCAACCACCGCCAGCGCGGCGGGCAGCGCGCCGGCGGAGTAGCCGACCAAGGTGGCGTCATCGAGGTGGCGGTTCGGTTTCATCGCGCCCCCCTCATGCTGCCCTGCAATTTGGCGAACGAGCGCCGCAGCGAGGATTTGACCGAACCCAACGGCATGTCCAGCTCGCGGGCGATCTCGCTGTGGCTTTTGCTTTCGAGGTAACACATGCGAACCAGCTTGGCCTGTAACGGCGACAGTTGATCGATAGCCTGCTTCAACAGGTCCTGGTCGAAGGAGGATTCGGGTTGCGAGTCGAGCCGACCGGATTCGAGCTGGTCGAGCTGGTCCAGGCCTTCCTGGATCGGCGACCAGTGCGGTTCCCTGCGCACGTGGTCGATGTAGAGGTTGCGCGCCACGCGATACAGCCAGGTGGCGAGGCTGGCCCGCGCCGGATCGAACATCGCGGCCTTGCGCCACAGCGTCAGCAGGGCTTCCTGCACCAGTTCGTCGGCAATCGACTCGGGCACGCCGAGATTGCGCAGGTAGCGCTGCAGGCGCGGCGCGAAATGGTCGAAGATGCGCATGAAGCTGGCGCGGTCCCGCTGTGTCGACACGGCGGCCATCTGCGTCGACCAGTAACGCGCGTCAGGAGTGACGTTGTTCACGGCAGGCACGGGTCGCATCGCCCGAAAGGGCGTTACCTCGGCGGCAGAGTGATCCGGACCCATCATACGCAACTTCCCGCCAGCGACCGACCCCATGCCCGACGATCGGGCATGTTTCCTTTCGCCGGTATACGGCGCGCGCGGCCATTCGGATGCAACCGCACCGGGAATCGCCCGCGAACGGGGGGTACCGGCAAAAGAAAGCCCCGCGCGAGGCGGGGCTGTTTCGGTGCGGCCCTGGTGTGCGCCTACTCGACGTCGAGGAACGAGCGCAGCTGTTCGGAACGGCTCGGGTGACGCAGCTTGCGCAGCGCCTTGGCCTCGATCTGGCGGATCCGCTCGCGGGTGACGTCGAACTGCTTGCCGACTTCCTCCAGCGTGTGGTCGGTGTTCATGTCGATGCCGAAGCGCATGCGCAGCACCTTGGCCTCCCGCGGGGTAAGCCCGGCGAGCACGTCGCGCACGGTTTCCATCAGGCCGGTTTCCGTGGCCGACTCGATCGGCGAGCTGGCGTTGCCGTCCTCGATGAAGTCGCCCAGGTGGGAATCCTCGTCGTCGCCGATCGGGGTTTCCATCGAGATCGGTTCCTTGGCGATTTTCAGCACCTTGCGGATCTTGTCCTCGGGCATCTCCATTTCCTTGGCCAGTTCCTCCGGCGTGGCCTCGCGGCCGAACTGCTGCAGCATCTGGCGGGAAATGCGGTTGAGCTTGTTGATCGTCTCGATCATGTGCACCGGGATGCGGATGGTGCGCGCCTGGTCGGCGATCGAGCGGGTGATCGCCTGGCGGATCCACCAAGTGGCGTAGGTCGAGAACTTGTAGCCGCGGCGGTATTCGAACTTGTCGACCGCCTTCATCAGGCCGATGTTGCCTTCCTGGATCAGGTCCAGGAACTGCAGGCCGCGGTTGGTGTACTTCTTGGCGATCGAGATCACCAGGCGCAGGTTCGCCTCGACCATTTCCTTCTTGGCGCGGCGGGCCTTGGCCTCGCCCGAGGCCATGGCGCGGTTGATGTCCTTGATGTCGATCAGCGGCAGGAACAGCTTGCGCTCGATCGCGGCCAGCTTCTCCTGCTCGGCGTCGATCGCCTCGCGGTGGATCTTGATGTTCGGCGACCACTTCTGGCGCTTGCGGCTCAGCTCGGCGACCCACTCGGGGTTGCCCTCGTTGCTGGGGAACGCCTTGATGAACTCGGCCTTGGGCATCTTCACTTGCTTGACGAAGATGTCCAGCAGCACACGCTCGTGATGGCGGATGTCGCCCACCACTTCGCGCAGCTTGCGCACGAAGCCGTCGATCAGGGCGCTGGGCAGCTTGAGCTTGAGGAACTCCTCGGCCATCTGGTCACGCAGCTTGACGATCTTCTTGTCGGTGATGCTGGCGGCTTTCGGCGCGGCCTTCTGGAACTTGGCGTAGTACTCGCGCAGCAGTTCCATGCGGCGCTTGACCTCTTCCGGGTCCGGACCGGTGGGGCCGGCTTCTTCCTCTTCGCTCGACTCGTCGGAATCGTCGTCGTCGCCTTCGGATTCCTCGTCCAGGCCGAGTTCGGCGGCTTCGGCGGCGGCGGCTTCCTTCTCCTTGCGGGCGAGGTCGGCCGCTTCCTCCAGATCGAGAAAGCCGGCCAGGATCTCGCTGAGGCGACGCTTGCCGTCCAGGTGCTGGTCGTATTCCTCCAGCAGCAGCTCGATGGTCAGCGGAAAGCTGGCCAGCGCGGTCTGCACCTGGCCCAGGCCTTCCTCGATGCGCTTGGCGATGGCGATCTCGCCCTCGCGGGTCAGCAGTTCGACGGTGCCCATTTCGCGCATGTACATGCGCACCGGGTCGGTGGTGCGGCCCACTTCGGCGTCGACGGCGGAAAGCAGCGCCACGGCCTCTTCGGCGGCGGAGTCGTCGTCGCCCGAGCCGCCGCCGGGGGCGGCGCTGTCGGAGATCGTGTCGGTATCCGGCGCGGCGTCATGGACCTCGATGCCGACGCCCTTGAGCACGGCCATGATGTCTTCGATCTGCTCCGGGTCGACGATGTCATCGGGGAGGTGGTCGTTGATCTCGGCGTAGGTCAGATAGCCCTGCTCCAGGCCCTTCGAGATGAGTGCCTTGATTTCCGACTGTTGCTCGTGGGGAGCTTTGCTGTTCATGGATTGACCGACCGCCAAAGGGGTGCAAGAACCGGACATTATAGCGATGTGCTGCTTTTCTGACCAGTTTTCAAGTGAAAAATTCTGTCGTTTGCCGGGCCGAACGACAGGCAAAATTCGAGCCAGACCGCGGCGTTGGCGCTGTCTGCGAGGTCGCGCGCGGCATGCCAGTCAGGCGGTGTCCAGCCAGAAGGTGACCGGGCCGTCATTGACCAGCTCGACCACCATATGGGCACCGAAGCGCCCGGTTTCCACCCTCGGATGGGCAGCCCGCGCCAACCCCAGCAGGCAGTCGAACCAGTGGCGCGCATGCTCGGGCGCGGCGGTGCGGGTGAAGCTGGGGCGCATCCCCGAGCGGGTGTCGGCGGCCAGGGTGAACTGGCTGACCAGCAGCAGGCCGCCGCCGGTGTCGCGCAGCGAGCGGTTCATGCGGCCGGCATCGTCGGCGAACACGCGATAGCCGAGCAGGCGTTCCAGCATGCGCCGGGCCTGCGCCTCGCCATCCTCCGGTTGCACGGCGACCAGCGCGAGCAGGCCGGCGTCGATCGCGCCGACGGTTTCGTCCTCGACCCGCACGCTGGCGCAGGTCACGCGCTGGATGAGGGAGATCATGGGGTGGCCGGCAATGGCGAATCGGGAATCGGGAATGGGAAAAGCATAGCGCCCGGCGGCTGATGCCACGCAGTCGGGCGAGTCCATCCGGTGCGCGCCTGACCATTCCCCCGTTCCCGATTCCCCATTTCCAGCCCGGCTACACTTTCGCTCATGCGTTTCGACATCTACGTGATCTATCTGCTGCTGCGCTTGCTGGCGCTGTTGCCGTTGCGGATGCTGCATGGCATCGGGGCGGGGTTGGGGCGGCTGGTGCTGTGGCGCGGGGGGCGCACGGCCCATCACACCGCGGTGAACCTGCAGATTGCGCGGCCGTTGCCGGATGCGGCGCGCCAGCGCGCGTTGTTGCGCGAGGTAATGGGCGAGGGCGGCAAGTCGATCACCGAAATCGTCAAGGTGTGGGGCGCCGGCGCCGAACGCGCGCTGGGGCTGGTGCGCGAGGTGCGCGGCGAGGCGCTGCTCGATGCCGCGCTGGCGGCGGGCAAGGGCGTGATCATTGCCGCGCCGCACCTGGGCTGCTGGGAGTTGCTGAACTACTGGCTGTGCCGCAAGACGCCGATGGCGATCCTGTACCGGCCGCCGCGCATCGCCGCGATCGAGGGCCTGCTGCGCAAGGTGCGCGGGGCGCTGGCACCCGAGCAGATCCGCGCCGACGGCGCCGGCGTGCGCGCCTTGTACAAGCGCGTGGCCGCCGGCGGTGCGGTGGGCATCCTGCCTGACCAGAAGCCGCGCGCGGGCGAGGGACGGCTGGCGCCGTTCTTCGGCCGCGATGCGCTGACCATGGTGCTGCTGCCGCGGCTGGCCGCACGCACCGGCGCCACGGTGCTGTTCGCCTTCGCCGAACGCTTGCCCGCCGGCGCGGGCTACCGCATCCACCTGCGTGAGGCGCCGCCCGGCATCGCCGATGCCGACCCGCAGGTCGCCTGCACGGCGCTCAATCGCGGCGTGCAGGATTGCGTCGAGCAGGCGTTCGCGCAGTACCAGTGGCAGTACAAGCGCTGGTCGGCGGTGGGCCTGGTCAGCCCGTACGACGACGAGGGGCGTCAGGACTGAGCGGGATCATCCGGCGCGGACGATTGCTCCAGCCGGCGCAGGAACACGGTCATTTCCTTTTCGGCCTGCTTGTCGCCGCGCACGCCGGCGGCGGTGATGCCGCGGCGCCAGGCGTCGGCCGCCGAGTCGGGTGTGCCGGTCGCGAGCCGGGCCTTGCCCAGCAGCTTCCACGCAGCCGAATAGCTAGGGTCGAATTCCAGCGCGCGTTCGAGCGCGGCCGCCGCGCCGGCGGCGTCGCCCGCGTCGAGCAGGGCGCTGCCGAGCGAGTAGCGCAGCAGCGCGCCATCGCGCGGGCCGTCGCATTGGCGGCGCAGGTTGTCGAGCAGGGCGCTCACGGCAGGCGATAGCGGCGATCGTCGGCCGGATAGAGCTGGGTCGGCTGCGCCGGTTCCGGCGGCGTGTGGCCGGCGCGCAGGTCGGCCAGCGAACTGGCCGTCCAGATCACCACCCACGACGAGCGGAACGGCTGCGCCAGCAGGGCGTAGCGCAGGTCGGCCGGAGTCAGCGTCTCGGGGCGGTCGACCACCAGTGCATCGGGGTGCGCGCGCGCGTAATCGGCCAGCGCCTGATCGCCGTAGAGCTCGGTGATCGGGCGAGTCAGCCGCCCGGCGAAGTGGAATTCGCCGGCGTAGCTGCCCATGAAGGCCAGCGGATAGCCTGCCTGTTCGGCGCGGCCCAGCAGTTCGGCCGAGGGGCGCAGGTCCCAGCGCGGCCACAGGGTCAGCGTGAACAGCGCATTCAGCGCGAACACGCCGATCAATCCGGCCACCGCCAGGCGGCGCAGCTCGCCGCGGCCGCGCATCAGCAGCAGGATGCCCAGCAGCAGGAAGATCACGCTGAAATAGCGGCTGTAGGGCGCGACCGTGTGCGCCCAGTCGCCCTGCACGACGGCGTGCTCCACCAGCACCGGCAGCGCAAACAGCAACAACGCGAAGACGATGCCCGCCACGCCCAGTGGCCAGGTGCCGAGCGCGTAACGGTTGGCCAGTGCGGGACGGCGCTCGCGCAACACCGCAATCGCGCCGGCCATCAGCAAGGCCACGCCGGCCAGCTCCGGCAGTGGGTAATACAGCTGCTTGCCGCTGATCAGCGAGAACACCACGAATGCGGGAACCAGCCAGCACAGCGCGAAGCGCAGGCCCGATTCCAGCGGTCGGCGCAGGCCGGCCACGGCCACCCAGGTCCGCGGCCAGCCGCTGAACGGGAACAGCAGCACCGGCAGCCACAACACGTAGAACCAGAACGGTTCGGCGTGGTTCTGCAGGTCCTTGCCTTCGGACAGCTTGTCCACCACGCGGCCCGCGGTCTGGGTGAAGAACAGCCGTTCGCGATAGGCGTCACCGCCGACGAAGCCGGCCGGCACGGCCCACGCGAGCAGCATCGCTCCACCGAACAGCAGCGCCAGCACGCCCGCCCCGTACCAACGCGCGCGATGTTCGCGCGCCCACTCGTTCCACAGCGGGCCGAGCAGCCACGGGAAGGCGACGTGAAGCAGCATCACCGGGCCCTTGGTCAGCAGGCCCAGCCCCACGCAGACGCCGAACAGCAGCCAGCGCGGTTCGCCGCGCCGCGGCTTCGGCGCCAGGCAAAGCAAGGCGGCCAGCACCCAGACCGCCAGCAGCACGTCGTACATGATCTGCAAGGCGAACAGAAACGCGTAGCCGAACGCCAGCAGCATCCACGGCGCGGCCTTGGCCATCCACGGCCGGTGCGGGAACAGCCGCCGCGCCAGCAGCGACACCAGCACCAGCTGCGCGCCGCCGAACAGCACCTCCAGCACGCGCGGCCACACGTCGCTGACGCCGAACACGAACCAGCCGGCCTCGATCAGCCAGAACAGCAACGGCGCCTTCTCGCTGTACGGCTGGCCGTTGATGTGCGGCACCAGCCACTGGCCATGGCTGAACATGTCCCACGCCACGGCCAGCGTGCGGGTGGAATACAGCGGCATCGGGCCGTGCGCGAAGATCGCCAACAGCGCCACCAGCACCCACAGCGGCAGCCAGGGCCAGACTGCACGCAGGTGTTCGGAGCGGCTGAGGGAGCTGGGCGACACGGGGGGGCACTCGCGGTGGAAGAGGGGGATTCTAGCCTGCGGCCGGGTCTGGGGATGCCCTGATCCATTCAGCACAGGCGTCACCGGCTCTGTCTGTGTGCAGATTCGTGGTGCGCGGACGAAGGCAGGCGTCGGCCTGTCAAGGAGGCGCGCCGCGGAGATGCGGACAGACAGAGCCGGCCCCTACCGATTGAATCCAAAGACGGGGTGACGTCCAGAAGGCCCGCAGGCGGCAGCGCGCGGCTTGCCAAGGCAGCCAGCCTTGCCGGCGCCACGCACTGCCGCCTGCGAACCTTCTGGGCGTCATGCCGCCTGCGCTGAATGGATCAGGGCATCCCTAGGCCGGGCCCCAGTAGCCGATGCGGCGACGCAGTTTCAGCTTGCGCCACAGGTTGAGTGGCTTGCGCCGGCGGTTGCGGCCGCCGCGGGCGAGGAAATCGTCGATCGCGTCGAGCACGCGCTCGCTGGAATGGCCGTCGCGGTGCGGATGGATCGCGTTGCCGTAATCGGCGATCGCCTGCATCAGTTCCGCCGGCCGCGCCAGCGCACGTTCGATCGCCGGCTCGAAATCCTTCGCGTCGTCGATGTCGATCAGCTGCGGCCCGGGCCGGCGGTTTTTGAACGTCACCACCGGCTTGCCGGTGAGCAGGAACTCGTTGAGCGCCGAGGACGTGTCCGAACACATCATGTCGACCTGCGGGAACAGCTCCAGGATGTTGTCGTTGTCGGCGAAGGTGAGGTACTCGTTCTGCAGTGCCTTGAACTTCGCCGTGGTCTGCGGGTTCATCTTCGGGTGGAAAGTGACGATCCAGCGCCAGCGACCGTCGCGCGACAATCGCTTCACCTCCTCGTACAGCGTCTCGGCGGCGCTCCACGACGGCGAGAAGGTGGAGTGGTAGAGGATCACCGGCGGCCGACGCACGGGCGGCAGCGGGCCGGCGATCTCGCGCATGAACGGGTCGAGCTTGGGCCAGCCGGTCTCGGTCACCGCAAAGTGGCCGAGCCGGTCGGCCAGCGCCTGGAACCGGGCTGTATCGCGCGGGCCGGTGGTGCAGTACAGATCGAAGAAGCCGCGGATGTAGATGTGGCGCGGCTTGCCGGCGTCGAACCCGTGGAACACCTCGACCTTCACGCCGGGGAAGAAATGCGGCAGGTGGTTGCCCGGAGTCAGCACGGCATCGGGCTTCCACGCGCGCACGCCGGCCACGTCGAGCAGACGCTCGCCCTCGACCAGATCCTCGGCGCCGGGGCCGTCGAAGAACCATGCCGCCTCGCCGCCGCGGGCGCGGACCGCGTCCTGCAGCGGACGCAGGATGGCCAGCGCGTAGCGCTCGGAGCCGTACAGGAGATAGTGCTTTCTGGATGGCATGGTGGCTTTGGGAGTGACCAAGTGGAGCTTGTGGCTGGCCCCGTACCCTCACCTCAATCCTCTCCCGAGGGGAGAGGAGGCGAAGGTGCTGTGCGGGTTCGCCGCCTCGTGCATTACGGCGGGTTTGTGTTTAGCGGTTCATGCGAAGCCTGTTCAATAAATCGGTCGCATCCGCGACCGATGCCGGGTTGCGCGTCATCTCGTAATAACGCATGCGCTTGTACAGCGCGTAGCTGGCAGCGGTCTGCGCGATCACGAAGCCGCGCCAGCCGTCCAGGCAGGCCAGCCGGAACAGGTAGTCCTTGAGGAAGGCCAGCGCGTAGACGAACGGCGCCTGCCACATCCGGGCCGGCTTGCCCTGGTCCAGCCAGTCGCGGCATTTCAGCTCGGCGTACTGCAGCACCTTGAGCTGCTTGTGCACCAGGGTCGGGTTGTTGGTGTGCAGGAAACTGCCGCGCAAGGTGGGCGCGGGGCCGTCGAACTGCAGCGATTCATGCACGCGCGCATCGCTCCAGCGGGCGCGGTCGCGGTGGTACAGGCGGGCCATGCGTTCGCCCACCGATGGCCGGTACCAGCGCATAGGCGCGCCCATGTAGACCGTGCTGCGGCGCAGGTAGGCGGCGGCGGCATCGCCGGCCATCAGCGCGGGCAGGCGCCGCTGCAGTTCGTCGGCGAGGTCGCGGCCGAGGTATTCGTCGGCGTCCAGCACCAAGATCCAGTCGTGCGCGCACTGGCCGGCGGCAAAGTTGCGCTGCGGCCCGAAACCCAGCCAGTCCTGATGGATGACCCGCGCGCCATGCGTTTGCGCGATGGCCACCGTGTCGTCGTCGCTGCCGCAGTCCACCACCAGTTTTTCGGCGGCGAACGGCACGCTGTCCAGGCAGCGGGCGATGTGGGCCGCCTCGTTGCGGGTGATCACGGCGAGGGTCAGGGGAAACGCAGGCATGGCGGCGATTCTAGCCGAATCATGCGAGTGGTCCGCCGCTGCGTTATGCTGTGAATGCGGAGTGAATTCCGTGGCTGACGTGCGATTGGAGGGATTCCGGACGCCGCAGCCTCCTGGAGTGGTTGCCGTGGGACGGCGCAAGGGGCGCAGGGCGCCCGCAGTCAGCGTCAGGATTGCCGCAGGCCGGATATCGGCGCGGGAACGTCCGGCGCGAGACAAAGAAGCGGAGCATCGCGTCCGCCAGCGGCCGGAGGTCGCATCCAATGCAGTCTTCATGTACCGCGGTTGGGGGGACAACCATGCGCATCAGCGTTGCCGTGATCACGTACAACTGGCCCGAGGCGCTGGAGCTGGTGCTGCGCGCGCTGGCCAGCCAGACCGAACTGCCGTACGAGGTGATCGTCACCGATGACGGCTCGCGCCCGGCCACCAGCGAGCTGCTGCGGCGCCTGGCGCGCGACTATCCGGTGCGGCTGGTGCACCTGTGGCAGCCCGACGACGGCGCGCGCATGAGCCGCGCGCGCAACCGCGCGATCGCCGCCGCGCAGGGCGACTACATCATCCTGCTCGACGGCGACATGGTGGTCGAGCGGCACTTCATCGCCGACCATCGCCGCTTCGCCCGCCGCGGCTGCTTCACCCAGGGCTCGCGGGTGCTCACCGATGCACGCTCGGTGCAGGAGATGCTGGGCCGCGGGCCGGCCTTTCCGGATTTCTTCCGGCGCGGCATCGACCGGCGCCGCCATACCGTGCGCCTGCCGCTGCTGGCCCACCTGTTCGCCCGCCCGAGCATGCGCCAGCGCGGCATCAAGAGTTGCAACATGGGTTTCTGGCGCGACGACCTGCTGCGCCTCAACGGTTTCAACGAGGCGATGACCGGTTGGGGCCGCGAGGATACGGAGCTGGCCGTGCGCGCCTTCCACGCCGGCCTGTTGCGCCGCGACCTGCGTCTGGGCGCGCTGGCGGTGCACCTCTACCACCCCACCCGCAAGCATCTGGTGGACAACCCCAACGACCGCATCCTGGCCGACACCCGGCAGCGCAACCTGGTTCGCTGCGAACGCGGCGTCGAGCAATATCGCGACGAGTTTGCCGTCGCGCCGGCGGACCTGCGCGCGGTCGCGGCACCGACGCCGTTGCGACCGCCGGTGCCGGTGGGTCGCGTGGCCGCGCCACCGGCTGCCGCCACCGCGTGAGAAGGTCGTCCACGCCGGTCAGGCCGCGGCCGTGGGTGGCGGCTCGGCGAGTCGCAGCCAGGCGAGTCGCAGCGCGAGCCCCAGCACCGTGAAGAAATAGAACGATTGCGTCATCACCCGGTAGAACACCGCGTCGGTGAGCGCGCACAGCATGTACAAGACGATCACGCCCACGCCGATGGCGGCCGGCAGCGCCACCTCGTCGTCCGCATCCAGCACCCGCCGGCTGAAGTAGCGCAGCGGCACCAGGAACACCGCCAGCAGTATCAGCAGACCCGGCACGCCGCCGGTAGCGGCCGCTTCCAGATACTCGTTGTGCGGCTGGTTGTAGCGTTCGATCGCGGCATGGCTGCGGCCGGCGGCGACCTCCTCGCGCGTATACGCGTCGAATTGGCCCACGCCGATGCCCACCAGCGGGTGTTCGCCGAAGGCGCGCGCCGCGGTGCGCCACATCTCCAGCCGCTCGATCACGGCGCCGCGGGTGGCCTGGCTATGGTCGAAGCGGGTGACCTCCGGCGCGATGGCCTGGAACCGCTCCACCATTTCGCCGCGCATGCCGAAGGTGACGGTCCCGGCCACCACAGACACGGCACCGACCAGCAGCAGGCTGGAGCGCCAGTGTCCGCAGCGCCGCGCGTGCAGCAGCACCAGCAGCAGGAAGACCGGCGCAAACGCCAGCAGCGGGCCGCGGCTCTGGGTCAGCAGCGCGCCGTACATGGCGCAGCCCATCGCCGCCAGATGCAGCCAGCGATCCCGGCGCGACGTGCCGCGCGCCAGGAATTGCACCAGCGCCGTCGTCGACAGGCCCAGCAGCACCGTGGCCAGTTCGATCGAGGCCGACGGGCCGCCGTTGAGGCCGTGCGGACGGTCGATGCCGAGCGCGTAGGCCTGCACCACGGCGGCCGCGCCCAGCACGATGGCGCCAAGGCTGAAACCGACCCACACCACGCGCATCCGCAACGGCAGGCTGAAGCACGCCGCCACCGCCAGGAACAGCAGGATGTGCGCCGGCCGATCCAGCGGGCGCCAGCCCAGGCCGTGCAGCAGCACGTTGAAGATCACGAAGGCGATCATCGCCAGCGCCACCGCCACCACCGGCCACGCTGCGCGATAGCTGCGCCGGATCGAGGCGGTGCTCGCCATCAGCGCCAACCCCAGCAGGAACAGCAGCGCCGACGGCAGCGCCTTGATCCCCCAGCCGATCGAGAACGACAGCGGCATCAGGGCGAGCAGGAGCGACACGGCCCACGCCGGCCCAGGGCGCGCGAACGCCTGCGCGAGGCGAGTGTCGGTCATGCGCGCGTCACGCTCGCGGAGAGCGCCGCGCGACGAGCTGCGCGGCGTGGAGAGGCGGTGTGGCGGGTCATTCGTCGTCGTCGCCTGCGGCACGGGGGATGCACCCGGGTATTACCGCGTCGTGCCTGAACATCCACCAATCGCGCCGGTTCGCGTGGCCGACGTGGATCGCGCGCGCACGATCCACGCAAGCGCCCATCGCCTCGTCCAGGCTGAACACCCAGCGTTGCGCGGGATCGCCTTGCAGCCAGGCGACCGCCTCGGCGTATTGCTGCGGCCATGGCTTGAGAAAACCGAACTCGGCCACCGGGCCTCGCGCCATCAGGAGGTTCTGCTCCTTCCATGCGAGCAGGCCGATGGTGGCCTGCGGGCCGGCGATGGCGCGCGCCTCGACCATCACGTCGCGCGCCGAGCGGTCGCCGTTGAGCAGCGGATAGCCCCACACCCCATAAACGCTCCACAGCACGCCGGCGAACAGCAGCCATCCCAGCGGCGCGCGGCGCACCCGCGTCAGCGCAGCGATGGCGAGGCCGGCCACGCCGATGGCCAGCAGCATCCACCAGATTCGCGGGTCCAGGCTCTGCTCGATCTTCAGCGCCCAGGCCGGGTGGCGATGGATCGCCAGCGCCGAGGCGGTGGCCAGCGTGCCGGCCAGCAGCACGGTCAGCGCGAACACCGCGATGCGCACGCCGCGCCGACGCAGCAGGGCGGGCAGCAGCGGCGCCAGCGCCAGCGCCACCATCGGCAGCGCCGGCAGGATGTAGACGTCGCGCTTGCCCGGGCTGAGCGAGAAGAACAGCAGCACCAGCACGGCCCAGCCCAGCGGCAACAGGAAACGCGCGTCGCGCCGTTTCAGCCGACGCCACCACGCCGGCAGCGCCCACGGCAGCAGCAGCGACAGCGGCAGCCAGTCGACCACGATGATGCCGAGGAAATAGAACGGCGAATGGATGTGGCCGGTGGGCGTGGCGTAGCGGTGCACGGTCTGCCCGAACAGGATGTTCTGCACGTATTCGGCGTGTTGCGGGTCGCCGTCGGCACGGGCGACCAGCAGCATCGGCAGCAACCAGCCGAGGATCGCCGCGAAGAACAGCGCCAGGCCGCCGGCCCAGCGCCAGCCGCCGGTGGGCAGGGCGAGGTGCGGCCAGTGGCCGCGGCGCGCGACCAGGTACGGCACCAGCATCAGCAGGGCCAGCACGCCCACGCCCTTGGTCGCCACGCCCACGCCGGCGAAGAAGCAGCCGATCGCGAACCAGCGCCAGCACGGCCCCAGCAGCAGGTGGCGCAACAGGCCGTAGTTGGCCAGCGTCATCCAGCCCAGCAGCAGCGGGTCGATCTGCGCGTTGCGCATCTGGTAGGTGAAGTGGATGGTGACCAGCAGCGTGGCCGCGGCCAGCAGCGCGCTGCGGTGGCCCCACAGCCGCCGGGCCAGGTCGTAGACCAATGCCAGTGCACCCAGCGCGGCGAGCAGCGAGGGCAGCAGGAAGGCGATGCGCCAGTTGTCAGTGAGGTAGTAGCTGAGCGCCTGCAGCCACATGAACACCGGCGGCTTGTCCGGGTACAGCTCGTGGCCGCGGTGCGGGAACAGCCACTGGCCGTGTTCGACCATCCATTGCGCGACCAGCGCGAAGCGCGGTTCGTCCGAAGGCCACGGATCGCGCAACCCCAGCCCGGCGGCCAGCACCAGCAGGGCGAACGCGCCGAACACGACCAGCTCCCAACGAGCGTCGCGCCACCACAGCGGACGGGCGCGGGACAAGGGCACCGGGGGATTCACGATGGAGGGAGTTCCGCTGCGGGGACAGGGACGGCAAGCATAAACGGCCGTCGCGATCCCGCACAGCCCCGCCACGCGGCGGCGCCGCCGCGAGGGCGCTCAGGCGCGCTTGTGCAATACCGCGTAATACATGCCGTCGAGGTCGCCGTCGCCGGGCAGGATCTGCCAGCCCGTCGCGGCGGCGTGGCCGACCGGCAGGTTGATCGGTACCGCTTGTGCGTCCTCCTGCTGCCCCAGCCACGCGCCGACCACCGCCTCGTTCTCCGCGCGCAGCACCGAGCAGGTGATGTAGACCAGCCGCCCGCCCGGCGCCAGCAAGGGCCACAGCGCGGCGAGGATGCGCCGCTGCTGCGCGCCCATCATGGCGATGTCGCTCTCGCGCCGGTGCAATCGCACGTCCGGGCGCCGGCGCAGCACGCCGGTGGCCGAGCAGGGCGCGTCGATCAGGATGCGGTCGAACGGCTGGCCCTTCCACCAGCGTGCAGGCGTGCCGGCGTCGCCGACCACGATCTTCGCGTCCAGTCGCAGGCGCATCAGGTTCTGCCGGATGCGTTCGGCGCGCGCGGGTTCGAACTCCAGCGCGGTGAGTTCGATGTCGGCGCGTTCCAGCAAGTGGCAGGCCTTGCCGCCGGGGGCTGCGCAGGCGTCCAGCACGCGCTGGCCGGGTCGCAGGTCGGCGAGGTCGGCGGCCACCTGGGCGGCACCGTCCTGCACCGCGAAGTGTCCGTCCTCGAAACCGGGCAGGCGGGTGACGTCGGTACTGTGCGGCAGCACCACGGCATCGGCCAGCCACGGATGGGCGGTGGCCGCATGGCCGGCCGCCTGCAGCTGGCCGATCAACGCTTCGCGCTGACCGCGCCGGCGGTTGACTCGAAGCATCAGCGGCGGCTCGCCGTTGTCGGCCGCCATCACGGCGGCAGCCTGTTCTGGCCAGTCTCGCTGCAGCGCCTCGGCCAGCCAGGCGGGATGGGCGTGGCGTGTGGCGGGGTTGGCGTCGAGAGCCGCCAGGCGTGCGGTGCGCTCGCGCTGCCAGCGCCGCAGCACGGCGTTGACCAGTCCGGCCAACTGCGGCCGCTTCAGTGCGCGCACCGCCTCGACGGTGGCGGCGACGGCCGCGTAATCCTGCAGTTCGAGGATTTCCAGCTGCACCAGCCCCAGCACCAGCAGTGCGTGCACTGCCGGGTCCTTGTGGCGCAGCGGTTTCTCCAGCAGCCCGTCGATCGCCGGGTCGAAGCGCAGCCACCAGCGTGCGCCTTCACTGAGCAGGGCCATCAGCAGGGCGCGGTCGCGGGCGTCGGGCAACCGCGGGGCGGAGCGCTCCATCACCTCGCGCAGCGAGGCGCCGCGCAGGGCGATCTCGGCCAGACCCCTGGCGGCGAGGGTGCGGGTATCGGTTTTCACGGGCGCAGGCGCAGGTCGGGGCGGGCGTTGAGGTAGTCCGTCGCGCCGATGCGCTTGCCGCCGGCGCGCTGCACCGCGGTGATGCGCACGGCGCCGCTGCCGCAGGCGACGTCGATGCCTTCGCGCCCGGCCGCAAGCAGGCTGCCCGGGGCGGCATGGTGGTCCACCTCAATGGCGCGCGCGGCCCAGATCCGCAGCGATTCGCCGGCGATCTCCGCCTCGGCTACCGGCCACGGGTCGAATGCGCGCACCTGGCGTTCCAGCTCGATGGCCGGACGGCGGAAGTCGAGCTTCGCCTCGGCCTTGTCCAGCTTGTGCGCGTAGGTCACGCCGTCGGTCGGCTGCGGCGTAGCGACCAGCGTCTCGCCCGCCAGGGTACGACGCAGGCCCTCGGCCAGCAGCTCGGCGCCCAGCGCGGCGAGGCGGTCGTGCAGCGAGCCCCCGGTGTCGTCGCGGCGGATCGGGGTGCGCCGGCGCAACAGCACCGGGCCGGTATCGAGGCCGGCCTCCATCTGCATCAGGTCGACCCCGCTCTCGGCGTCGCCGGCGAGGATCGCGCGCTGGATCGGCGCGGCGCCGCGCCAGCGCGGCAGTACGCTGGCGTGCACGTTCCAGCAGCCGAGCCGCGGGATCGCCAGCACCTTGCGCGGCAGGATCAGGCCGTAGGCGACCACCACCAGCAGGTCGGGGCGGTAATCGGCCAGCCGTTGCTGAACCTCGGCGGATTTCAGCGATTCAGGCTGCTCGACCGCCACCCCGGCGGCCAGCGCGGCCTGCTTGATCGGACTGGGCGCCAGCTTGCGGCCGCGGCCGGCCGGGCGGTCGGGCTGGGTGTAGACGGCCACCAGTTCGGCGCCGCTGGCGCGGCAGGCCTCGAAACAAGGCACGGAGAACTCGGGGGTGCCGGCGAACGCCAGCCGCAGGCGGCCGCTACTCAAGCACTCGCCGCCTGCTTGCGCTGCTTGTCGAGCCGCTTCAGCAGCAGGCTGCGCTTGAGCGGCGACAGGTAATCGACGAAGACCTTGCCGTCCAGGTGGTCCATCTCGTGCTGGATGCATACGGCCAGCGGACCTTCGGCCTCCACCACGATGTCCTTGCCGTCCACGTCCTGCGCCTTGACCTTTACCTTCAGCGCGCGGGTGACGTCGGCGTACAGGCCGGGAAACGACAGGCAGCCCTCCTGGTAGACCTGCGAGCCGTCCTTCTCCAGCAGCTGGGCGTTGATCAGCGCCAGCGGCTGGTTGCGCCCCTCGCTCATGTCGGTCACCAGCACCCGCTGGTGCACGTTGACCTGGGTGGCGGCCAGGCCGACGCCGTTGGCCGCGTACATGGTTTCGAACATGTCGGCCACGAACTGCTTCAACTTGGCGTCGAACGCGGTGACCGGCGCGGCGCGGGTGCGCAGGCGCGGGTCGGGGAACTCCAGGATGGAAAGTATGGACATCGCTTCACCTCGGCGTCGAAAGTGCGGGCGATTTGGTAAAAACCCCACCCCGACGCGAACTAGAATGTGCATCATTGTACGTCGGCAAGCACGCGAGCGCAGACGATTTTTGCCAACCCGCGCCAGTTGCGCGGGTTAACCATTCGGTTACACTCGGCCGAGCATCTGGGGAAGGGGGATTCCCGCCAATGATCAGAAAGACAATCGTGTTGCTGGCCGGCATGCTGGTCACCCTGACCGTCTATGCCGCGGGCGCGCAATTGCGTGCCAATCACCCCGACAGCTACACCGTTCGCCGTGGCGACACCTTGTGGGACATCTCCGCCAAATTCCTGGCCAAGCCGTGGCTGTGGCCGGAGATCTGGCAGGCCAACCCGCAGGTGCGCAATCCCCACCTGATCTATCCGGGCGACGTGCTCAACCTGTCCTTCATCAACGGTCCGAGCCTGCGGCTGCAGCCCAGCGTGCATCGTGAGGGCGAGGCGGTGCCGGCGATCCCGCTCAGCCAGCTGAAGATGTTCCTGAAAGACATGCGGGTGATGGATTCCAATGCGGTCAGTTCCGCGCCCTACGTGGTCGGGCTGGAAGAGAACCGCCTGCGTGGCGCCGTGGGCCAGAACCTGTACGTGCGCGGCCTGCAGGGCGAGCCGGGCCAGCGCTGGGCGATCGTGCGGCCCAGCCACGTGTTCCGCGGCTTCGACCAGAACGCCCCGGCCGATGCCGACCTGGTGGCGCACGGCCTGGACAGCAATGCGGCGATGGTCAACGCGCCGTGGCGCGAGGATTCGCGCAATGACGGCCACTACGGCAAGGGCGACGACCTCGGCGTCGAGGTGACGGTGATCGGCACCGCCGAGACCCTGCGCACCGGTGATCCGGCCACCCTGCTGCTGCTCGATTCCACCCGCGAGATCCGCAGCGGCGACCGCATCATGCCGGTCGACGAGCATCCGTACGACGCCTACTACTACCCGCATGCGCCGAAGTCGCTGCCGGCCGACGCCAAGGTGATCGGTTTCGCCGATGCCCTGCGCGCGGCGGGCTCGCGCCAGGTGGTGCTGCTTTCGGTGGGCGCCCGCGATGGCGTCGACAACGGCACCACGTTCTCCATCTTCGAGCCGGGCGAGACCATCCACGACGACGTGGCCAGCAACAGCTGGAACCGCAGCGTGGGCAAACGGGTGACGCTGCCGGATGAGTATGTCGGCCACGTCATGGTGTTCCGCACCTTCGACCGGGTCAGCTACGGCCTGGTGATGGACAGCTTGCGCCCGGTACACGCCGGCGGCCGGCTGGCCATGCCCGAATAGCCGGCGACGGCAACGGCATCTGCCTACACGACGGCGCGGCCACCACCGCGCCGTCTTCGTCTGCGGCCACTGCGTACACTCCCGGGCATGCATGATCCGCACCCCGCTGACGACGATGACCACCGCGCCTGGCTGACCGCGCTGCGCACGCCCGGTCTCGGTCCCGGCGGCCTGCGCCAGTGGCTGGATCGCGCCGATGGCGACATCCACGCCGCGCTGGTGCAGCTGCGCCGTGGCGGCGCCGCGCTCGATCCCGCGGCGCTGGCCTGGCTGGAGCGCCCGGACGAGGCGCGCCTGGCGCAGGACCTGGCCTGGCTGGCCGAGCCCGGCCATCGGTTGCTGCGTTGCACGGATGCGGATTTCCCGCCGCAGCTGGAGCACATCCCGCAGCCGCCGGCGGTGCTGTTCGTGGCGGGCGATGCGAGCCTGCTGCTGCATCCGCAGGTGGCCATCGTCGGCGCGCGCGCCGCCAGTGCCGGCGGCATGGCGCACGCGCGGGCGTTTGCCCGCACGCTGGCCGGGGCGGGTTTCGCGATCACCAGCGGCATGGCCGACGGCATCGACGGCGCGGCACACGCCGCCGCGCTGGATGCCGGCGCGAAGACGCTGGCGGTGATCGGCACCGGGCCCGATCGGGTCTATCCGCGCAAGCACCACGCACTGGCCCGGCGCCTGGCCGAACACGGCGCGCTGGTCAGCGAGTTCCCGCCCGGCACGGCAGCGCGGGCCGACCATTTCCCCCGCCGCAACCGGATCATCTCCGGACTGGCGCTGGGCGTGCTGGTGGTCGAGGCGGGACTGCGCTCGGGTTCGCTGATCACCGCGCGGCTGGCCGCCGAGCAGGGTCGCGAGGTGTTCGCGCTGCCCGGGTCCATCCACAATCCACTGGCCAGCGGCTGTCACCGCCTGATCCGCGACGGCGCACGGCTGGTGGAGCACGCTGCGGAAATCGTCGAATTGCTGGCTCCGGCGGCCCGTTCGCTGGGCCTGGAACTGGCCGCGAGGCTGAGCGGAGAAGGGTCGGGAGAAATCGCCACGGCGGCCGCGGCGGATCCCGATTATCGACAATTGTTGTCTGCACTTGGCCACGAACCGGCGACAATGGAAGAACTTGTGCAGCGCACCGAGCTGTCGGCCGCGGCACTTTCCTCGATGCTGCTGATGCTGGAGCTGGACGGGCGCATCGAGCGCCGGCCGGGCAACGCCTACCAGGTCATGCCCACGCCCCTGCGGGCTTGACAGTCGAAGCCGCGGCGTGGTTTCAACTATATATATGTCCGGCACGGAAGCGCCGGTGGTTCACTTTTGGATATCCCGCTTCATGGCAAAAAACCTGCTTATCGTCGAATCACCGGCCAAGGCCAAGACGATCAACAAATACCTCGGCAAGGACTTCCAGGTCCTCGCCTCCTACGGCCACGTGCGCGACCTGAAGCCGAAGGAGGGCGCGGTCGACACCGAGCACGGTTTCGCGATGGCCTACGAGGTGATCGAGCGCAACCAGAAACACGTCGACGCGATCGCCAAGGCGGCCAAGGAGGCCGACGACATCTACCTCGCGACCGACTTGGACCGCGAGGGTGAGGCGATCAGCTGGCACATCAGCGAGATCCTCGGCGAGCGCGGCCTGACTCGCGGCAAGCAGCTGCACCGGGTGGTGTTCTCCGAGATCACGCCGAAGGCGATCAAGGCCGCGGTGGCGGCGCCGCGGCAGCTCTCGCACGACCTGGTCGACGCCCAGCAGGCGCGCCGCGCGCTGGATTACCTGGTCGGCTTCAACCTGTCGCCGGTGCTGTGGCGCAAGGTGCAGCGCGGCCTGTCCGCCGGGCGGGTGCAGTCGCCGGCGCTGCGCATGATCGTCGAGCGCGAGGAGGAGATCGAGGCATTCAAGGCGCGCGAATACTGGACCGTCGAGGCGCAGCTCAAGCACGTGGACGGCGACTTCAGCGCACGCCTGTCCCGCCTCAACGGCAAGAAGTTCGAGCAGTTCGACCTGACCAACGAAGCCGATGCGCAAGCCGCCCGGGCAGCGCTGAAGCAGGCCGCACGCGGCCAGCTCACCGTCAGCGAGGTCACCTCGAAGGAGCGCAAGCGCCGCCCGGCCGCGCCGTTCACCACCTCCACCCTGCAACAGGAGGCCGCGCGCAAGCTCGGCTTCACCACCAGCCGCACGATGAAGGTGGCGCAGGGCCTGTACGAAGGCGTGGCGCTGGGCAGCGAAGGCAACGTCGGCCTGATCACCTACATGCGTACCGATTCGACCATGCTGGGCGAGGACGCCATGGCGGAACTGCGCCAGCTGATCGCCCGCGATTTCGGCGGCCACGCGCTGCCGGATGCGCCGCAGGTGTACAAGACCAAGTCGAAGAACGCGCAGGAAGCGCACGAGGCGATCCGCCCGACCTCGGCGATGCGCACGCCCAGATTGGTGGCCGCCTTCCTCAACGACGACCAGCGCAAGCTGTACGAACTCATCTGGAAGCGTACGGTCGCCTGCCAGATGATCCACGCCACGCTCAACACCGTCACGGTGGAATTCGCGCTGCCGGACGTCCCCGGCGGCGACGCCTCGTTCCGCGCCAGCGGCACCACCGTGGTCGATCCCGGCTTCCTCGCCGTGTACGAGGAAGGCCGCGACCAGAAGACCGTCGAGGACGACGACGAAGGCCGCCGCCTGCCGCGGCTGACCAAAGGCGAGGCGGTGCCGCTGCACGAGATCGTCGCCGACCAGCACTTCACCGAGCCGCCGCCGCGCTACTCCGAAGCGAGCCTGGTGAAGGCGCTGGAAGAGCACGGCATCGGCCGCCCGTCGACCTACGCCAGCATCATCCAGGTGTTGCAGAACCGCGAATACGTCTATCTCGACAGCCGCCGCTTCAAGCCCAGCGACGTGGGTCGCGCGGTGAGCAAGTTCCTCACCCAGCACTTCACCCAGTACGTCGACTACGACTTCACCGCCAAGCTGGAGGACGAGCTCGATGCGGTCAGCCGTGGTGAGGAAGCCTGGGTGCCGCTGATGCAGCGCTTCTGGCTGCCGTTCAAGCAGCAGGTGGACGAGAAGGCCGAGTCGGTCGACCGCAGCGAGGCCACCGGCGCGCGCGAACTGGGTAGCGATCCGAAGACCGGCAAGCCCGTGTTCGTGCGGCTGGGCCGCTTCGGGCCGTACGCGGCGATCGGCGACAAGGACAGCGACGAGAAACTGCAGTTCGCCTCGCTGCGCCCGGGCCAGAGCATGCACACCATCAGCCTGGCCGAGGCGCTGGAGCTGTTCAAGCTGCCGCGCAAACTGGGCCAGGCGGACAACGGCGACGAGGTCAGCGTCGGCATCGGCCGCTTCGGTCCGTTCGTGAAGCAGGGCAGCACCTACGCCTCGCTCAAGCCCGAGGACGATCCGTACACGATTGAACTGCCGCGCGCCCTGCAACTGGTGGCCGACAAGCTGGAGATGCTGGCCAACCGGGTGATCCTCGATTTCGGCAACGGCGTGCAGGTGCTCAACGGCCGCTACGGCGCCTACATCACCGATGGCGAGAAGAACGCGCGCATCCCGAAGGAGCAGGAACCCAAGCTGCTGACCGAGGCACAGTGCCTCGAACTGCTGGCTGCCGCGCCGGCGAAGAAGGGGCGCTTCGGCAAGAAGACGGCGACCGGGAAAACCGCCGCGAAGAAGGCCGCGCCGGCGAAGAAGACCTCAGCGAAAAAGGCGGCGACGAAAAAGGCACCGGCGAAAAAGACTGCCGCGAAGAAAGCCGCGGCGAAGAAAACTGCCCCGAAGAAAATCGCGGCGAAGAAATCGCCTGCCGGCAAAGCCGGCGTCTGATGCTGCGGCGTTTCACGCTGGACGAAGTCGACGGCGCAGCTGCCCTGCTGCACGGCGGCGGCGTGCTGGCCTATCCGACCGAGGCGGTGTTCGGCCTCGGCTGCGATCCGTTCGACCGCGGGGCCTTCGAGCGGCTGTTCGCGCTGAAGCAGCGCCCGTCGACGCAGGGCGTGTTGCTGATCGCGGCGGATTTCAGCCAGGTCGAACCCTGCATCGATCTTGCGGCCGTGCCCGATGCGGTGCTGCGGCAGGTGCGCGCCAGCTGGCCGGGGCCGCATACGTGGATCTTCCCGCGTTCCGCGCTGGTGCCCGACTGGGTGGCCGGTGCGCATGCCGGCATCGCGCTGCGGGTCACCGCGCACGAACCGGCGGCGGCGCTGTGTCGTGCCTTCGGCGGGGCGCTGGTGTCGACCAGCGCCAACCCGCACGGGCAGCCGCCGGCCCGTGCGGCGCAGACCGTGGCGGAGTATTTCGGTGATGCCCTGGACGGGCTGCTGGACGCCCCGCTGGGTGGCCAATCCGGCCCCACGGTGATTCGCGACGCCCTGTCCGGCGCTATCATCCGCGCCTGAACGTGCGGGGGAGCGCACGCTGATGCAGGGTTGCAGGGCCTCGCCGTTGCGTTCACGCCACGGTCCGCATGGCGGCGCGATGCTGCCGCACGTCATTTGAGAATCCACGGAGACAGCCGCTTGGTTACCGTCCACGACCCGCGTCAGCGCGAGCTTCCGGCACTGCTGCCCTTGCTGGCGGCTGCGGATCCGGCGCGGGTGGTGGCCTGGCGGCAGGGCGAGGGGATCAGTGCCGCGCATTTCCTCGCCGAGGTCCGGGCGGTGGCGGCGTCGCTGCCGCACGCGTCGGCGGTGGTGAACCTGTGCGAAGACCGCTACGCCTTCCTGGTTGCGTTCTGCGCGGTGGCGTTGCGCGGGCAGACCAACCTGCTGCCGTCCTCGCGTGCGCCGCAGGCGGTGGACGAGGTCATGAAGGCTCACCCCGGTTGTCATGCGCTGGGCGATCAGCCGCTCGACCCGGCGCCGCCCGGTTATCAGCAACTGCCGCCGTGCGACGTGCATCGGCCGGCGCGCGTCGACGCGCCCTGGCCGACGTTGCCGGCCGACCAGGTGGTGGCGATCGGTTACACCTCCGGTTCCACCGGCACGCCGACGCCCAACTTGAAGAGCTGGGGCAGTTTCCACGCCAGCAACGCGGGCAACCTGGCGCGGCTGCATGCCATCGTCGGCGAGCGTTTCGAGCTGGTCGCCACGGTGCCGCCGCAGCACATGTATGGCATGGAGATGTCGGTGCTGTTGCCGCTGCTGGGCAACGTGGGCGTGCATACCGGGCGCCCGTTCTTTCCCGCCGACGTGGCCGTGGCGCTGGCTGCGGTACCGACGCCGCGGGTGCTGGTGACCACGCCGGTGCATCTGCGTGCGCTGATCGATTCGGGTATCGAGCTGCCGGTGGTCGCGGCGATGGTGTCGGCCACCGCACCGTTGTCGATCGAGCTGGCGCGCGCCGCCGAGCAGTGCTTCGGGGCGCCGCTGCTGGAAGTGTTCGGCTCCACCGAAACCTGCGTGTTCGCCAGTCGCCGCCCTGCGATGGACGAGGATTGGCGGCTGTACGACGACGTGACCCTGCACCCGCAGCCCGATGGCACCGTGGTCGCGGCGCCGCAGCTCGGCGCGCCGGTCAGCCTGGCCGACCTTGTCAGCCTGTCGCGCGACGGTCGTCGTTTCCGCCTGTGCGGACGGCATGCCGACATGCTGGAAATTGCCGGCAAGCGCGCCTCGCTGGCCGATCTCACCCGCCGCCTGCTGGCGATTCCCGGTGTGCGCGATGGCGTGGTGTTTCAGCACGACGACGGCGACGCGCTCGGCGTGCACCGCATCGCCGCGCTGGTGGTGGCGCCGGAGCTGGACGAACACGCCATCCTCGACGCGCTGCGTCGCGCGATCGATCCGTTGTTCCTGCCGCGCCCGCTGAAGCGGGTGGCCGCCTTGCCGCGCAACGAAACCGGCAAGCTGCCGCGCGCGGCGCTGCTGGCGCTGCTGCAACCGCCGGCCTGACGCCCGGGCGGCGGATCGCTGCCGCTACAATGGGCGACTGCGCCGGGTGGCGAGCGGGAGTGCGGCAATGAAGGTTCTGGTCATCGGCAGCGGCGGACGCGAACACGCGCTGGCGTGGAAGCTCGGGCAGTCCGTGCAGGTCGACGAGGTGATCGTGGCGCCCGGCAACGCCGGCACGGCGCGCGAGCCGGGCGTACGCAACGCCGATATCGCGATGAACGACCTCGATGGCCTGCTGCAATTGGCGAAGCGCGAGAAGGTCGGGCTGACCGTGGTCGGCCCCGAAGTACCGCTCGTGGCCGGCGTGGTCGACAAGTTTCGCGCCGCCGGCCTGCGCATCTTCGGCCCGCGCGCGATTGCCGCGCAGCTGGAAGGCTCCAAGGCGTTCGCCAAGGATTTCCTGCAGCGGCACAACATTCCCACCGCGCACTATGCGGTGTTCACCGAACTCGATCCCGCGCTGGCCTACGTGCGCCGGCAGGGCGCGCCGATCGTGATCAAGGCCGACGGCCTGGCCGCCGGCAAGGGCGTGGTGGTGGCGCTGACCCTGGCCGACGCGGAGCTGGCCCTGCACGACATGCTCGGCGCGCATGCCTTCGGCGACGCGTCGGCGCGGGTGGTGATCGAGGAGTTCCTCGACGGCGAGGAGGCCAGCTACATCGTGATGAGCGACGGCAGCCACGCGCTGCCGATGGCCTCCAGCCAGGACCACAAGCGCCGCGACGAGGGCGACCTCGGCCCCAACACCGGCGGCATGGGCGCGTATTCGCCCGCGCCGGTGGTCACCCCGGAAGTCGAGCAGCGCATCCTGAGGGAAGTGATCGAGCCGACCCTGCGCGGCATGGCGGCCGAGGGCGCGCCGTTCATCGGCTTTCTCTACGCCGGTCTGATGATCGACAAGTCCGGTGCGCCGAAAGTGATCGAGTTCAACGTGCGCTTCGGCGATCCGGAAACCCAACCGATCATGCTGCGCCTGAAATCCGATCTGGTCGAGCTGATCGACGCCGCGCTGGACGGCCATCTGGCGCAGACCCGCGTGCGCTGGGACAGCCGCCCTTCCATCGGCGTGGTGATGGCCGCCGCCGGCTACCCAGGGCGCGTGCGCACGGGCGATGTCATCGCGGGCCTGGACGATGTCGGCGAAGGCGACGTGAAGGTGTTCCACGGCGGTACCGCCCGCGATGCGCAGGGCCGCGTGGTGACCTCGGGCGGGCGCGTGCTCTGCGTGTGCGCGCTGGGCAGCGATCTTGCCGCCGCGCGCGAACGCGTCTACGCGGCGGTCGGCAAGCTGCGCTGGGAAGGTGCGTTCCACCGCCGCGACATCGCCCATCGCGCCTTGCATCGGCGCTGAGACACCGCGGCGCCGGCACGCAGCGTACGCCTGCGCACGGCGGACCGGCGGGGATTGACTTTTCCGCACCGGCTTTTTTGCGATATGCTTGCAGGCTCCCCCGCGTAGAGTCGTGGCGCCACCAGGCCCGCGCGACCACGTGCAGATTTCACGCAAAAGAGGTTTCAGGCATGCGCAAGACGGTTTTGTCGCTGGTATCGGTTGCTGCGCTGGTCCTGGCCGGCTGCCAGGGTTCGTCGTCGGATCAGGCCGCCAATGGCGGTCCTGCCAAGGCCGAAAGCGCGGCCAAGGTGTCGATTCCCAGCGAAGTCAGCGGCACGATCTCCCTGCGCGAAGGCACGGCGCAACCTTCGGACAAGGCGACCCTGGTGTTGAACCTGGTCGACGTCTCCTCCAGCGCCGTCGGCTCCGCGCCGCTGGCCACCAAGACCGCGCCGGCCGGCAGTTTTCCGCAGCCGTTCAAGCTCACCTTCAACCCGGCCGACGTCAAGCCGAACGACCTGTACGTGGTGCAGGCGATCCTGACCGACGGCGAGCGCCAGTACGTGATGCCGATCCAGGCGCCGGTGCTGGCCAAGGGCAGCAACAACGACGCCGTGTCGATCCAGCTGGTCGCCGAGCAGACCCCCGGGGAAAAATTGCTGGCCGCATTCGACGACGTGCAGAAGCAGCTCGGTGCGATGAAGGTCAACCACGGCACCAAGCTGGAGAAGGACGCCTCGCGCGGCTGGCAGCTGTTCCGCCAGGACGGCCAGATCCAGTTCATCCGCGAACTGGTCGAGTACACCAAGGACGGCTTCACCAGCACCGACTATGCCTACAAGGACGGCAAGCCGTGGGCGATCGTGCAGCAGCACATGGCCAGCCGCGACGGCAAGCCCACCTCGATCGACCGCGCCGGCTGGAGCGATGACGGCACGCTGGTGCTGAAGCAGCACCAGGTCGGCAACGACGTGCAGCCGCTGGATCCGGCCGAGGCGGAGAAGCTCAAGCAGGAGGCGCTGTCCATCCTCGGCCTCGCCACCAACGGCAAGAACAAGTAAGCCGCAGGCGCTCCCGCTTCGCGCAGGAAGCCCGCAAAAAAAGCCGCCCGCATCAGCGGGCGGCTTTTTTCATGGAGCGACCCGGCGGGCCGGGTCGCGGCCTGGCCGCAGCGGATCAGAGATCGATCCGCACGCCCATGTTGACGCTGTTGTACTTCTGGCTGTTGTCGCCGAAGCGGCCGCTGTAGCCGATCCAGCTCTGCACGCTGGGCGTGAGCCGGGCGGACAGGCCCAGAGTGGCGGCGCCCCAGCTCTGGTCCGGACTGAAGCCGGTCAGGGCGAAGCTGCCGTTCATGCTGTTAAGGCCGGCGCGGACTTCCCGTGCATCGGCCTTGCTGTCGTGGTTCCAGCCCAGTTCGGCGTACGGCGACATCACCAGGTTGTTGACCTGCCACTGGCCGCGCAGACGCCAACCCACGGTGGAAAGCAGCGAATCACGCTGCTGGCGGCCGAACCACATCGCACTGCTGTCGTTGCCGCTTTCGCTGTAGCCGCTGATCTTCACCGTCTGCCAATCGACGGTGGCGAATGGACCGGTCTGCAAGTCCTTGCCCAGCTCGAACCACCAGCCGCCGGTGACGCCGCCGCCCAGGTGCGAGCCGTCGGTCTTGCCGGTTTCGGTGCGCTGCATCGCGCCGATGTTCATGCGGCGCTCAATGTCCTTGAAGTTGGACTGGCCGAAGTTGACATAGCCGCCCACGTAGCCGCCGCCGTTGTGGTAGCCGACGTAGCCCAGGCCGCTGATGTCCTGCAGCTTGTAGCCACCGCCGCCGGAGAAGTCGGCAGCGTGCTGGCCCACGCCCAGCGCCACGCCGGCGGTGACATGCTCGCCGGCGAAATAGTTCGCTCCCAGGGTGAAGTTGAGGTTGTCGCTGGTGGTGCGCGGCGAGTTGTTGCTGGCGTCGAAACGCTGCCGCGCGTAGTCGATGTTGACGAAGGTGCGCACGTCGCCGTCCTTGCCGGTGGTCAGCATCTGGTCGCGCATCACGCGGTTCTGCACGGCGCTGGCCGCCAGCGGCGCTTCGCCGAGCAGCGAGATCTGCTCCGGCGCGTGGATCACCGACAGCACGTACTGGCCGAGCATGGCGTGCGCGGCGGCGGTCGGGTGCACGCCGTCGGCGAACAGGTAGGTCTGATCGGTGCCGGCCGCATAGCTGTACGGCAGGCCCGAGCCCTGCGGGCCGCACTGCACCGAGCTGGAACCGACGCCGCAGGCCGGTGCGGTGACATTGCTGAAGCCGTAGGCGCCCGGGTTGGCGATCACTTCGTTGAGCAAGGCATAGGTGTTGGCCGGAATCACGTTCAGGCCATTGCTGCTGAGCTGTTTCAGGCCGCTGTTGAGTACGCCGTTGTAGAGCACGGCGAGCTGGCTGGCGCCGGCCTGGGCAGAGGCACCGCCGAGAGCGGCCTGCGGGGTCTTGCCGAGATCGGGCAGGTTGTAGACCAGCACGTACTTCGCGCCGGCGGCCTGCAAGCCCGCGAGTACGCCGAGTTCGGTCTGCGCCGCGTTGACTGCGCCGGCCGAGATCGCGTTCGGATCGGTCAGCGTGCCGCTCAGGTAGAAGATGTCGTTGGCGCCGCCCCAGACCTGGTACAGGGCACGGGAGTCGGCCTTGCCGCCATTCGCGCCCAGGTACATCTGCAACTGCTGGGTGATGGTCGGCACCGCCGCGACGTTGTTGACAAAGCCGGCGCCGCCCCAGGCGTAATCCGTGCCGCCGGCTGCCGACGGCGCGAGCGTGAAGCCGAGGCCGGTCGCCACGTTCTCCGCGGCGGTGGTGCCGGGGTTGGTGGTGAAGCGCAGCGGCGGCTGGATCGACGGTGCGCTGGCCAGCGAGATGTTGCCGTTGTCGCTCAGGCTGTCGCCGAAGACGATGACATTGCTGAAATCGGCGGCCGCGGCGGCCGTGCTGAACAGCATGGCGGTCGCAATGGCGCCGGCCAGATGACGGGTGCGAAGCATGGAAGTACTCCTGGGCCGGGATGGCCTTGTTAGCTGGGCGTTACGGTACGGTATTCCATACGGAACCGCATGCTGCAGCGCATCGCCGCCGCAGGCGGGGATCTCCCGCTGCTCAGCGCTTGCCGGCGCGCGCGAACGCGTCGGCGAATGCGTTGTTGGCAGGAGCCGGGGTAGGCTTGGGTGCGCCGCCGGGACGCGGACCGCGGCCGTCGCGCTGGCCGCCGCGGGCATCGCTGCCGGCGCTCGGACGGCCGCCGCGCACTTGGCCCGGCTCGTCGTCCAGCCGCATGCTGAGGCCGATGCGCTGGCGCGGAATGTCCACTTCCATCACCTTGACCTTGACGATGTCGCCGGCCTTCACCGCGTCGCGCGGATCCTTCACGAAGCTGTGCGACAGTGCCGAGACATGCACCAGGCCGTCCTGGTGCACGCCGATGTCGACGAAGGCGCCGAACGCGGCGACGTTGGTGACGCGGCCTTCCAGGATCATGCCGGGCTGCAGATCCTTCACGTCCTCGACGCCCTCGGCGAAGCTCGGTGCGACGAATTCCGGGCGCGGATCGCGACCGGGCTTCTCCAGTTCCTTCAGGATGTCGCGCACGGTCGGCACGCCGAACCTGTCGTCGGTGTACTGCTCGGGCTTGAGGCCGCGCAGGAAGCTCGTGTCGCCGATGACGTGGCGCACCTCGCGGCCGCATTGCGCGATGATCCGCTCGACCACCGGATAGGCTTCCGGGTGCACCGCGCTGGCGTCCAGCGGGTTGTCGCCGTTGGGAATGCGCAGGAAGCCGGCGCACTGCTCGAAGGCCTTGTCGCCGAGTCGCGGCACCTTGAGCAGCGCCTTGCGGTTGGTGAACGGGCCGTTCGCATCGCGGTGCTTGACCACGTTCTCGGCTACCGAGGGCGACAGGCCGGCCACGCGCGAGAGCAGCGCGGCCGAGGCGGTGTTGACGTCGACGCCGACCGCGTTGACGCAGTCCTCCACCCTGGCATCCAGTGCACGAGCCAGCTTGATCTGGTTCACGTCGTGCTGGTACTGGCCGACGCCGATCGCCTTCGGTTCGATTTTCACCAGCTCGGCCAGCGGGTCCTGCAGCCGGCGCGCGATCGAGACGGCGCCGCGCAGGCTCACATCGAGCTCGGGGAACTCCTTGGCGGCGAATTCCGAGGCGGAATACACCGAGGCGCCGGCCTCGCTCACCACGATCTTCGACAGCTTGTGTTCCGGATGACTCCTGGTCAGCCCCTTGATCAGCTCGCCGGCGAGCTTGTCGGTCTCGCGCGAGGCGGTGCCGTTGCCGATCGCGATCAGGTCCACGCCGTGCTTCTGGCACAGCCGCGCCAGCGCAGCCAGCGACTCGTTCCACTGCCGCCGCGGCTCGTGCGGGTAGATGGTGTCGGTGGCCAGCAGCTTGCCGGTGGGATCGACCACCGCGACCTTGCAGCCGGTGCGGATGCCGGGGTCCAGCCCCATCACCGTCTTCGCGCCGGCCGGCGCGGCCAGCATCAGGTCCTTGAGGTTGTCGCCGAACACGCGGATCGCCTCGTCCTCGGCGCCCTCGCGCACGCGACCGAACAGGTCCAGCGTGAGGTGCAGGTGCAGCTTCACGCGCCAGGTCAGGCGCACCGTTTCGCGCAGCCAGGCATCGGCGGCGCGGCCACGATCGTGAATGCCGGCATGCGCGGCCACGCGGCCCTCGCCTTCGGCGTGGCCCTGCTCGCTGTCGGCGGCGGGGGCGAGTTCCAGTTCGATCACGCCCTCGTTGCGCGCGCGCATCAGCGCCAGCAGGCGATGCGAGGGGATCTTCGCGATCGGCTCGACGTGGTCGAAATAGTCGCGGAACTTGGCGCCCTCGCTCTCCTTGCCGGCGACCACCTTCGCGCGGATCTGTCCCTGCGCCCACAGCCAGTCGCGCAGCTCACCGACCAGATGCGCGTCTTCGGCGATGGATTCCATCAGGATGGCGCGCGCGCCGTCCAGCGCGGCGCGCACGTCGGCCACGCCCTTGTCCGCATCGACGAACGACTCGGCGAACGTCTCCGGCGTGAGCGTGGGATCCTCGCGCAGGCCGGTCGCCAGCGGTTCCAGCCCGGCCTCGCGGGCGATCTGCGCCTTGGTGCGGCGCTTGGGCTTGAACGGCAGGTACAGGTCCTCCAGTCGCGCCTTGGTGTCGGCGGCGAGCAGGTCGGCTTTCAATGCATCATCGAGCTTGCCCTGTTCCTCGACGCTGGCCAGGATCGCCGCGCGGCGCTCTTCCAGTTCACGCAGGTAGCGCAGGCGCTCCTCCAGCAGGCGCAGCTGGGTGTCGTCGAGGCCGCCGGTGACCTCCTTGCGGTAGCGCGCGATGAACGGCACGGTGGCGCCGCCGTCGAGAAGATCCACCGCCGCGCGCACCTGTTCGGTCCTGGCGGCGATGTCGTGGGCAATGCGTTGTTCGATGCTGAGCATGGGTGGGGAGCGTTCCTGGCGGCGGCGCGATGCCGCCGGATGAAAAGGTCAAGCCGTCGATGATAACAAGCGCCCGAAAGTCGTCGGCGCGCCAATGAAAACGGCGCCGCGGACGAACCGCGGCGCCGTGCGTGGAGCGAGGCCGATCAGGCGCTGAAGGAGTTGCCCTTGCCGGTCGGGGTCGCATCCGGTTTGAACTCGCTGGCGCGGCCGTTCAGCACCAGGGTGCTGCAGAGCATGTCGTGCAGGGCCTGCTTGCGGCGCGTCCAGCCGGCCATCATGAAGCCGATGCAGAGGATGATCGTGCTGAGGAACTTGGCCAGGTAGCGGCCCAGTGCTCGCCAGAAGCTGATCCGTCGGCCTTCGAGGTCGGTGACGCGGATGCCCAGCGCCAGCTTGCCCAGCGTGGCCTGCCACGGCGAGCTCTCGCACACGGCGAAGTACAGCCAGGTCAGCACGGCAGTAAGCAGGATCGCCGTGCCCATCGTCGCGTAGTACTGACCGTAGGCAGCCAGCATCACGTGCGGATCGCCGGGCGCCGCCATCATCGCCTGCTTCATGGTCTCTTGCGCGGCCCCGTCGCCCATCGAGCGCATGATCACCAGGTTGTTGGGGATGTACAGCACGATCGCGTCGAGGATGTAGGCCGCCGCCCGCTTCCAGAAGCCGGCGTAATCCTCCAGCACGGCGGCGGTGGTCTGCGGCAGCGCCTGCAGCGGCGTGCTCGGTGCCGCGTAGGGGTTGTCGGCTGGCGGGCTGGCGGCCGGCACGGCGTCGCGAAACAGCACCGACAGCGGCTGCCAGTCGGCCAGACCTTCGTACCAGGCGAGATCGTCGGGGCTGACCTTGCCGCTGCGCAACCATTCGCGCACGTCACTTTCCTTGTATGGGCCATGCCGTTCGCCGTCGCGGCCGATCCAGATTTCCATTGCGCACTCCCCAGGCTGTGTGAAGTGCGCATGATGCCATGAGTGCGCGCGCCGGCGCTGTGCCGGGAGTCGGGGGTGAGGCGAGGCTCAGGCCGCGTCGCGCCGCTTCAGGTGGACCAGCAGCAGCGAGATCGCCGCGGGGGTGACGCCGCTGACGCGCGCGGCCTGGCCCAGCGTCGCCGGCAGCGAGCGCTTGAGCTTGAGCAGCACTTCCGCCGACAGCCCGCGCACCTTGTCGTAGTCGAAGTCGGCCGGGATCGCGGTGTGCTCGTGGCGGCGCTGGCGCTCGATCTCCTCGCGCTGGCGTTCGAGATAGCCGGCGTACTTCACCTGCACCTCGACCTGCGCGGCGACGTCCTCGCGTGCCACCGGCGGGCCGAACCCGGGCACGCCGGCGAGACGGGCATAGTCGAGCTCGGGCCGGCGCAGGAGGTCGACCGCGCTGGTTTCGCGACTGAGCGCGATGCCGAGCTGGCGCTCGAGTGCCGCACCCAGTGCATTGGCCGGCGCGGCGCACAGGCCGCCGAGGCGCTGCGATTCGCGCTCCACCGCCTCGCGCTTGGCGCGCAGCGCCTCGACGCGAGCCTGCGGCACGACGCCCAGCGCGAAACCCTGCTCCGACAGGCGCAGGTCGGCGTTGTCTTCGCGCAGGTGCAGGCGGTACTCGGCGCGCGAGGTGAACATGCGGTACGGCTCGATGGTGCCGTTGCTGGTCAGATCGTCGATCAGCACGCCGAGGTAGGCTTCGTCGCGGCGCGGATACCACGGCGCCTTGCCGTGCACCGCCAGCGCGGCGTTGAGCCCGGCGAGCAGGCCTTGCGCGGCAGCCTCCTCGTAGCCGGTGGTGCCGTTGATCTGGCCGGCGAAGTACAGGCCGGGGATCGCCCTGGTCTCCAGCCACGGGTGCAGCCCGCGCGGGTCGAAGTAGTCGTACTCGATGGCGTAGCCGGGCCGGGTGATGTGGGCGCGCTCGAAACCGGGGATCGAGTGCACCAGCGCCAGCTGCACATCGTAGGGCAGCGAGGTGGAGATGCCGTTCGGGTAGATTTCGGCGGTGTCCAGGCCTTCCGGCTCGATGAAGATCTGATGCGAGGACTTCTCCGCAAAGCGCACTACCTTGTCCTCGATCGACGGACAGTAGCGCGGGCCGACACCCTCGATCTGGCCGGTGTACAGCGGCGAGCGGTCCAGTGCGCCGCGGATGATCTCGTGCGTGCGTTCGCTGGTGTGGGTGATCCAGCAGCTGACCTGGCGCGGATGCTCGGCGCGGTTGCCGAGAAAGGAGAACACCGGCGCGGGATCGTCGCCGTGCTGCTCTTCCAGACCGCTGAAGTCGATGCTGCGGCGGTCGATGCGCGGCGGCGTGCCGGTCTTCAGGCGGTCGGCGGCCACCGGCAGCTCGCGCAGCCTTTGCGCCAGCGTGCTGGCCGGCGGGTCGCCGGCGCGCCCGCCCGCGTACTGCGCCTGGCCGATGTGGATCTTGCCGGCGAGGAAGGTGCCGGCGGTGAGCACCACCGCGCGCGCGGCAAAGGTGAGCCCCATCTGGGTAACCACGCCGCGGACGCGGCCGCCTTCGATGACGAGGTCGTCCACCGCCTGCTGGAACAGCTCCAGGTTCGGCTGGGTTTCCACCATCTGGCGGATGGCTGCCTTGTACAGGGCGCGATCGGCCTGGCAGCGCGTCGCGCGCACCGCCGGACCCTTGGACGCATTCAACGTGCGCCACTGGATGCCGGCGTGGTCGGCGGCGTGCGCCATGGCACCGCCCAGCGCGTCGATCTCCTTCACCAGGTGGCCCTTGCCGATGCCGCCGATGGCCGGGTTGCAGCTCATCGCGCCGATCGTCTCGATGCTGTGGCTGAGCAGCAGGGTGCGCGCACCGGTACGCGCGGCGGCGAGCGCGGCTTCGGTGCCGGCGTGACCACCGCCGATCACGATGACGTCGTAGCAGGTGGGGTGATGCATGTGGTTGCCCGGAGCGCGCAAAAGTGACAAAAGTGGGCGTTATGGTAACGCGATACGTCTTCCGTCGAAGATTGCCCGAAAGTGGCATGGATCGTGCTTTACCCAGCCTGCACTTTCATGGGCAGACGCTGCGCGAGGATCGCGCGCCGAGGTCGAGCGGACAGGGGTTCGATCGCGTACCGTGAGAGGAAGCAAGACGGCACCTTCGGGTGCCGTCGTCTTTTGCGGCGCCGGTGGACGCGACATGCGACACCAGGCCCGGAAACACGAAGCCCCGCGGCATGCGCGGGGCTTCGTGTCTTGTAGATCTGGCGCCAGGCGGTCTCAGGAACAGGGGGAATCCAGGATGACCGTATTGCCGGGCGCCAGAAAGCGATGCGAATTCGAGGGTGAAGCGTGGAGTTGATCTTCGCCGGAAACGCGTGAACGAAGGGTGACTGAAAAGTGACTTTATGCCGGCTCGCGGCAACAGCTGACGCGGGACGTCAGTGTCCCGTCACGCGTGGCAGGTCGGCTGTGACAGGAATCACACATTGGCACGGGTGATGCTTGTTCATCACTACCCACCCATCGACCCATCGGGAAACTCGCCATGGACATGAACTTCGATTTCCAGCCCGTCTATCCGCATCATGATCTTCTGGTGGAGATCGGCGAGGTCGAGATGGCGATGGACCACCTGAGCGAGTTCGACGACGACGCGCGCGACGGCATGCAGCCGGACCTGGAGTCGCGCATGCAGAGCCTGCTCGAAGCACTGGACCATCTGGCCGTCTGAGCAATGCCGGTTGCCGGCGCGTGGCGCAGAGGCGGCGCGCGTCAGGTGATCGAAGCGGCCCGACGCTGCCCGACGCATTTCAGTGGTTCAGCACGTTGCCGATGATTTCGCCCAGGTTGCGTGACAGGCCGGCGCTGCCGGCCAACTCCGCGATCGCCGCCTGCGCCAGCGCACGCCGCCCCGGTTCCAGCCGTTGCCACCCGTTGAATGCCGTTGCCAGGCGCGCCGCCACCTGCGGGTTGAGCGCGTCCAGCGCACCCAGCCGTTCGGTCAGGAAGCGATAGCCGGCGCCGTCGACACGGTGGAACCCGCTGGGGTTGCCGCGCACGAACGAGCCGAGCAGCGACTGCACGCGGTTCGGGTTGTGCAGGGTGAACGCCGGGTCCTTTTCCAGTCGCATCACGCGCGGCAGCGCTGCCCTGCCGGGCAGCTGCGCCTGCACCGCAAACCACTTGTCCAGCGCCAGCGCGTTGCCGGCATGGCGTTGACGATAGTCCGCCAGCGCCTGTTCGCCCGCGGCCGACTGGCTGCGGACGAGCACCGCCAGCGCGGCGAGGCGATCGGTCATGCCCGGCGCGTCGCGGTATTGTGCCGCGGCCAATGGCTGCGCGCGTTCGCTGGCACAGACCTCCAGCAACTCCAGCAGGCGGCGGCTGAGTCGGCGGCTGGCCTGGCTGGCGGCGTCCAGCGCGATCGAGCGGCGCGCGGCCAGCAGCGTATAGTGCCGCTCCAGCGCATCGGCGCCGAGCCGTTCGGCCAGCGTGCGTTGCAAGGCCTGGCGCAGCTGGTGGATGCGCTCGGGGTCGACCGCGCCTTCGCGTTCGGCCAGTTCGATCTCGCCGGGCGGGGTGAGCAGGTCGGCCAGCAGGGCGTCGTCCATGCCGCCGTCGGCGAACAGCTGCGCCAGCGCGTCGCACCAGGCCCGCAATGAGGCATCGGTGCCGCCGTCGCGCAGGTTCTCGTAGGCACGCGCGGCCAGCAGCTGACCTGCTTCCCAGCGATTGAAACCATCCGGATCATGCGTCAGCAGCAGCGCCAGTTCGGCCGGCGTGTAGTCGCATTCGAGGATCGCCGGGGCGGAAAAGCCGCGCAGCAGGGAAGGCACCGGCGGCGCGTCCACGCCGGTGAACACCAGCGCCTGCTCGGCCTGGTCGAGCACCACCACGCGCTCGCTGCCGGCGTCGCTCGCTTCGCCGGCCAGCTGCAGCGGCAGCATGCGGCCGTCGCCCGCGAACAGGGCCAGCTTCACCGGAATCGGCAGGGGGGCGCGCGCCGACTGGCCGGTGCCTGCCGGCGCATGCTGGCCGAGGGTCAGCGTGTACTCGCGTCGCGCGGCGTCGTGCTGGCCGTGCGCGCGCAGCCGCGGCGTGCCGCTCTGGCCGTACCAGGCCAGATAAGGCAGCAGATCGACGCCGTTGGCGTCGCCCAGCGCCCCGAGGAAATCCTCCAGCGTGGCGGCGCGGCCGTCGTTGCGTTCGAAATACAGATCCATGCCGCGGCGGAAGCCGTCCGGGCCGAGCCGCCCGGCCAGCATGCGCACCAGCTCGGCGCCTTTCTCGTACACCGTGGCGGTATAGAAATTGTTGATCTCGCTGTACTGCGCCGGGCGCACCGGGTGCGCCAGCGGGCCGGCGTCCTCGGGGAACTGGGCGCGGCGCAGCAGGGCGACGTCCTCGATGCGCTTGAGCGGCGCCGAGTTCATGTCGGCGGAGAAGCTCTGCTCGCGGAACACGGTGAGCCCTTCCTTCAGGCTGAGCTGGAACCAGTCGCGGCAGGTCACGCGGTTGCCGCTCCAGTTGTGGAAGTATTCGTGCGCAACGACCGCCTCGACGTGGCGGTACTCGTCGTCGGTGGTGGAGTCCGGATCGGCCAGCAGGTACTTCGCGTTGAAGATGTTGAGGCCCTTGTTCTCCATCGCGCCCATGTTGAAGTCGTGGGTGGCGACGACGTGGAACACGTCGAGGTCGTAGTTGCGCCCGTAGCGCTGCTCGTCCCAGCGCATCGCGCGTTCCAGCGCGTCCAGCGCGTAGCCGCAACGGCCGATCGCATCGGCTTCCGCCCAGATCTTCAGCTGCACGCTGCGGCCGTCGGCGGTGCGGTAGTCGCGCCCGATGCTTTCCAGATGGCCGGCGACCAGCGCGAACAGGTAGCTCGGCTTCGGATGCGGGTCGACGAAGCGCGCCCAGTGCCGGCCGCCCTCCAGCTCACCGGCGCCGGTCGGGTTGCCGCCGGCCAGCAGTACCGGGAAACGGGTGCGGTCGGCACGCAGGGTCACCGTGTAGGTGGACAGCACGTCGGGGCGATCGGGGAAGAAAGTGATGTGGCGAAAGCCCTCGGCCTCGCACTGCGTGAGCAGGAAGCCGTTCTCGCGCGGGCCCGACAGGTACAGCCCTTCCAGTGCCGTGTTGGCGGCCGGGCGCACGCGGACGCGGGTTTCCAGCATGCTGCCGTCGCGCGCGCCGTCGATCTCCAGCACGCAGCCGTCGTAGCGGTACGTCTCGGCGTCCAGCGCGCGGCCATCGAGCGCGATCGACAGCAGCTGCAGGTTCTCGCCATCCAGCCGCAGTGGCAGGGACTGCGCCGGATCGCGACGCAGCTGCAGGCGCGCGACGATTTCGCTGGCGTCGATGTCGAGCTCGACCTCCAGTTCGATCGACTCGACCCGCCAGGCGGGCGGCTGGTAATCGCGCAGCCGGATCACCGGACTGGCTTGCTGGGGAAGTGCGTGCATGAGCGGAGCAACGTTGGAAGGGGATGGATCAGGCTAACATGGGCAGGTTCAACCGCAGGAGAATCCGGTGACTGCTTCCGGCTCGACCCGCTACGACGTGGAGCGTTCCTGGCTGGGCGCGCAGCCCGTCGTGGTGCTGCACGATCACGCGGGAAACCGCCACGTGCGCGTGGCCTTGCACGGCGCTGCCCTGCTCGGTTTCGAGGTGCCCTTCGGCGACGGCCTGCACGACCTGGCCGACGGTTACCGCGATGCCGACGAGGTGCAGCACCGGCCCGGTTCGCGCTTCGCGATCATGGTGCCGTTCGCCGGCCGCGTCGCCGATGCGCGCTACCGCTTCGACGGCGTAGCGCAGGATCTGGACCCGGGCGTGACCGGCAGCGAACGGGCCAGCCGCCATGGCTTCGTGCGTGATGCGTTGTTCGACCTCGACCGGCTGGCTGCCGACGATGCGGCCGCCAGCGTGCGGCTGACCACCGCGGCGATTCGTCCGCGCCCGGGCTACCCGCATGCGATCGACCTGGCAGTCGAGTTCACCCTGGATGACGCGGGCTTGCGCCTGGATGCGTGCATGGAGAACGTCGGCGACCACCTCGCGCCGTGCTTCTTCGGCTGGCATCCGTATTTCCGCCTGCCCGGTGGCGGCCTGGTCGACGACTGGCCGCTGCAGATTCCCGCGCAGACCCTGATCCGCACCGGCGCCGACCTGATCGCGCTGCCCGGTGACGCTGCCTACGTCGCGCTCGACGATGCGCCAGCGCTGGATTTCCGCGAACCGCGGCGAATCGGCGACAGCATCCTCGACCAGGGCTACACCGACCTCGAGGCCGACGCCGATGGGCGCATCCGCACCCGCCTCGGCGATCCGTCGCGCGGCTTCGCCCTCGCGCTGTGGCAGGAGCGCGGCGTGATGCACGCGTTCACCGCCGACACGGTGGCACGCGACGTGCGCCGCGCCGTCGCGTTGGAGCCGATGGAATGCATGGCCGATGCGTTCAATCGGCCCGAGTGCGCCGACGCGATTGCGCTGGCACCCGGCGCCACGCGCCATTTCCGTTGCGGCATCGAGGTCGTCGGCGCATGAGCCATTCCATCGAGGAGCTTCCCGAGCTGGCGCAGGTTCGCGCCGCTGCCACGCGCATTGCGCCGCATGCGCGGGTGACGCCGGTGATGTGCAGCCCGGCGCTGGATGCGCTGAGCGGCGCCAAACTCTATTTCAAATGCGAACACCTGCAGCGCGGCGGCGCGTTCAAGTTCCGCGGCGCCTGCAATGCGGTGTGGTCGCTGGACGAGGCGCAGGCTGCGCGCGGCGTGGTCACGCATTCCTCCGGCAACCACGGCAACGCGCTGGCGCTGGCCGCGGCCACCCGCGGCATCGCCGCCCACGTGGTGGTGCCCGAGGGCGCGGTGCGCGCCAAGCTCGCGGCGATCGAACGCGCCGGCGCCACCCTGCACCGTTGCGCGCCGACCCAGGCCGCGCGCGAGGCGAAGTGCGAGGAGGTGCGTCGCGCCACCGGGGCGGAGCTGGTGCATCCGTATGCCGACCGCCGGGTCATCGCCGGGCAGGGCACGGTGGCACTGGAGTTGTTGCAGCAGATTCCCGAGCTGGATGCGCTGATCACCCCGGTCGGCGGCGGCGGGTTGGCCAGCGGCGTGGCGATCGCCGCGCACGGCATCGACCCGGCACTGGCGCTGTTCGGTGCCGAGCCGCTCGGCGCCGACGACGCGGCACAGTCGATGGCGCACGGCGAACGCGTCACCACGGTGGTGCCCGACACGGTCTGCGACGGCCTGCGCGCCCTCATCGGCGAACGCAACCTTGACGCGCTGCGCGCGCATCATGTCGAGATCATCACCGTCAGCGACACCGAGACGATCGCGGCGATGCAACTGCTGTGGTCGGAACTGAAGCAGGTGGTGGAAGTCTCCAGCGCCACCGTGCTGGCGGCGATCCTGCAGCAGCCGGCGCGTTTCGCCGGTCGCCGGGTCGGCGTGGTCATCACGGGCGGCAACGTCGACCTGCAGGCCTTGCCCTGGTCGTAGGAGTCCTCCGCTCGCGAGTTCCTACCCGCGGCGGGGCAAGCGCACGCCGCTGACCGCGAGCAGGCCCAGCAGCACGAACACGATGCCGGTCGCCTCCAGCGGCGACGGCTGCTCGTGCAGCAGCCACCAGGCCAGCAGCACGCCGAGCACGGGCACGCCGAGGCTGGATACGCTGGCCACGGTGGTGGGCAACCGCTGCAATACGATCGACCACAGCCACCAGGCCGCCGCCGACGCCAGCACTGCGCTGTAGGCGAGGCCACCGACGAAGGCCCAGTTCCACACCAGCGGCCGCTGCGGCATCGCCAGCGCGAACAGGCCCAGCGCCACGCCGCCGGCCAGCATCTGCCACGCGGTGAGGCCGAGCACGTCCGGTGCGTGGCGCTGGAACAGACGCTTGCTGAGCACGGTGCCGGCGGCCCAGGCCAGTCCGCCGAGGATGGCCAGCAAGGTACTCATGATGCTGCCCATCGGCCGCCAGGGCTCGATGATGCACAGCAGGCCGATGGCAGCCAGCGCCAGTCCCAGCCAGTGCCGCGGCGTCGGCTTGTCGCGGAGCAGCAGCCATGCCAGCAGCACGGCCCAGAACGGCATGGTGTAGGCGAGCAGGGCCACGTGGCCGGCGCCGCCATCGAGCAGCGCCCATTGCTCCAGGCCCTGGAACGCGGCGGTCTGGCACAGGCCGATCAGGATCGTCGGGCCCAGCGGTGGCGGCCGCAGCGAGCGCCGCGACAACAGCAAGACCGCGAACAGCACCGCCGCGCCGATCAGGTAGCGCAGCGCAGCGAAATCGAACGGGCCGGCCCAGGCCAGCACCTGTTTCATCACGATCCAGCTGTAGGCCCACAACACGATGGTGACGAGCATGGCCAGCACGGCGCCGCGCTGGGGTGACGGGGAAGGCGGCATCGACATGGGCCAGAAGAGGGGCGACAAGTGTAATGGCGTCCGTTACGGTTCGCGGATCGACAGCCACGTGAAGTCGCCATGAGCAAACGCGCCGAACCGATTCGCTGCAGCTGGGCCACCGCCGGTGACGCCTTGATGTGCGCCTACCACGACACCGAATGGGGCGTGCCGCTGCACGACGATCGCGGCCTGTTCGAGTTCCTCTGCCTGGAAGGGGCCCAGGCGGGGCTTTCCTGGCGCACCGTGCTGGCCAAGCGCGCGCATTACCGCAAGCTGTTCCACGATTTCGAGATTGCCCGCGTCGCCGCGATGAGCGACCGCGAACTGGAGAGGCTGCTGCTCGACCCGGGCATCATCCGCAACCGGCTGAAGGTGTACTCGGCGCGCGACAACGCGCGTGCCGCGCAGGAGGCGATCGCGGAGTTCGGCAGTCTGGACGGCTATCTGTGGTCCTTCGTCGAGGGCCGTACCGTGGTCAACCGCTGGCGCGTACCCGCCGAGGTGCCGGCCAGCACCGCCTTGTCCGACCGCATGAGCAAGGCGCTGAAGAAACGCGGCTTCCGTTTCGTCGGCAGCACCATCTGCTATTCGCTGATGCAGGCCACCGGGATGATCGACGACCACCTGGTGGGCTGTTTCCGTCGCCGCGGGGCGCGCTAGCCGCCGCAGAAACTTTCGTTCGGCGCCGAATGCGGGAGTGCACGACGGCGAAATGCGCAGTCGCTCACACAATCGCGCGAAAGAGGGGCCGGCAGCGTTCAGCACGCGAAACGCATGCTGAACAAGTCAGCGGTGCGCGCTTGTGCGTCGCGTGCACACGAACTGAAGATGCGCGAGCAGGTGCCGGCGGCATGCGGATCGACCTTGGCCAGGGGGCGGGGTTCGGGCAGGGAATGCAGCATGTCGTCTCGTCCCGCAGGCATTCCGCCATCGCAGCATTGCCCAGGAGCCACTTCATGAAATCCCGCCATTTCAAATCCACGCTGCTTTGCGCCGCGGTGCTGGGCGCGTTGTCGCTCGCGCCGGCCATGGCGCAGACCGCTCCGCCGCCTGACGCCCCCGTGTCGGCCAGCGCCAACGGCCAGGAGTCGACCCGGCTAAGCACCGAGTTCGCTGCATTCGCCGGTTCGGATGCCAATGCGCAGGCACTGGTCGCCGGGTTGCGCGACGGCAGCGCCATCGCGCTCGACGACGTGATCACGAACGCCGATGGCACCACCGCCACGACCACCACCACGTTCACGCCGGCCACCGGCCAGATGGGCTACGGCAACGTGAAGATCGCGCTGTCGCTGGCCGAAGCCAGCCTGGCGCAGGCGGGCATCACCGATCCGACCGCCGCCGAGATCGAGGCCGCGCTGAACGGCGGCACCATGGTGCTGGCCGATGGCAGCAGCATTGATCTCGACGGCGTGCTGGCGGCACGCGCCGCCGGCGAAGGCTGGGGCCAGATCGCCAACAGCATGGGCGTCAAGCTGGGTGACGTGATGCGTTCGCCGAAGGCAACCGGCAGCGCTTCGGCCAGCGCGCATGGGCATGTCGACGTTTCGGTGGCCAAGGTCGAGTTCGCCAAGAGCCACATGGGTGACCATCCGACGGCGGCCGATCACCCGGGCAAGCCCGATACCGCCGGCAAGCCGGACATCGCGAACCGGCCCGCGCTGCCGGAACGCCCGCAGCGCCCGGAGCGCCCGCAGATTCCGGATCATCCCACCCACGTCGGCCGCCCGGGCGGCTGAGTCCGCGGTTCGCCGTACGTGCTTCTCCGCGCAGGCCCGGCAGACGCTCGGCCTGCGCAGTCCCCTGTCAGCTAGGACACTTTTCATGCGCAACGCACAACACTGGATGGTCGCCGGCGGACTGCTGCTGGTCGGCGCGCCGGCAGCGCACGCCGCCAACGCGGACGGCGGCCAGTTCAGCCTCTCTGCCGGTGCCGACTACAGCAGCGGCAAATACGGCACCGACACCACCACCGACATCTGGTCGGTGCCGCTGACCGCGGCGTACCAAAGCGACCGCTGGACGTTGAAGCTCACCGTGCCGTATATCCACGTCAGTGGTGCGGGCAACGTGATCCCCGGCGTGGGCAAGGTCAACAACGGCAACCCCATTGGTCGCGGCCTCGGCCACATCATCGGCGGTGGCGGCTCCGGCGGTTCCGGTGGCAGTGCGGCGACGTCCAGCGGCTCCGCCTCGGGCCTGGGTGACGTCACCGCGTCGGCCGGCTACCAGCTATTCACCAGCACCGACCGCACGGCCGGGCTGGATCTCACCGGCAAGGTGAAGTTCGGCACCGCTGACGAGAACAAGGGGCTGGGTACCGGCAAGAATGACTACGGCCTGTCGCTGGATGCCTACAAGGTCAGCGGCGCGTGGACCGCGTTCGGCGGCGTGGGCTGGACCAAATACGGCAGCTCCCAGTACATCCAGCTGCAGAACGGCTTCAACGCGAACATCGGTGCCGACTACAAGGTCGGTGCCAGCGACAACGTCGGCGCCTACTACTACTACCGCGAGCGGATCGCCGACACCGGCGCCGCGCAGAGCGAGCTCGCCGGTTACTGGAACCACAAGTTCAATCCGAACCTGCGCCTGCAGGCCTATGCGCTGGCCGGCTTCACCGACGGCAGCCCGGATTACGGCGTGGGCGCATCGGTCAAGTACAGCTTCTGATCGAAGCGGCGCCGCGCGCGATCGTGCGCGGCGCCGGCTGCGCGAGGTTCAGTCCGACAGTGCCAGCACGCAGTCGTCCGCGCCATAGCTGCGGCAGCACACGGCGAAGATCGACAACTCGCGGCCGCCCAGCACCGGCGCCAGCAGGCCCTCCAGAAAGCCGCTGAAGAAGATGCAGCCGGAGTGGCCGGGTTCGCCGCACAGCGGGCTGTGGTGAATGTGCAGCTGGCTGCCGTCCTGTTCCACCTCTATCAGCGCGCGCAGCGCCGGCATGCCCAGCTGCGCGATCGCCTGTTCCAGGTGGAGCTGCCCGCCCGCCGCCGGTTCGCGCTGGGCGAGCCATGCGCCGGTGCGCCGGCCCGCCAGCGCCAGCGTGGGTTCGCGCGCCGCCTCGGCGACCGTGCGATCCAGCTGCTGCAGCCGCGGCATGATTTGCGGGTATTCGCTGGCCAGTTTCGCCAGCAGCTTGTCGATGGCCGCCTGGTCGGGTTCGAGCGGGACCAGCTCCACGAACGGAGCCTCTGCCACCACGGCGGGCGCCGGCGCTGCCACCGGCGCCGGCGGCGGCAGGATGTATTCGAGATCCGGCTCCGGCGTCGGCCGCGCGGCGACCGCGGGCGGAGGCGCGGATGCCGCCATCGGCGCGACCAGCCTGACCGGCGCGACCTGGTCGAAAGCGGGGGCGGCCGGCGCAGTCGCAGCCGCGGGCCTGGCCGGTGCCGTCGGCGCGGCCGCCTCCGGCGCCGGTGGCGCAACCGGAAGGACGGGTGGCACGTAGGCCGACGGCGCGCGCGAGGCGGCGAAGTGCGGGCGTTCCTCGCCCTCGGTGACCGGTTCCAGTTCGAAACTGATAATGCGCTCGTGGGCATCCAGCGCTGCCGCCAGCGCGCGCCTTTTTCGTGGCGGCCCGCGCACCACCATGGTCAGCAGGATGCCGTGCGGGTCCTGGACCAGCCGCTGCCGCTGCAGGCTGAAGCCGCTGGCCAGCACCAATCGTCCCACCTCGATCAACAGGCCGTCGCGTCGCTCGGACAGGGCCTGGATTTCCAGCTCGATCATCAGGCCCCCCTGTATGCGCTGCTGGTTCACCGAATTGTGCCCGACACCATGATCGCATTCGACGCGGAAAAACGTGCGCGGTTTGGTGAATCCGCGATGTCACCGCTGCATCGGCAGCTGCGGGGCACGTTCCATGCTTGGTTTTCTAGCGTCGCGAGCCGCGCAGCTTGTCGATCGAGAAGCTGGCGATTTCCATGCCGCCCACGCGTCGCGGCTGTCCCGCCGGCGGGCCCCAGGCGTGCGCGCTGACCACCTCCCAGGTCGCCGGGATGCGGCCGTCCACGCGCATCGTTTCGTAGGCGGCGAGCATGCGCCGGTAGCGCGACTTGCCGGTGAGCCCGCGCTCGCGCTGGCGGTCGGCGTTGGTGGCGCCCAGGCCCTGCAGCTCCTCCAGCAGCTTGCGCGGTTCGCTGTAGGTCAGGGTGTAGCGGAACACGTCCAGTACCGGGTCGCGCAGGCCGGCGGCGAGCATCGCGTCGCCGACGTCGTGCATGTCCAGGAAGCGGCCCACGTGGGCGCGCTCGTCCGCCGCGGCCCAGGCAGCGCGCAGTTCCATCAGGGTGTCCGGGCCGAAACTGGAGAACGCCATCAGCCCGCCGGGTTTGAGCACGCGCATGCATTCGCCGAACAGCGCGGGCAGGTCGTCGATCCACTGGAAGCAGAGGTTCGAATGCAGCACGTCCACGCTGTGATCGGCCAGCGGCAGCGCGCGCGCCTCGGCGCAGACGCGGTCGAACGGCTTGCGCCAGCTGCTGTGCTGCTTCGCCGCGCGTAGCATCGGTAGCGCCAGGTCAATGGCGATCACCTCGGCCTTCGGGTAGCGCCGCTTGAGCAAGGCGGTGCCGCGGCCGGTGCCGGCGCCGATGTCGACCACCCGCTGCGGCGTGTCGAGGTAGAACGAGAGCCGCTCCAGCAGGTGCGTCTGCACTTCGCGCTGCAGCGCGTCGTGCTTCTCGTAGGTGCCGGCCGCGCCGCCGAAATTGCGGCGCACCTGGCGCGGGTCGAGCTGGAAATCACTCATGGGGAAGACTCGTGGTGGCGCGGCGACGCTGCTGCGCGAACAGGGGTTGCAGGGCCTCGACCACCGCACCGGCGTGGCCGAAGAACGGCGCGTGGCCGGCCTGCGCGATCTCGTGGTTGTCGCCGCCGCACTGGCTGGCCGACCAGGCCATCGCCTGCGGCGGCACCAGCCGGTCGCGACGCCCGGCGATCCAGGCGCTGGGCAGGGTGAGGTCGGGCAGGGCGGCGCGGCGATCGCTGTCGTGCAGGATGCGGATGCCTTCCTGCAGCACGCGCGCGTCCGGTTCGCCGCGGGCGAACACCAGCTCGCGCAGATGGCGCAGCTCGCCGCGCGGGTCGGCGCTGCCCATCGCCTCCAGCGCCAGGAAGCGCTCGATGGTGGCGTGGTAGTCGGTTTCCAGATCGCTGGCCAGTTGCTGCACCAGCGCCGGGTCGCTGCCATGCGGCCAGCCGGCGTCGCGCACGAACTTAGGCGTGGCGCACAGCATGGCCAGGCCGCGCACGTGCTGCGGTAGCTCCAGTGCCGCGGTCAGCGCGATCAGTCCGCCCAGCGACCAGCCGAGCCAGAGCGCCGGCGGCGTGGCGGCGGCGATCGCCGCGGCGCAGGCGTGCGGTTCCAGCGGCAGGCCGCAGTCGCGCGAATGGCCGTGGCCGGGCAGGTCGACCACGTACATCGTGCACTGCGCCTGCAGCGCCCCGACCAGCGGCGCCAGCACGCCGCCGTGCATCGCCCAACCGTGCAGCAGCACCAGCGGCAGCGGACCATGACCGGTCTTCTCGATGAAAAGACTCATGCGCCCGCCTGTTGCGGAAGCGGAAGCAAATCGGCGCCCACGGCGCCGCGTTCGTCGAACACGAAGCAACCGCCCTGCCAGTGCGTGCCGTCGGTGAGTTCCAGGTATTTCAGGATGCCGCCTTCGAGCTGGTGCACGTGTTCGATGCCCAGCTCCTGCATGTAGAGCGCGGCCTTCTCGCAGCGGATGCCGCCGGTGCAGTAGGGCACCACGGTCTTGCCGGCGTAGCGCGCGCGGTCGTCGGCGAGTGCGGCGGGAAAATCGGTGAAGCGGGCGATGTGGTAGTCCACCGCGCGCGTGAAGCTGCCGGCGGCGGTTTCGTAGTCGTTGCGGGTATCGAGCATCACCACCTCGCGACCGGCGTCGTCGCGGCCCTGGTCCAGCCAGCGCTTGAGCGTTCTCGCATCCACGCCGGGCGCGCGGCCTTGCGCGGGGCGCAGCGCGGGCATGCGCAAAGTAATGATCTCGCGCTTGAGCCGCACGCGCAGGCGGCCGAAGGGTACCGTGTCCGAGTGCGATTCTTTGGCCTCCATGCCGGCAAAGCGCGCGTCCTCGCGCAGCCAGGCCATGAAGGCATCGGTGGCCACGCCGGTGCCGGCGAGGAAGAGGTTGATGCCTTCCGGCGCCAGCAGCACGGTGCCCTTGAGCGCCAGATCCTCGGCGCGCTCGCGCACGCGCTCGCGCAGCGCGGGCAGGTCGTTCAGCGCGACGAAGCGGTAGGCGGCGATGTTGACGACGTTCATGCTCAAGAAAGGTGCGCAAGACAACGGACCATTATACGGGGCCGGCCCCTTGCGACTCCTGCGGCAGATCAGCCAGCGCGTCGAGCAGCGCGTCCACGTGCGCCTCTTCGTGCGCGGCGGACAAGGTGATGCGCAGCCGCGCCTGGCCGGCCGGCACGGTCGGCGGGCGAATCGCGACGACCAGCAGGCCGCGGCGCTCCAGCGCCTGCGCCGCGACCAGCGCGGCGTTGGCGCTGCGCAGCAGCAGGGGCTGGATCGCGCTCGCCGAGTCCATCAGCGGCAGGCCGAGCTGCGCGGCGCCGGTGCGGAAACGGGCGACCAGCGCGGCAAGCTTGTCGCGCCGCCAGGTTTCGGTCTGCGCCAGCCGCACCGCTTGCAGGGCCGCGGCGGCCAGCGCCGGCGGCATCGCGGTGGTGTAGATGTATGGCCGCGCGAACTGGATCAGCCCCTCGATCAGCGTCGCCGGCCCGGCCACGAAGGCGCCACTGCAACCGAGCGCCTTGCCCAGCGTGGCCATCAGCAGCGGCACCTCGTGCTGGCCCAGCTTTGCCGCGTCGAGGCAGCCGGCGCCTTGGGCGCCGAGCACGCCGAGGCCATGCGCGTCGTCGACCATCAGCGTGGCGTGCTCGCGCGCGCACAGTTGCGCCAGCTCCCGCAGCGGCGCGACGTCGCCGTCCATGCTGAACACGCCGTCCGTGGCCAGCAGCGCCGCCGCGTCGGGATGCGCCGCCAGCTGTCGCGCGGCGGCGGCCGCATCGGCGTGCGGATAGCGCTTCAGTTCGGCGCCGCTGAGCCTGGCGCCGTCTAGCAGGCAGGCGTGGTCGAGCTTGTCCTGCACGCAGACGTCGCCGCGCGCCAGCAGCGCCTGCATCACGCCCAGGTTGGCCATGTAGCCGGTGGAGAACAGCAGCGCACGCTCGCGCCCGGTCCATGCGGCCAGCGCTTCTTCCAATTGCGCGTGCGCGGCGCGGTGGCCGCAGATCAGGTGCGCCGAGGTGCTGCCGATGCCTTGCTCGTGCGCGGCGCGAGTGAGCGCGGCGACCAGCGACGGGTGCTGCGCCAGACCGAGGTAGTCGTTGCTGCAGAACGAGAGCAGGCGCCGGCCGCCCGTTTGAAACCATGGGCCGTCGACGTGGTCGATGGTGCGCAGGCGGCGACGCAGGTTGGCCTGTTCGCGTTCGGCCTTCTGGACGTCCAATCGCTGCAGTAGATCGGGGCGGGGCGTGGTCATTGTTCGGTGGGGGGCGGAAAACGCCTCTTGCGGACCTTCCCCGCGGCGCAGGGGGAGGGTCGAGGCGGAGTGCTATTACGCCGCGGCACTGCAACCGCAGCCGTGGCCGCAACCCGCGCTTCCGGTGTCGACCGTGTCCGCGCGCTCGACCACCTCCATCGGATGCAGGTCGAGCCGGCGGAACAGCGCGCGGTCGGCTTCCACGTCCGGGTTGCCGGTGGTCAGCAACTTTTCGCCGTAGAAAATCGACCCGGCGCCGGCGAAAAAGCACAGCGCCTGTACCGCGTCGTCCATCTGCTGCCGGCCGGCGGACAGGCGCACGATCGAGAGCGGCATCAGGATGCGCGCCACCGCGATCGCACGCACGAACTCGAACGGGTCCAGCGGCTCGGCGTTGGCCAGCGGCGTGCCCGGTACCGGCACCAGCTGGTTGATCGGCACTGACTGCGGATGCTCGGGCAGGTTGGCCAGCGCCTGCAGCAGGCCGGCGCGCTGCTCGCGCGTCTCGCCCATGCCGACGATGCCGCCGCAGCAGGTCTTCAGGCCTGCGTCGCGCACCTGTTCCAGCGTGGCCAGGCGATCCTGGTAGTCGCGGGTGTGGATGATCTCGCCGTAGAACTCCGGTGCGGTGTCGAGGTTGTGGTTGTAGTAGTCGAGGCCGGCGTCCTTGAGTTGCTGCGCGTGGCCGTCGCCGAGCAGGCCCAGGGTGGCGCAGGTTTCCAGGCCCAGATCCTTCACCGCGCGCACGATCGCGGCGACCCTGGGGATGTCGCGGTCCTTCGGTCCGCGCCACGCCGCGCCCATGCAGAAGCGGCTGGCGCCGGCGTCACGGGCGGCCCTGGCGCGTGCCAGCACCTCGTCGACCTCAAGCAGTTTCTGCGGCAGCACGCCGGTGTCGTAGCGCTGCGCCTGCGGGCAGTACGCGCAATCCTCGGGGCAGCCGCCGGTCTTGATCGACAGCAGGGTCGACACCTGCACCGCATTGGGATCGTGGTGTTCGCGATGCACGCCGTGCGCGCGATGCAGCAGCTCGTTGAACGGCAGCGCGAACAGCGCGGCAACCTCGTCGCGGCTCCAGTCGTGGCGGATGGCAGCGGGCATGGCGGACTCCAGGGTCAGAGGCCGCGCAGTGTGGGCGGCGTCCGCCGCTTCGTCAACCTTGGTGCCGATGTTTCAGGTTGACGAAGCGCGGATGCCCGCGTTGCTACTTGTTGCCGTCGCGCACCGCCTTCACCTGTTCGGCGGTCACCTGCTTGGCCTGGTTGTCCCACGACGTGCGCTCGTGGTTGGCGATGTCGGCGATGTCCGCGTCATTGAGGGTGGCGGCGAACGGCGGCATCACGCTGGGGTAGCTGACGCCGTCGATGGCCACGCCCTGCAGCCCGTGCAGGATCACGTCCAGATGCTTGGTCGGGTCCGCGTCCAGCACGGCGGGGTTGCCCTTGAGCGGCGGGAACGCGCCGGGCAGGCCCAGCCCGGTGGGCTGGTGGCAGGCGGCGCAGTAGGTTGCGTAGAGCTGCGCGCCGTGGGCCGGATCGAACTTGTACGGGCCGGTGGCGGCCGGCGGCGGCGCGACGGACGCATCCACCGGTGCCTTGGTGATCTGCGGCTTGGCCAGTGCCTCGCCCGGCGTGGCGATCTCCAGGATGCCCTGCGCGCCGAGCACGGCGTGCGCCATCGAGTGATCCACGAACGGGTAGTGGCCCGCCTCGTCCAGGGTGAGGTCGAACACCGCGCCCTCGCCCGGCCCCACCGTGTAGGTGGAGACGCCGTCGATGGCCTGGGCCGGGTTGCCGCCCGGGTAGACCTTGTCGAAGATCGCGCCGATCACGTGGAACGCGCTCCACAGGCTGGGTCCGGCGTTGACCACGTACAGGCGCACGAGGTCGCCGGGCTTGGCGGTCAGCGGATGGGCGACGTACTGGAAGGCGGCGCCGTTGAACACCACCTCGTCAGGACGGACCTGCTGCATCTTCTCGTAGCTGCCCGCCATCAGCGTGCCGGAGACCTGCTGGGTGTACCACTCGCCCTGCACCAGCACGTAACTCTCGGCCGCCGGCGGCAGCGGCTCGGCCGGGTCGACGATGATCGCGCCGTACATGCCGTTGCCGATGTGCAGCAGTACCGGCGGTGTGCCGCAGTGATAGAGGAAGGCGCCGGGCACCTTGGCCACGAACGAGAACTTGATCGACTCGCCCGGCATGATGTCCACGTAGTGCAGACTCGGCGGCGTGATCGCCGAGTGGAAGTCGATCGAGTGCTGCATCGTGCCGCGGTTGGTGAGGGTGACGTTCACCGTCTGCCCCTGGCGCACGTGGATCACCGGGCCGGGCACGGTCTTGCCGAAGGTCCAGGCCTGGTACTGCACGCCGCTGGCGATTTCCACGGTGTCGTCGCTGGAGGTGATCTGCACCTCCACGCTGTCGCCCGGCTGCAACGGCGGCAGGCGCGCGTCGCGAGCCTGCTTGATCGGCTCGCTGGAGGCCAGCGACAGCGGCGTCACCGCGGCGGCGGCGGCGGCGGGGCTGGCGCTGCGCACGTTCAACGCGCTGTGCAGCCCGGCCAGCAGCAGCGCCACCAGCAGCAGCACGCCGGCCAGCGCTGGCCCCTGCACGCGCCACGACATGGGTCGCACCTGTTCCAGCGGTACCCGCGTATTCCACTCCGAGAACCGGCGCCAGCGCGGCCAGCGGCTCTCGATCAGGTAATCCAGGCTGTACGGGCTGGGGCCGGCGCGCAGGTTGATCACGATCAACGCGGCAAAGATCAGCACGAAGCTGATCGCCGCGCCGATGTTGTTCGCGCCCACCGAATATGGCCCGCCGAAACCCTCGGCCGTGCTCCAGATCAGCAGACTGAACAGGATGCCCACGACGTAGGTGATCTTGCGCGCGAAGCCCAGCAGCAGGGCCAGCGCCAGCAGCGTCTCGGCGATCCGCGTCGCCCACACGAACAAGTCCACGTGCGGCGTGACTACCGCGATCCACATGTCGAACCACCACGCCGACCACGCCGGCTGACCGGTGGCGGCGTTGTGCAGGTAGCCGACGTAGTGGTCGGCGAAGCCGTCGGTCCAGGTCAGCGCGGCACTCACCGCCCAGATCACGCCGAAGGCGACGCGCAGCGCGGTGCCGGCGATCGCGGGCCAGGTCGATGGGGCAGGAGTATCGTCGTGGATCGAGCTCATGCGAACCTCCAGGTCTTCGATGGGCAAACTGCAAGCGCGACGCGCACGCCGCAGTTGGTGGTCGAGTGTAGACCGCGAGTGCACTGCGCGCGACCCGCTGTTGCCGCTACCATCGGCCGACGCCGGAACGGGGGATACGATGCACAAGACCAGCGTGCTGCGATCCTGGCCAGTGCTGCAGCGATGGCTGCTGCCGCTACGCTGCCTGTTGTGCGGCGCGCCGGGCGACGGCGGCATGGACTTGTGTGCCGATTGCGCGGCGGAGATGCCGCGCAATCGCAGCTGCTGCGCACGCTGCGCGTTGCCGCTGGCGACCACGGTCGCGTTGTGCGGCGAATGCCAGCAGCATGCGCCGCCCTGGGACGCGGCATGGGCGCCGTTCCGCTACGGCTGGCCGCTGGACCGTCTGGAATCACGCTTCAAGTTCGGCCGCGACCTCGCTGCCGGCCGCGTGCTGTCCGGCCTGTGGCAGAACGAGCCCCGCCCGATCGAGCGGCCTTCGCTGCTGATCACCGTGCCGTTGCATCGCAGCCGGCTGCGCCAGCGCGGCTACAACCAGGCATGGGAACTGGCCCGCCCGCTGGCGCGTGCGCTGGGGGTGCCGCTGCGCCACGACGTGCTGCAGCGCTCGCGGCGCACGGAGGCGCAGACCGAACTGGACGCGGTCGGCCGCCGCCGCAACGTGCACGGCGCGTTCGCGCTGTGTCCCGGGCTGGCGCCGCCCGCGCACGTGGCGATCCTCGACGACGTGATGACCACCGGCGCCACGCTGGCCGAATGCGCCAGCGTGCTCAAGCGCGTCGGCGTGCCGCGGGTGGATGTCTGGGCGCTGGCGCGCGCGCCCTTGAGGCAGGAGTGAGTGGAGAGGAGTGAGAAATGAGAGTGGCGAGACGATGCTTTCTCTCACTTCTCACTCCTCTCCACTCACTCCTCGCTATTTCACTGCCAGCGCCAGCACGATGCCGATCCACAGCGTCAGGCCCAGCCAGTTGTTGTGGCGGAACGCGGCCAGGCACGCGTCGCGCCCGCGCTTGCGGATCAGCCACAGCTGGTAGGCGAACAGGCCGACGACGGCGAGCAGGGCCAGCCAGTACGGCCAGCCCAGGCCGGCGCGCTGGCCGACGAACAGCAGCGCCAGCAGCAAGGTGCCCATCAGCATGCCGAGGATCGGCACATCGGCGTCGCCGAACAGGATCGCGGTGGATTTGACCCCGACCTTGAGGTCGTCGTCGCGGTCGACCATCGCGTACTCGGTGTCGTAGATCACCGACCACAGGATGTTGCCGAGGAACAGCAGCCAGCCCAGCGGCGGCACCGTGTGCGTCACCGCGGCGAACGCCATCGGGATCGACCAGCCGAACGCCGCGCCCAGCACCACCTGCGGCAGGTAGGTCCAGCGCTTGGTGAACGGGTAGATCGCCGCCAGCGCGGCGCCGCCGAAGGCCAGCTTGATCGTCAGCGCGTTGGTGAACAGCACCAGCACGAAGGCGATCGCCAGCAGCGCGGCGAACACCAGCAGAGCCTCGTTGGGTGTCACCCGTCCGGCGGCGATCGGCCGCCCGGCCGTGCGCGCCACCTGCGGATCGAGCTTGCGGTCGGCGTAGTCGTTGATCGCGCAGCCGGCCGCGCGCATCGCGAACACGCCGAGGGTGAAGATGATCAGCGGCTTCCACGGCGGGAAATCGCCCGCCGCCAGCCACAGCGCCCACCAGGTCGGCCACAGCAGCAGCAGCGCGCCGATCGGGCGGTCCATGCGGGTCAGTACCAGGTAGTCGCGGGCTTTCTCGCGGTGGCGTGCCGGCAATTTCTTGAGCATCCAGTCCAGCACGCGGGTGGCGCGGGTGGAACTGTCCGCGGGGCGAGCGACGGCGGGCCCGGCGACGGACCTCTTCGTCGCGGCCGGTCGCGGTCGCGGCCGCGCAGCCGGCGCGGGGGCGCCGGGATTGCGGGGTTTGCGTTTGCGCGGAGGCGTGGCCATCGCCCGGAAGTTTAGCCTGCGTCGCGCGGGCGCAGCGCCAAGGCCGTCACTTGGCGGACGACTCCGCCGCGGCCGGCGCAGGCGAACGCTCGAAGCTGCCGGCGAAGCCGGGGAACACCACCGGGCTTTCGTAGCCGTCGGCCGAGACCGCCGACACGCCGAAGAACCAGTCGTCGATCACCACGTCGGTCAGCACCGCCTGGTCGACATCGCCGACCGCGCGCGCGTACTGCCATTGCGGCGCGGTGGTGTCGCGCCAGTGCACGCGGTAGCCGGCGGCGCCGGGCACCTTGCGCCAGCTCACCGTGGTGTCGGTGGCCAGCGCGCCCTTGGTCTCGACCTGCGTCGGCGGCGCCGGCGCGCGACTCAGGCTGGCCATGGCGATCGCGTTGAGCGCGGTGACCCGCGCCAGGTAGCGGAAGTCGATGCCGTCGATGGTGTCGCCGTAGTCGATGCCGCCCTCCTTGCGCAGGTCCTGGTGCTGGCGGGTGTAGTTCTCGTGCGCCTCGCTGACCCGCACGGCCGGATAGCCGGCCTGCAGGAACGGCACCTGGTCGCCGCCGCGACCGAAGCGGTCGGTGCGGTAGATCATGCGCACGTCGAAGTCGGGCAGGTACTGCCCGGCGAGGCGGTCGATGTAGCGCGCCAGGTTGCGCGAGGGCGAATCGACCTCGCCGCCGTGGTAGCGGCGGTAGTCCGCCTGGGCCTGGCTTTCGTTGGTCTTGGTGCCCTCGGAGAACACCCGCACGGTGGTGTTGTCGATGACGCCGTTCTGGCCGTGGCTGTTGCCGACGATGTCGTTGTTGAGCTCGGCCTCCACCTGCCAGCCGTGCGCCACCGCGTAGTCGGTCAGCACCTTGCCGCCGTACAGGCCCTGCTCCTCGCCGGACAGCGCGGCGAACACCAGGGTGGCGCGGTTGTCCTGCGTCGACAGCAGCCGCGCGGCCTCGATCAGCGCGGCCACGCCGGAGGCGTCGTCGTTGGCGCCGGGGGCATCGCTGGTGCTGTCCATCACGTCGCTGACGCGCGAATCGAGGTGGCCGGTGATCACGATGACGCGATCCGGGTCCGTGCTGCCGCGCTTGATCGCGACCACGTCCATCACCTCGGTCGGCTTGGGGGTGCGCTTGCCGGTGAACACCTGCGAGGGCGTGACGACTTCGATGCAGCCGCCGCAGTCCTTCGAGATCGCCTCGAAGCGCGACTTCACCCAGCGTCGGGCGGCGCCGATGCCGCGGGTGTCGGACTTCGTGTCGGACAGCGTATGGCGGGTGCCGAAGCCAACCAGGCGGGTGATCGTCATGCGCAGTTCGACCTGGCTCGGGGCGTCGGCCAGCGCGTGCAACGACGGTTGTTCGCGCGGTACCGCGGGCAGGCTGGTCGCTGCGACAGCGGGTACGCAGGCAAGCGCGAGCAGGGCACACGGCAGGATCAGGCGGCGCATCGGCGGGTTCCTCGGCGGGGAAAACCCGACCATACAACCTCTGCGCCGATGCGTGCCGCAAAAAAAGGCCCACCCGTTGCCGGGCGGGCCCGAAGCGTCATCCGGTGCTTCCATTGTGCGTTGCGCGTCCCTGCGCAACGGCTGGCCTTTGACCGCTTACGGCGTGTAGCTGCCGGTCAGCGTGACGCCGCTGTAGCTGCGATAGGCGCGCACCATGATGTAGTAGGTGCCCGGGGTCGGTGCCGACGCCGTGCAGCTCTCGCTGTTGCCCGAGATGTAGGGGCGGCAGTCGTAGCTGCTGGTGGTCGGCTGCGAACCCAGCTTCACGTACAGGTCGGCATCACCCGTGCCGCCGGCGATGTTGATGTTGAGGTTGCTGGCACCCGCCGGCACCACCATCGTGTAGTACACGGCGTTGTTCTTCGTCGCGTTCAGTCCGGTCACCGGCACGCCATTCTGCAGCACGTTGCCGCCACCGCCACCGCCGCCGGTGCTCCAGGTCGCCTTGACGCTGACGCCGGAGAACGCCTGGTAGCCGTTGAGCATCACGTAGTACGTGCCGGCCTGCGGCGAGGCCACGGTGCAGCTCTCGTTGTTGCCGGTGAGGTACGGCCGGCAGTCGTAGCTGGACAGGGTCGGGGCGGAGCCGAACTTCGTGTACAGGTCCGCGTCGCCGGTGCCGCCGGATTCGGAGATCACCAGGTTGCTGGCGCCGGAGGGAATGACCACGGTGTAGAACAGCTGCGCCCCGGTGGCGCCGGACTGGCCGGTGAGCGCCACGCCGTTCTGCAGCACGTTGCCGCCGCCACCGCCGGAGCTGACCGTCACCGATGCGGTCTTGGTGTTGGTCGCGCCGTCGTTGTCGGTGACCGTCAGCGACACGCTGTAGGTACCCGCCGCCGCGTAGGTGTGGCTGGGGTTGGTCGCGGTCGAGGTGCTGCCGTCGCCGAAGTTCCACGAGCGCGAGGCGATCGAGCCGTCGCTGTCGCTGGAGCTGTCGGTGAAGCTCACCGTGAGGTTGCTGATGCTGTCGCTGAAGTTGGCCGTCGGCGGCACGTTGCTGCCGCCGCCGCCGCCGATGTCGCTGGCGGCGCCGCTGATGATCAGTTCGCCGCGACCGGTGGCCAGGTCATAGCCGGCGCTCGCCGTCTCGCCGCCATTGTTGCCCGAGGTGATGTCGTGGAAGTCGGACGCGGGCAGCTGGTACAGCAGCGGCGCGGCAAAACCCACGCCGGAACCCTTGATCGCGATGATCCGCGCCCACGCACCGGCGAACAGCGGTGCCGACAGGCTGGTGCCGCCGTACTGCTGGGTGGCGCCGCTGACGATGATCTTCGCGCCCGAGTTGGGATCGGCATCGTAGGCGATGTCCGGCAGACCGCGCGTGCTGCCCGGGGCCACGCCGTTCTGCCAGCTCGGCTGCGGCTCGAAGGTGCTGGAGCTGCCGCCGCCGCTGGTCCACACGGTGGCGCTGTTCCAGGTGGTGGTGGAGGCGTTCAGCGTGGTGCCGCCCACCGCCACCACGTACTGCGACGCGGCCGGCCAGCTCGGCGTCACGCCGCCGTCGCCGCACTCGTCGGCGCCGGAGTCGCCGGTGGAGATCGAGAAGGTCTGCCCCTGTGCCACCGCCTGCTGGAAGATCTGGTCCTGCGCCGCAGCCGAGCCGTCGCCCTGCGCGCTGGTCTCGCACTCGCCCAGCGAGACGTTGATGATCTTGGTTGCGTTGGCGTTGACGATGGTGTTGAAGTCCGCCGTCAGGTTGCTGTTGGACAGCGTGGGGATGTTGTAGAAGATCAGGCTGCCGACCTGGCCGCCGGCCATGCCGACGATGTCCTGGCTGTCCAGGCTCCACTCGCCCAGGCCGCTGGTGTCGCTGCTGGTGCCGTTGGTGTTGACCGTCTGCGTGGTCACCGTCGGCAGGCCGTTCTGCGAGGTGAAGGTGTTCAGGTCGGTAATCGTCTGGGTGATCTTGCCCTGGGTGACGATGCCCACCGGCACGCCGGCCGCCGTGGTCACGCCGCTGCCGCCGTAGATCGAGGCGAACTCGACCGGGTTGTGGCCGGTCACTGCCTGCGTGGTGTAGCCCGCCTGCATCGGCTTGGCGAAGGTGTGCGCCTGGTGCACGCTTTGCAGGCCGATTACCGACAGCACCACGTCCTGCAGCGAGGCAGGGATGTGCACGTCGTTGTTGTGCATGTAGGCCGTGCGGCCATCACGGGTGTGGACCCGGGCGAAGGTGGTCTTGAACGCGGCACCGGCGGTGTCGGCGCGGCCATCGGCCGACACCAGCATCCGGTTGGGCGAGATCTGCACGTTGGTGAAGCCGGCGGAGCGCAGCCAGGCTGCCACCTTGTTCGCCTGCGTGGCGGTGGGCGAATAGCTGGCGACGAACTGCGGCGTCGTCATCGAGCGCTGCACCATCGACAGCGGCGAGCTCTTGGCGGTCGCGATGAAGCTGTGCAGCTGGGCCGGGTTGCGCAGTTTCAGCGCCACCTCGATGTGCATCGGCTGTGCGCTGGACAGCGGGCCGCTGACCACGTCGCCCTGGCGCAGCACGGTGGCGTGCTGGCTCAGCGCGACGAACGTGCTTCCGCTGGTGACACTGGCTGGCGTGGCGCCCAGCGCGCCGGCTGCCGCGAAACTGATCGCGGCGGCCAGCAACTTGAGACGGTGATGACTTGGCATGATGACTCCCGAAGTTTTTTGAGGCAAAGCGCTGCCCTGAGACTGCCCGCGCCTCATTGGTTGATTTGCCGCGCATGCACGGCACCCGTGTTTTTTGTGAAGCGGACCGACGATCCCGCACCCGCTTCGGTCGGCCCTCCCCCATTGAGTCCTTGAGGGCCAGCTGCGGGCATGTCGCATGCCATTGACTGCAGACCATGCGTCATTGCATGGCTGCGTGACAGGATCATTCGCCAAACTCCCCGTTGGCGAACCGCACGACGGTATGGTGCCGCGAATAAATCGGTCAATAGGACTTTTTCCGGCTCGGGGTGATCTTCATCACAGCGTTTTGTCGGCTCTCCAGCGGCCTCGTCTGGCGTAATTATTTGCGATTTGTTGCGCTGCGTCTCCTTGCTCGCGAGTTCCGTCGAAACGACCGCACGAACAGGCTTGGCGGCCTCGCAGGCGATGAAGAATTTCATCAAATACGGACTCGTTGCATGGATTATCTTGCGATTTCACTTGCGTCCGTGAACATAATCGTCATGCCGAATGAAATTGCGTTTTCCGCAGCGCCGCGCGACGAAAGAACTTGCCGGATGGAACGTTGCCGCGGAGCGGCGTGCGCTACCGCCCATGGCAAGCCGCGGTCAGTTGCGATTCAGGCTGCGTCGACGCGCCGGCACGCGTCGGGTGGAGACGCGTGCGACCATGGCCGGATGTGGATCCCTGGAACGCCCCGACTCGCCGTCATCGGTGGTGGCCCCGCCGGCCTGATGGCGGCGGAGACCGCGCGTGCCGCGGGCGTCGAGGTGGACCTGTATGACGCGATGGGTTCGGTCGGGCGCAAATTCCTCCTCGCCGGCAAGGGCGGCCTCAACCTCACCCACGGCGAGGCGCCGGAGCGGTTCGTGGCCCGCTACGGCACGCGCCAGGCGGAGGTCGGTCGCTGGCTGGCTGCGTTCGATCCGCTGGCGCTGCGCGCGTGGGCGGCCGAACTTGGCGTGGAAACCTTCGTCGGCAGTTCCGGTCGCGTGTTTCCGCGGGATCTGAAAGCGGCGCCGCTGCTGCGGCGCTGGCTGCGCCGCCTGCGTGACGCGGGCGTGGGTTTCCACATGCACCATCGCTGGCTCGGCTGGCAGGCGGATGGCGCGCTGCGCTTCGCCACGCCGCAGGGCGAGCGAGCGATCCACGCCGGCGCGACGATCCTCGCGCTCGGCGGCGCCAGCTGGCCGCAACTGGGCTCCGACGGCGGCTGGGTGGCGCCGCTGCAAGGCGCGGGCATCGACGTCGCGCCGCTGCAGAGCGCGAACTGCGGCTTCGAGCTCGACTGGAGCGAGCACCTGCGCAACCGTTTCGCCGGTGCGCCCCTGAAGCCGGTGGTGGCGCACTGGGTCGACCGTGACGGCATGGCCCGCTCGCGCCAGGGCGAATTCGTGCTCAGCGAATACGGCATCGAGGGCAGCCTGGTCTACGCGATCGGTACCGAGCTGCGCGAGCAGATCGCCAAGCGCGGCGAAGCGAGCCTGGTGTTGGATCTGGTGCCGGGCTACACGCAGCCGCTGCTGGCCGAACGCCTCGCCGCGTCGCGCGGCAAGCACAGCATCGGCGGCTGGCTGCGTCGCCGCGCCGGACTGGACGCGGCGAAGTGCGCGCTGGTGTTCGAGCTCACGGACAAGGCCATGCTGGCCGATCCGCCGGCGCTTGCCACACAACTGAAGGCCTTGCCGCTGCGCCTGCGCGCACCGCGCCCGGTCGCCGAGGCGATCAGCACAGCCGGCGGCGTCCGGCTGGAGGCGCTGGATGAAGCGCTGATGCTGCGCGATCGGCCCGGCGTGTTCTGCGCCGGCGAGATGCTGGACTGGGAAGCACCCACCGGCGGCTACCTGCTCACCGCCTGCTTCGCCAGCGGCCTGCTCGCCGGTCGCGCTGCGGCGCGCTGGCTGGGCCGCTGAGATCCTGCCGGCTCAACGTGCGGGCTGTTTCACCAGTTTGATCTCGAACAGCTTCGGCCAGTGCTTGCCGGTGACGAACAGGCGCTTGCCGCGCACGTCCCAGGCGATGCCGTTGAGCACGTCGTTCATCGGCACCGGCAGGGTGCTCACGTCGAACAGCCCGGTGAGGTCGATCCAGCCCACGACATGGCCGCTGGCCGGGTCGATGCGCGCGATGCGGTTGGTCAGCCAGACGTTGGCGTAGATCTCGCCGTCCACCCATTCCAGCTCGTTGAGGTTGGTCACCGGCACGCCGTCGGCAGTGACGGTGACGCTGCCCACGCGGGCCAGGGTGGCGGGGTCGAGAATGCGCAACACGGACGAGCCGTCGCTCATGTAGATGCGGTGTTCGTCGCGGGTCAGCGCCCAGCCCTCGCCGGGGTAGCTGAAGCGGCGGCGCAGCCGGAAGTCGTCCAGACCGTAGACGAAGCCGGTCTGGGCCTGCCACGTCAGCTGGATCAGCTCGCCGTCCCAGTCGACGATGCCCTCGCCGAAATATTGCGCCGGCAGGTCGTGCCGCTGCAGCACCTTGCCGGTTTCCAGCTGTACCTTGCGCACGGTCGAGGCACCCTTCTCGCCGGTGCTCTCGTAGAGAAAGCCATCCTTGTAGAACAGCCCCTCGGTATAGGCCGAGGTGTCGTGCGGATAGACATGCACGACGCGGTAGCCGCAGACCGGGATCGCCGCATGGCAGGCGGTGGTGGCAAGCAGCAGGACGAGGAGGATGAGCACGCGTCGCATGCGAGGTTCCGTGAGGTCTAGGTCAGCGCGCGCACGCGGAAGTTGCGGCCCTTGATGCGGCCGGCGCGCAGGCGTTCCAGCGCCTTGTCGGCCAGCGCGCGGGTGATTGCCACGTAGGCGCGGGTGGCGAACACGTCGATCTTGCCGATGTCCTTCGCGTCGAGCCCGGCATCGCCGGTGAGCGCGCCGAGGATGTCGCCGGGGCGCAGCTTGTCCTGTCGCCCGGCGTCGATCACCAGGGTTTTCATCGGCGCCAGATGCAGCGTCTTGCCGCGCGGGGGTGCGATCTTCAACGGTCGCCACGGCAGCGGCGCGCCGTTCGTCTCCTCGATGTTCGTCGCCTTCGGCCGCTCGCGCGGCGTGCACAGTGTGACCGCCAAGCCGGCCTCGCCGGCACGGCCGGTGCGGCCGATGCGGTGGGTATGGGTTTCCGGGTCGTGCGCGATGTCGTAGCTGATCACCAGCGGCAAGGCCGCGATGTCCAGGCCGCGTGCGGCCACGTCGGTGGCCACCAGTACCGCGCAACTGTGGTTGGCGAAACGCACCAGCACCTCGTCGCGGTCGCGTTGTTCCATGTCGCCGTGCAACGCCAGCGCGGAGAAGCCGCGGCGGTCCAGCTCCTGCGCCACCGCGTCCACCTCGCGGCGCATGTTGCAGAACACCAGCGCCTGCCCGCCCCGCTCGCCCGCCAGCAACTGCGCCAGCGCGTCGGGTTTCTGCGCCGGCTCCACCTCGTGGAAGCGCTGCTCGATCGCCGGCTTCCCGTCGGCCGGCACCGCCACCGTCACTTCGATCGGGTCCTTCTGCACGCGCTGGCTCACCGCGCGGATCTCGTCGGGATAGGTGGCGGAGAACAGCAGGGTCTGATGGTGTCTGGCGATGCGCCCGATGATGTCGTCGATCGCCTCGGCGAAACCCATGTCGAGCATGCGGTCGGCCTCGTCCAGCACCAGCACCTTGATGCCGCCGCCGTGCAGGCTGCCGCGCTTCAGGTGTTCCTGCACCCGGCCGGGCGTGCCCACCACGATGTGCGGATCGTGGGTGAGCGAGGCCAGTTGCGGGCCCAGCGGCATGCCGCCGCACAAGGTCAGCAGCTTCACGTTGGGGATGTTCGCCGCCAGTTTCCGGATCGCCTTGCTGACCTGGTCGGCCAGTTCGCGGGTCGGGCACAGTACCAGCGCCTGCAGGCGGATCGTGTCCGCATCCAGCGCCTGCAGCAGGCTCAGCCCGAACGCAGCGGTCTTGCCGCTGCCGGTCTGCGCCTGCGCGATCACGTCGCGACCTTCCAGCATCGGCGGCAGGCTCTGCGCCTGCACCGGGGTCATGTCGGTGTAGCCCAGCGCGTCGATGCTGGCGAGCAGGGCGGGTTTGAGCGGAAGCGTGTCGAAGGCGGGCATGGGTGCATGATCGCATCTTGGGCGGCGGGTTCGCTCCGGGCGTTGCGCCGGACGACCCGGGCTTGCATCCGCAAGCTACCTCCCCGACCCTGTATGGCCCCGCCACAGCAATCGCCCCCATGGATACCGTTTTCATCGAAGACCTGCGCATCGACGCCGTCATCGGCATCTACGACTGGGAGCGCCGCGTGCGGCAGACGCTGTCGTTCGACATCGAGATGGCGTTCGACAACACCGTGCCGGCGGCCAGCGACGACATTGTGCTGACGCTCAATTACAAGGACGTGTCCAAGCGGCTGATCGGTTACGTGGGCGCGTCGAGCTTCGGCCTGGTCGAGACGCTGGCCGAGCGCTGCGCGGCGATCATCCGCGAGGAATTCGGCGTGGGCTGGGTGCGCCTGAAACTGTCCAAGCCCGGCGCGGTGCGCGGTGCGAAGGCGGTGGGCGTGTGCATCGAACGTGGCACGCGGCCGCAGTAGCGCCTGCGTCGAAACCGGTCGGGGTTGTCGCGGGGCCGCCCGGCCGCCATGTTTGTCCCGGTTGACCACGTGACTTCCGCGGTCCATGCCGCCCGCCGACCATGGCGCGGGCTCCGAGCCGACAGGAACGAATTGATGCAGACCCTGCAGAACTTTCTCGAGCTTCCCTGGATGCGCACCGCGCTGGGCATCATCGCGCTGCTGGCGCTGGCCTGGCTGGCCGGGCAACTGGTGCGACGACTGCTGCTGCGCGTGGTGCGCGGCATCACCCGGCGCACGACCTGGCGGTGGGATGACGCGCTGTTCCGCCACCGCACCTTCCACTGGCTGGCGCGGATGGTGCCGGCGCTGGCGATCCAGTACGGCATCATGCTGGTGCCCGGGGTGCCGGTCCATGTCGAGGTGCTGGTGGGCAACCTGATGACGGCGTTGCTGGTGTTCTTCGTGGTGATGGCGATCAGTGCCGCGCTGTCGGCGCTGGAGGATATCTATCGGGAAACCCCGCGCGGCCAGCAGCGTTCGATCAAGGGCCTGGTGCAACTGGTCAAGCTCGGCCTGTTCGTCGTCGCCGGGCTGATCATCATCGCCGCGGTCACCGGCAAGCACATCGGCCTGCTGCTGTCCGGCCTGGGCGCGATGTCGGCGGTGCTGATGCTGATTTTCAAGGACACCATCCTGGGCTTCGTGGCCGGCGTGCAGTTGTCGTCCAACGACATGCTGCGGGTCGGCGACTGGATCGAGATGCCGCAGCTCCATGCCGACGGCGACGTGATCGACATCGCGCTGCACACGGTGAAGGTGCGCAACTGGGACAAGACCATCACCAGCATTCCCAGCTGGCGGCTGATCAGCGACTCATACAAGAACTGGCGCGGCATGCAGGAAACCGGCGGGCGGCGGATCAAGCGCGCGCTGTATATCGATGCGGCCAGCGTGCGCTTTCTGGCCGAGAAGGAGGTGCGCCGGTTGTCGTCGCTGCGCCTGCTTGCCGATTACCTGCCCTCGAAGGAGCAGGAGGTGGCGCAGTGGAACGAGGCGTTGGGCGAGGCCGGCAAGGTGCTCGGCAATCGCCGCAGGCTTACCAATCTGGGCACTTTCCGTGCCTATGCGCAGGCTTACCTGAACACCCATCCGCGCATCCATCACGGCCTGTTCTGCCTGGTGCGCCAGCTCGCCAGCGGCCCCCAGGGCATCCCGCTGGAGCTGTATTGCTTCACTGCCAGCGTCGCCTGGGCGGATTACGAGAACACCCAGGGCGACATCTTCGATCACCTGTTCGCGCTGCTGCCGGAGTTCGGCTTGACGCTGTACCAGCAGCCGTCGGGGCAGGACGTGCGCGCGGCGCTGGCGTACCGGCAGGAGCAGCCGGCGCGGCGGGCGGCGGGTGGTTGAGACGATGGCACGTGTCTACCTGAGTCTGGGTTCCAACCTCGAGCCGCGAGAACATCTCGTCGCGGCGATCGAGGCCTTGCGCGAGCGCTTCGGCGAGATCACGGTGTCGCCGGCGTATCGCAGCGCATCGGTGGGTTTCGCCGGCGCCGAGTTCGTGAACCTCGCGGTGGGGCTGGATACCGAACTGACCCCGCAGGCGCTGAACGACTGGCTGCATGCGCTGGAAGACCGCCACGGCCGGCGCCGCGACGTGCCGCGCTACTCGGACCGAACACTCGACATCGACATCGTGTTCTACGACGCGCTGGTCATCGACGGCCCCGGCCACCTGCAGATTCCGCGCAACGAGTTGCAGCACGCCTTCGTGCTGCGGCCGATCGCCGATATCGCGCCGGATTTTCGCCACCCGGTCAGTGGCTCGAGCATGGCCGAGCTGTGGGCGGCGTTTCCGCAACAGCGCGAGCCGCTGCAGGTTGAATCGCTGGCGGATTGAACGGGTACACTGCCGGCGGAGTGCCGGAAGGTATCGCCGGCGCAGGGCGGGCACCCATCGGGTCCACGAATGAGGGGAGCAATCATGGCCGGAAAATTCGCGCGTAGCTGGGCGTTGATGAAGGCGAGCGCGGCGGTGCTTCGCTCGGACAAGTCGCTGCTGCTGTTTCCGTTGTTGTCGGGGCTGTGCACGTTGCTGGTGGCGGCCAGCTTCCTGATTCCGGTGGGCGTGATGGTGATCGGCGGCGAGCATGCCGGTGCCGATTTCCACGAGCGCTTGTCGGTCGGCAGCTACCTGCTGATGTTCGCGTTCTACCTGGTGCAGTACTTCGTCATCATCTTCTTCCAGACCGCGCTGACCGGCGTGGCGCTGATGCACTTGCGCGGCGAGCCGACCAGCGTGGGCGCGGGTTTTGCGCTGGCGCGTGCCCGCCTGCCGCAGATCCTCGGCTATGCGCTGATCGCCGCCACCGTCGGCCTGCTCCTGCGCATGGTGCAGGAGCGCCTGGGCCTGATCGGCCGCTTCGTGGTCGGCCTGGTCGGCCTGGCCTGGACGGTGGCCACCTTCCTGGTGGTGCCGGTGCTGGCGAGCAGGGATGTCGGCCCGGTCGACGCGGTCAGGCACAGCGTGGAGCTGCTCAAGCGCAGCTGGGGCGAGAACCTGATCGGCCAGGGCGGCATCGGCGTGGTGTTCGGTCTGCTGATGTTCGTGGCAGTGCTGTTCGGTGCGCTGCTGGTCGGCGGCGCCATCGCCATGCATTCGATCGCGGCGGTGGTGACGGCAGTGGCGATCGTGGTGCTCGGCTTCATCCTGCTCGGGCTGATCCAGTCCGCGTTGCAGGGCATCTACGCGGCGGCGCTCTATCGCTACGCCGAGGCGGGCGAGGCCAGTGCGGGCTTCGACCAGGCCCTGCTGCAGCAGGCTTTCGCGCCGAAGAAGAGATGATGTCGATGATTTCCCCGCAGGAGCCCGCGAGCCGGCTCCTACACCGACAGGGTGCGTCCGCCGTCCACCCGGATGATCTGGCCGGTGACGAAGGGCGCGTCGCGCAGCAGCCAGAGCACGGTGCCCGCCACGTCGTTCGGCGTCCCCGCGCGCCTGAGCGGCGTGCGTGAGAGCATCGCCTGCTGGTCGTCGTACGGCTTGCCGTCGCTGGGCCACATGACCGCGCCGGGGGCCACGCCGTTGACCCGCACCGCCGGCGCGAGATCAAGCGCCAGCGAGCGCGTCATCGCGGCCAGCGCGGCCTTGGCCATGCAGTACAGCGGGTGGTCGGCGAGCGGGCGTTCGGCGTAGATGTCGACCAGGTTGACGATGCTGCCGCGCGCGTCGCGCAGCGCCGGCAGCGCGGCCTGGCTCAGGAAGAACGGCGCCTGCGCGTTGGAAGCGAACAGGGTATCCCACTGTGCTGGGGTGGCGCTGTCCACCGGCGTGGGGAAGAACGCCGAGGCGTTGTTGACCAGCGCGTCGAGACGGCCGTAGTGGGCCGTCACCTGCGCGACCCCTGCCGGCAGTGCGGCCAGGTCGGCGAGATCGGCCTGCACCAGCAGTACGCTGCCGGTTCGTGACGCCTGCAGTTCGTCGGCCAGTGCGCGCGCCTCGTCCGCCGAATGACGATAGTGCAGCGCCAGGTCGTAGCCGGCCGCATGCAGGGTGCGCGCGATCACCGCACCGACGCGGCGCGCGGCGCCGGTGATCAGCGCGACGGGGCGGTCATGGCGTGGCGTCATCATCGGCATCCGGCAGCAGGTCGGTGGCCAGCTTGCCGCAAAGCGGCGCGGGCGTCATCCGCAGTGCGGTTCGCGCGACGATGCGGCGGCATCGTCGCGCGGGTCTTCGTAGTCCCGTGCGTCCCCGTCGAGCTGCTCCATCACGATGTCGCTTTCGAACAGCGCGATCGCGGTGCCGGCCACTTGGCGCGTGTCGTAGTAGGCATAGGCACCCACGCCGATGGCGCCGATCGCCGGCAGCCAGCGCGAAGCGCCCTTGCCCAGCGTGCGCCGGCTCAGCTTGATGCCGATCTGCCGCGCCACGTGCTCGATCACGCCTTGCGACATGCGTCGGAACAGCAGCCGGTCGCCCATGCGCACCACCAGGTCACGGAACGCCTGCGCCGCGGTGTGGCGGAACAGGCACCACAGCATCTGTTCGCGCCCGAGCGTGGCGTGGCGCCCGTAGGCGGCGGCGATATCGCTGACCATCTGCGCCTGGATCTTCCAGATCGCGACCAATTCCGGCAGCAGGGTAAGCCACCCCAGCGGTCCCGGCGGCAGGGCCAGCGAGCCGGCGGTGACGGCGGCGCGGCGGGCGGCGCGATCGGCCAGCCGTCGGGCCTCGGCGGCAGGCTGCGGGCTGTTGCCGACGGCGCTGTCGGGCACCTCGCTGACGAAATCCAGGATCGCGCCGGTGATCCGGCCGTGGACGGCCGGCGCAACGACGGCGGGTACGTGCTTGGCGGGTTGGGTCATGCGTGGCTCCGCTGGCGGACGCCGGACGCGCCCTGCGCATTCGCAGTGTAGGGGGCGTGCGTGAAGCGCAGGCCAACCTTGCGGAGGACAGCGTGACTTTCGGCTCATGTCGGTCGCCGTTATGTATGGGAATGTTATAACATCACAAAACACCCTGCCTCCGATCTTCGATGAAAGCTTCTCCAGTTACCCTGGCTCTCGCCGCCGCGCTGCTGGCGAGCGCTGCCCAAGCCACCACGCCCGTCCCGCTGAACAGCGGTGCACGGACCGCCGTAGACGCCACCGCGGCCGCCGAGGACAGCGGCGGCAGGCCCCCGTTGCCGGTGCGGGAACTGGGTGAAGTGTCGGTTTCTGCTGCCCTGGATCAGGCGCGCAACGCGCTGTCGCCGGACACCGGCAGCAGCCAGTACGTGATCGACCACAAGGCGATCGCGCAACTGCCGCTGGGCGCGTCCACGCCGATGAACCAGGTACTGCTGCAGGCACCGGGCGTGGTGCAGGATTCCTACGGCGGCGTGCACGTGCGCGGCGACCATGCGAACCTGCAATACCGCATCAACGGCGTGATCATTCCCGAGTCGATCGGCGGCTTCGGCCAGAGCCTCGACGCGCACATGATCGACACCGTGACGCTGCTCGACGGCGCGCTGCCGGCACAGTACGGCCTGCGTACCGCGGCGGTGGTCGACATCACCACCCGCGGCGGGCGCGATCTCGGCAACGGCGGCAGCATCGGCCTCACCGGCGGCAGCAACGCCATGCTGAACCCGAACGCGTCGCTATGGGGCAGCAAGGAGCGCTGGAGCTGGTTTTTCACCGGCAACTACCTCCAGAGCGATGCCGGCATCGAGAATCCCACGCCGAGCAAAAAGCCGATCCACGACCATACCAACCAGGTGAAAGGCTTCGGCGACATCAGCTACCTGATCGACGACGACACCCGCCTGAGCCTGCTGTTCGGCATCGCCAACAACCGCTACCAGATCCCGAACAACCCGGACCAGCAGCCACAGTTCGGCTACCTCGACATGGTGGATTTCAATTCCGCCGACCTCGACGGCCGCCAGCGCGAGACCACCCGCTTCGGCGTGCTCGCGCTGCAGGGGAAACTGGGCACGATCGACTACCAGCTGTCGCTGGGTCAGCGCTACAGCCGCCTCGCCTATGTGCCGGACCGGATCGGCGAGCTGATGTTCAACGGCGTCGCTTCCGCCATCACACGCAGCAACCGCGCCAGCACCATGCAAGCGGATTTCTCCATGCCGCTGGGCGGACGCCACACCCTGCGCTACGGCATCTGGGGCAGCTTCGAGCGCGCCGTCAGCGAGAACCATGCCTGGGTATTCCCGGCCAACGCCGATGGCGAACAGACCGGCACCACGCCGATCAACATCCTCGACGGCAGCCGTCTCGTCGCCAAGACCTGGTCGGCCTACGTGCAGGACGAATGGAGCCTCGCCGAGCACTGGACGTTGAACCTCGGCCTGCGCGGCGACCGCTACCGACTGGTGCGCAGCGAGAGCCAGCTGAGCCCGCGCCTGGGCCTGGTCTGGCAGGCCACCGACAGCACCACCGTGCACGCCGGCTACGCGCGCTACTTCACCCCGCCGGCGACCGAGATGATCGCGAGCAGCAACATCGCGAAGTTCGACGGCACCACCAACGCGGTGGCGGACAGCGGCAACAACACGCCGCTGGCCGAGCGTTCGGACTATGTCGACGTGGGCGTCCAGCAACGCCTCGGCGATGCCTGGACGCTGGGCGTGGATGCGTATTACCGCAAGGTGCGGCGCCTGCAGGACGAGGGCCAGTTCGGCTCTGCGCTGGTCTACTCCACCTTCAACTACGCCGAAGGACGGGTGAAGGGCGTGGAGTTCACCGCCAACTACGAGCGCGGGCCGCTGTCGGCGTACTTCAATGCGTCGCTGGGCAAGGCCATCGGCAAACGCATCATCAGCAGCCAGTACAACTTCGCACCGGATGACCTGGCCTGGGTCAACCAGCACTGGATTTTCCTCGACCACGACCAGAAACTCACCTCGTCCGGCGGCGTCAGCGTCGCGCTGGACGACGCCACCCGCATCGGCGCCAACTACCTCTACGGCAGCGGCCTGCGCAAGGACGGCGCGGTGCCGAACGGCGCCACGCTGCCGGCGTATTTCCAGCTCAACCTCAACATCGCGCGCGATTTCGCCTTCGAGGAGTTCGGCCAGCTGCACGCGCAGCTCGCGCTGATCAACGCGCTGGATCGTACCTACGAGCTGCGCGACGGCAGCGGCATCGGCGTCGGCGCCCCTCAGTTCGGCCCGCGGCGCGGGGTATACCTGAGCGTGCAGAAGGATTTCTGAGGGGCGGGGAATCGGGAATAGGGAATAGGGACAGCAAGAGCGGAACGCGGGCTGGCGGTTGCGGACCATCCGTTATGCTTGCCGCGTTTTCATCACCGGCGACACCGATGCCCTCCCGCCTCCCCGAACCGAGCGCCGACGAGCGCGCCCACTCCGACCGCCTGTTGCAGTTGCTGCGCGAGCAGATCGCCTCGCACGGGCCGATGCCGTTCTCGCAATACATGGAGCGCTGCCTGTACGCGCCGGGGCTGGGCTACTACAGCGCCGGCCGCACCAAGTTCGGCGCGGCCGGCGATTTCGTCACCGCGCCGGAACTGGGTGAGTTGTTCGCGCGTTGCGTGGTGAATGCGTTGCAGCCGGTGCTGGCGATGCTGGGCGGGGAGGCTGATTTCCTCGAACTCGGCGGCGGCAGCGGCGCGTTCGCCGAGGCGGCGTTGAAGACGCTGGCAGCCGGCGACACCTTGCCGCGGCGATACCTGATCCTGGAACCCAGTGCCGACCTGCGCGAGCGCCAGCGCGAACGCCTGCAGGCGAACCTGCCGGCAGAGCTCAACGCGCGCGTGGCATGGCTGGATCGCCCGCCCGAGCAGGACTGGCGCGGCGTGCTGTTCGCCAACGAGGTGATCGACGCGCTGCCGGCCACCCGCTTCGCGATGCGCGACGGCGAGGTGTACGAAGAGTACGTGGCGCTCGACGGCGAGGGACGGCTGATGCGTGTCGATCGTCCGGCCGATGCGCTGGTCGCCGGCGCGGTGCGGCACGTCGAACGCGACCTCGGCGCCGAGTTCGTCGACGGCTACCGTTCCGAACTGCTGCCGCAGTTGCCGTACTGGATCCAGGCCGTGGCCGGCTCGCTCGTCGCCGGGGTGATGCTGTTCGTCGATTACGGCTACGTGCGCCGCGAGTACTACCTGGCCGAGCGCGACGACGGCACCTTGATGGCGCACTACCGCCACCACGCGCACAACGATCCGCTGTACCTGCCCGGCCTGAACGACCTCACCGCGTCGGTGGATTTCACCGCGCTGGCCGAGGCCGGCAACAGCGCCGGTTTCGGCGTGGCCGCGTACATGCCGCAGGCGCAGTTCCTGATCGGCGCGGGCTTGCAGCAAGTGTTCGAGCAGCTGCAGCCGGCCGATGAACGCGGCCGCCTCCAGCTGGCGCAGCAGGTGAAGAAGCTGATGCTGCCCGAGCAGATGGGCGAGCGCTTCCAGGCGATGCTGCTGGCACGCGGCCTGGAAGCGCTGCCGTTGCCGGCCGAGCTGCTGGCCGCCGACCAGGGCGGCCGGCTTTGAGCTAGCCCGCGACGGGTCCCGCGGTCGGCGGCGCAACGGCCGTCGACGTGGCCGGTGCCGGCGCCGACGCAGCAGGCGCAGGCACGGAGGCGGCCGGCGCCGGCAGCGGCTCCACCTTCGTCGAATCCTCCGGCCGCCGCCGCATCGCGCCGCTGGCGAACTGCTCGCTGGCCACCTGGTAGTACGCCACCGCGTCGTCGATCAGCGATTGCCGCAGCGGCTGCACCGGCGTGGCGTCGCCGGTGGCGTAGTCCGGCTTGAGCTGTTCCAGCCGGCGCCGCGGCTCGAGGATGGTGAGCACGTCATCGTGCAGATAGCCGAGCTTTTCGTAGGTGCCGGGGAAGGCGTGCTCGCGTTCCGGCGGCAGCGCGAACAGGTCGTGGCCGAAGAAGCGCGTGCGATAGCTGAAATTGAGCATGCCCAGCAGGGTCGGCGGGATGTCCAGCTGGCCCATCAGCCGCTGCACGCGTTCGGGCTTGAAGTGTGCCGGCGCGTAGATCCACAGCGGGATGTGGTAGCGGTTGATCGGCAGGCTGGTCTTGCCCGCGCTCGAGGCGCAGTGGTCGGCGGTGATCACGAACACGGTGTCGTCGAAATACGGCTTGGCGCGCGCACGTTTGATGAAGTCGCCGATCGCCCAGTCGGTGTAGGCCACCGCGCCGGCGCGTGACTGGTTGGGAAACTTCACCCGGTTGTCGGGGAAGGTGTACGGCCGGTGGTTGGAGGTGGTCATGATGTGCAGGAAGAACGGCTTGCCCTGCGCGTGGATCTGGTCCATCTGGCCCAGCGCCAGCGTGTACAGATCCTCGTCGGCCACGCCCCACACGTTCTGGCCGTGGATGGTGGCGTCCTTGGGGATGTCGCGCCGATCCACGTCGCGGTAGCCGTTGTGGCCGAAGAAATAGTTCATGTTGTCGAACTGGCCGTAACCGCCGTAGACGAAGTCCGACTGGTAGCCGCGATCGTTGAAGATGCTCGCCAGCGAGAACAGGTCCTCGTTGTCGTGCTCGCGGATCAGCGAATCGCCCGGTGTCGGCGGCACCGACAGCGCCAGCGCCTCCAGCCCGCGCACCGTGCGCGTGCCGTTGGCATAGAGGTTGTCGAAGAACACGCTGTGGTCGACCAGGGAATCCAGGTAGGGGGTGAGCTGCTGCCGGTTGCCGAACGTGCCCAGGTAGTCGCCGGACAGGCTCTCCACGCTGATCAGCACCACGTTGAGATGCTTCTCCGGGCCGACGTGGCGGATCGCGCGGGTGAGGTCGCGCGGGTCGTCGCTGATGAAGGTGGCGTCCGGCGTCTGCAGCAGTTCGCGCAATCGCGCGTAGGCCTGGTCGTCGGGCAGGGTGCGGTAGAACTTGGCGTAGTCCAGGTGCGAGGAGCGGAACGCGGCGAAGAACTGGTAGATGCCGTTGCCGGCCAGTTCGTCGACATAGGTGTTGCCGGTGCGGTCCTTCATGCTGCCGTTGACGGCGAACACCGAGACCACCGTGAGCACCAGCCAGAGCAGCACCAGCTTGCCGCGCTGCCACAGCCGGCTGCCATTGTCGCGCGCGCGCAGGCCGCGGCGGCCGACGAAGAAGATCACCAGCGCCAGCGCCACCAGCAGCGCCAGCCAGCGCCAGATCGGGTAGGACTCCTGAATGTTGCCGATCACCTCGGTGGTGTAGACCAGATAATCCACCGCGATGAAATTGAAGCGAACGCTGAACTCGTTCCAGAACACCAGTTCGGAAGCGGCGATGAACAGCAGCCCGTAGACCAGCAGCAGACCGAAGCCGTACACCACCCACTGGCCGGCACGCGAGGTGTAGGTGAACGCGGCCAGCGGCAGCACGAACAGGAACGGCAGGATCGCCGGCCAGGTCACCTTGAGCGTGGCGTGGTAGATCACGTGCAAGGCACCCACGCACAGCACGCAGGCGAGCGTCACGCCGAGCGCGTACAGCAGCCAGCGCAGCAGCGGCGGCGTGCGGCCGGAGCGGGTCGGCACCAGCCACAACAGCAGCACCATCGGCCACGCCACATAGACGAAGGTCACCAGGTCGTAGCCCAGCCCCACGCCGAACGCATAGAGCAGGTTCAGCGGCGTGTGCGGCACGTTGCTGCCGGACATCACCAGCAGCACCACGCGGGTGACGAAGGTGATCGCCAGGTAGGTGATGCCCAACCACCACAGCGGTCGGAAGCGCTGGCGCAGCGGCGAAGGCGCGGTGAACAGGTCGGACACGGATGACTCCAGCGGGTGGGCCGATCCCCCGATCGGCAATCCGCTCTTTATACCGCGGAACAGCTTTTCGGATGCTTTGCCTTCACCGCGGCGATCGCGTCGATGCGTGCCGACGCCATCGCCTTGCCGATCGCCGGGCCGGCCAGGCCGGCGGCGACGAAGCCGGCGGCGTCGATCGCCGCGGCGGCATCGCGGCAGGCGCGCAGGTGGTCGGCCTGCGGGTACGCATCGAGCGCATGTCCCGTGCGGCCGCGCTTGTCCGCCATGCAGGCCGTGAGGAACGTATCCAGCCGCGCCGGGCGCCGCAGCGCATCCAGCGACGTCAGCAGCTTCAGCACCGTGGCTGGCTTGAGCTCGAACGCGCGGTGCGCGTTCAGGTGCTCGCGGCAGACCAGCTCGGCCAGCGCGGCATGTTCGGTGGGTACCTTCAGTCGTGCGGCCAGCGCGCGCAGCGGTTTCACGCCGCGCTGCTCGTGGCCGACATGGCGTGGCAGTTCGTGCGCCGGGGTCAGCGCCTTGCCCAGGTCATGGGTCAGCGCGCAGAAGGCGACCAGGTCGTCGCCCGGCGCCAGCTGCGCCGCCTGGTCCAGCACCAGTTCCAGGTGAACGCCGCTGTCGATTTCCGGGTGGAACTCGGCGCGCTGCGGCACGCCGTACAGGGCGTCGACCTCGGGAAACAACACCGCCAGCGCGCCGCACTCGCGCAGCACGCGCAGGAATGCCGCCGGCTGCGCCTCGCCCAGCGCCTTGCGCGTCTCCGCCCAGACCCGTTCCGGCACCAGATGATCGACCTCGCCGTCGCGCACCATCTGCTGCATCAGCGTCATCGTCTCTGGTGCCACCGTGAAACCCAGCGGGGCGAAGCGCGCCGAAAAGCGCGCCATCCGCAACACGCGCACCGGATCTTCGGCGAAGGCCGGCGACACATGCCGCAGCACCCGCGCGGCGATGTCGCGCACGCCGCCGAACGGATCGGTCAGCACGCCGTGCGCATCCTCGGCAATCGCGTTGATGGTGAGGTCGCGCCGCGCCAGATCCTGCTCCAGCGTCACGCTCGCATCGGCCTGGAACACGAAGCCGTGATAACCGCGCCCGCTCTTGCGCTCGGTGCGCGCCAGCGCATATTCCTCGCCCGTCTCCGGGTGCAGGAACACCGGGAAATCCTTGCCCACCGGACGGTAGCCGCGCGCCAGCAGATCCTCGGGCAGCGCGCCGACCACCACGTAGTCGCGGTCGCCCGCCGAGCGTCCCAGCAATTTGTCGCGCACCGCGCCGCCGACCAGATAGGTTTGCATCCGGACATGATGCCATGCCCGTCGTGATGCCACGGCGGGCGACCTTGACGGGCCGCTGCTCCTCAGTACGCGAACTCGCGGAACACCGGGTCCACGCTGCCGCCCCAGGCGCCGTGGAACAGTTCGAGCTTGCGCTCGGCCGGGGTCTGGTTGGCCTGCACGATTTCGAGCAGGGGATCGAGGAAGACGCTCTCGTCGGCGCCGTGGCGGTTGAGGCGGGCGCGCCGCTTGAGGCCGTGGGCGGCGATCTGCAGGGCCTGTTCGGCGAGATCGCGCACGCTGCCGCCGCGGAACGGCAGTTTCAGCGCGTGCTTCGGTACGCCGTCGCGCAGGGCATGGCGTTCGGCGGTGCTGAAATCCTTCACCAGGTCCCAGGCCGCGTCCAGCGCCTGCTGGTCGTACAACAGCCCGACCCAGAACGCGGGCAGCGCGCACAACCGGTTCCACGGGCCGCCGTCGGCGCCGCGCATCTCCAGGTACTGCTTGAGGCGCACCTCGGGGAAGGCGGTGGTGAGATGGTCGGCGAAGTCCTTCATGGTGGCGCGCACGCCCGGTAGCGCCGGCAGTTCGCCGGCCATGAACTTCCGGAAATCCTGCCCGGCGAGGTCAAGGTACTGGCCGTTCTGCAGGCTGAAGTACATCGGCACGCCCAGGATGTAGTCGACGTAGCGCTCGTAACCGAAACCGTCGGCGAAGACGAAGTCGAGCATGCCGGTGCGATCGGCATCGGTATCGGTCCAGATGTGCGAGCGATACGACAGATAGCCGTTTGGACGTCCCTCGGTGAACGGCGAATCGGCGAACAGCGCGGTGGCGACCGGCTGCAACGCGAGGCTGGTGCGGAACTTCTTCACCATGTCCGCCTCGGACGAAAAATCCAGGTTCACCTGCACCGTGCAGGTGCGCGTCATCATGTCCAGGCCGAGCGAACCGACCTTGGGCATGTACTCGCGCATGATCTTGTAGCGGCCCTTGGGCATCCACGGCATCTCGTCGCGGCGCCATTTCGGCTGGAAGCCCATGCCGAGGAAACCCAGCCCCATGCCCTCGGCGACGGAGCGCACGTCCTTCAGGTGCGAATTCACCTCGGCGCAGGTCTGGTGGATCGTCTCCAGCATCGCGCCGGACAATTCCAGTTGCCCAGCCGGCTCCAGCGTGATGGAGGCGCCGTTGCGCGACAGCGCCACCGGGTTCTCGCCTTCGCGCGCCACGTCCCAGCCGTAGCGGGTGGCCAGGGTCTCCAGCAGCACCTTGATGCCGCGATCGCCTTCGAAGGTGGGTGGGCGCAGGTCGTCGGTGCGAAAACCGAACTTCTCGTGCTCGGTGCCGATGCGCCAGGCCTCGCGTGGCTTTTCGCCAGCCGCCAGGTAATCGGCGAGCTGCTGGCGCCCCGCGATCGGGATGCTCTTGACGGCGCTGGGTATGGACACGGGGAAAGCCTCGCTGGAAGTGCGCACCACGTTGGGGCTGCGGCGCGGGCACAAAAGGGGGTGGCGGAAAATAATTGTACGCGAGGGTACAGATGAGCCGGGAATAGGGAGTAGGGAATAGGGAATCGGAAAAGCGTCGCCTGGGCGGCGCGTTTGTCCGGTGGAAGAACCCGGGGGTCGAAAAACAGCGGGGCCGGCATGAAGCCGGCCCCGCAGCGACGCTCTTGCGATTCCCGATTCCCTATTCCCGGCTCCTCACCGCTTCATGGAATTGAAGAACTCGTCGTTGGACTTGGTGTTCTTCATCTTGTCGAGCATGAACTCCATCGCGGCCAGCTCGTCCATCGGGTGCAGCAGCTTGCGCAGGATCCAGATCTTGGCCAGCAGGTCCGGGTCGATCAGCAGGTCCTCGCGGCGGGTGCCGGAGCGGTTGATGTCGATGGCCGGGTAGACGCGCTTCTCGGAGATGCGCCGGCTCAGGTGCACTTCCATGTTGCCGGTGCCCTTGAACTCCTCGTAGATCACCTCGTCCATCTTGGAGCCGGTTTCGATCAGCGCGGTGGCGATGATGGTCAGCGAGCCGCCTTCCTCGACGTTGCGCGCGGCGCCGAAGAAGCGCTTCGGGCGCTGCAGCGCGTTGGCGTCGACGCCGCCGGTGAGCACCTTGCCGGAGCTGGGCACCACGGTGTTGTAGGCGCGGGCGAGGCGGGTGATCGAGTCGAGCAGGATCACCACGTCCTTCTTGTGCTCGACCAGGCGCTTGGCACGCTCGATCACCATCTCGGCGACCTGCACGTGGCGCACGGCCGGCTCGTCGAAGGTCGAGCTGATGACCTCGGCGCGCACGGTGCGGGCGATCTCGGTGACTTCCTCCGGCCGCTCGTCGACCAGCAGGATCATCACGTGCGCTTCGGGATGGTTGTAGGTGATCGCCTGGGCGACGTTCTGCAACATCATCGTCTTGCCGGATTTCGGCTGCGACACGATCAGGCCGCGCTGGCCCTTGCCGATCGGCGCGATCAGGTCGAGGATGCGGCCGGTGATGTCCTCGCTCGAACCGTTGCCGCGCTCCAGCTTGAACGCCTTGCGCGGGAACAGCGGGGTGAGGTTCTCGAACAGCATCTTGTTCTTGGAGGCTTCCGGCGGGTCGCCGTTGATCGTCTCCACGCGAAGCATGGCGAAATAGCGCTCGCCTTCCTTGGGATGCCGCACGCGGCCGGTGATGTAGTCGCCGGTGCGCAGGTTGAAACGGCGGATCTGGCTGGGACTGACGTAGATGTCGTCGGGGCCGGCCAGGTAGCTCTCGTCGGCCGAGCGCATGAAGCCGAAGCCGTCCTGCAGGATTTCCAGCACGCCCTCGGCCCAGATGCCGCCGCCGGAGCGGGCGTGCGCCTTGAGCACGTTGAAGATCACGTCCTGCTTGCGGGCGCGGGCGATGCCTTCGTGCAGGCCCAGCGACTCGGCGAACTCCAGTAGCTGCGGCGCCTTCATGCGCTTGAGCTCGGTGAGGTTGATCAGGCGGGTGTCGCTGCCCGGATCGGCGTTGTCGTCGTCCATCGGCAGGCCGTTCGGGTTCGGGCGCTGGTGGCGCTCGCCCTGCTGGCGCTGCGGGTTGTTGCGGTCGCCGCGCTCGTTGCGGCGGCGCCGGCCGCGACCATCGCGCCCTTCGCGGGGGCCGTTCTGGCCCTGGTTGGAACCCTGGCCCTGGTTCTGGCCCTGGTTCGGGTTGGCATGGGGGGTGCCGGCGGCGGATTCCGTATTCGCCGGGGCGTTGTTGCCCGTTGTGGCCGCGGCTTCCGTGGCGGCCGGGGCGGGTGCCGGAGTTGGAGCCGGTGCGGCGGGCGCGGGCTGTTCGCTGGCGGACGCCTTGTCGGCCTTGGCGCTGGCACCGTCGTCGTCGGTGGTCGCGGCGGATTTCGCGGCGGTCCGGCGCGGCGTACGGGCGCGGGGCTCGGGCTTGCCTTCGGTCACGGGGCTGGCATCGGCGCCCCGGGTTTCGGGCGGAGTCTGGTTATCGGTATCGGACACGGGCAATCCTCGCGGGGCGCCGTTGAGTTGCAGGAGGGAGGGTGTGCGTCGCGCGGATGGCGCAAGGGGACAGGACTGTCCCGACGGACGCGGATCAATCTAGCACCCGTCGTGGGGCGGCGTAAAGCGGGGCAGGCCTGCCGGACGATGCCGGACAGGCTGCGGCGGACGGGCGGCTTGCGGGAAAATCAGATGGCCTTGTCGATCATCTGGGTCAGCTGGCCCTTGCTGACGGCGCCGATCTGGGTTGCCTCGACCTTGCCGTTCTTGAACACCATCAGGGTCGGGATGCCGCGTACGCCGTAGGCTCGCGGGGTCTGCTGGTTCTGGTCGATGTTGACCTTGACCACGCGCAGCTTGCCTTCGTACTGCTGGGCCAGCTCGTCCAGCATCGGCGCGATGGCCTTGCACGGGCCGCACCATTCGGCCCAGAAATCCAGCAGCACGGGGGTTTCGGATTTGAGCACCTGCTGTTCGAAGGCGTCGTCGTTCACATGGGTAATCAGGTCGCTCACCGGGGATCTCCGTGGCTGGGGGTACGCAAAAACTGCGGGCAGAAAACAATGGGGTGGCCGGCGCCACAATACAAGGAGTGGCGTCATCGGCTACACTCAGACGCCCATGAAGCATGGGTTGGGCTGAGAGGGAGGCGGGCCGGCACGGCCAGCATCCATTCCAGCGCAACCCCGGGCACGATTCAAGAGCGGTCCTTGCAGGCCGCTTCGGGCCGCCGTCATAACCGGCGTCGCACGCCGCGGCGCGACCTTGCCGACCCCCGGGATTGCACGCTTCATTGCGCCACGCGCATCCGTCCTGCACCGTTCCGCGCCGGTTTTTCGGCTGCCAGAGCGGGTGCAGCGCATTACGCCGCCCAAGGCAAGGTTCCCAAGTTCCCCATATGTCACAAACCGTACTCACTGATACCTTTTTCACCAACTTCGATCTTCATCCGCTGCTGCAGCAGGGCCTGGACGACAGCGGCTTCACCCGCTGCACGCCGATCCAGGAAATGACCCTGGCGCCGGCGCTGGCCGGCCGCGACGTCGCCGGCCAGGCGCAGACCGGCACCGGCAAGACCTGCGCCTTCCTCGTCGCGCTGATGAATCGCCTGCTCACCACGCCGGCCGTGGCCGACCGCAAGGATTCGGACCCGCGCGCCCTGATCATCGCACCGACTCGCGAGCTGGCCATCCAGATCGACAAGGACGCCCAGGCGATCGGTCGCCACACCGGCCTCAAGACCGCGCTGATCTACGGCGGCGTCGACTACGACAAGCAGCGCCAGCAGCTCAAGGACGGTTGCGACATCATCATCGCCACGCCGGGCCGCATGCTCGACTACCACAAGCAGGGCGTGTTCAGCCTCAACAGCGTCGAGGTGATGGTGATCGACGAGGCCGACCGCATGTTCGATCTCGGCTTCATCAAGGACGTGCGCTTCATCTTCCGCAAGCTGCCGCCGCGCGAACAGCGCCAGGTGCTGCTGTTCTCCGCCACCCTCAGCCATCGCGTGCTGGAGCTGGCCTACGAGCACATGCACGAGGCCGAGAAGCTGGTGGTGGAGAGCGACCACGTCACCGCCGACAAGGTGCGCCAGGTCGTCTACTTCCCGGCCAAGGAAGAGAAGATGCCGCTGCTGCTCAACCTGATCGACCAGCACAAGCCCACGCGCAGCATCATCTTCGTCAACACCAAGGCCGCCGCCGAGCGCGTCACCGAGCGCGTCAAGCGCCACGGCTGCCGCGTCGGGGCGATCTCCGGCGACGTGCCGCAGCTGAAGCGGCAAAAACTGCTGCAGCGCTTCCAGGAAGGCCAACTGGACATCCTGGTAGCCACCGACGTGGCCGCGCGCGGCCTGCACATCCCGCATGTCAGCCACGTGTTCAACTACGACCTGCCGCACGAGGCCGAGGACTACGTGCATCGCATCGGACGTACCGCGCGGCTCGGCGCCGAGGGCGACGCGATCAGCTTTGCCTGCGATCTGTACGCGATGTCGCTGCCGGACATCGAGGCCTATATCGGCCAGAGCATTCCGGTGGCGTCGATCGACCCGGCCTGGCTGGTGATGCCCAAGCCGCACGCCATCGACGCCGAGTTCGCCGCCAACGCCGCGGCCGACAGCGCGGCGTTCGGCGACGTGGTGCCACCGCGGCCCGGCGAGAAGCCGCGGCGTGCCGGTGGCAGCCGCCCCGGCGGCCGCGACGGCGAACGCGGCGCATCGAGGCCGCGGCGCGAGCACAAGCCGGCGGTGACGGAAGCCCCGGCCGCGGCGGCGGTCGCCCCGACAGCCCCCTCCGCCGACGCCGCTCCGGCCGGCGGCAATGCCGAAGTCACGCGCAAGCCGCGCCGCCGTCGCGGTGGGCGCAACCGTCGCCGCGACGGCGTGCCGACCGCCGGTACCGAGGCGGCCACGCCGACGCAGGCAGCGCCTGCGGGTCACCACGGCGGTCGCGGCGAACGCCGTCCGCCGCGCGAACGCACGGCGGGTGAAGCCTCCGCTGCCGTCCACCATGCCCGTCCGTCGCGCCAAGTGGCGGTGACCTCCGGCAAGGCGACCGAGCACGCGCGCCCGGACAAGCCCGGCCTGTTCCGCCGGCTGACCCGGCTGTTCACCGGCAAGTAACCGCGCATGCTGCGCGTCGACGCCGGCGACCATCGCGCGGCGTCGACGACACCCATTCGGCGATGCCGGCAGCCGCGCCTGGTTGCTGCTTCCCTTATCCTTGGGGTCGGCATGACCATATCCAGGCGCGGGGAGCGGCGGTGATCCAGTTCGATCAAGTCAGCAAACGCTATGAAGGCGGCCACGAGGCGCTGTCGCAGCTGTCCTTCGAGGTGCCCGACGGCGAGATGGCGTTCGTCACCGGCCACTCCGGTGCCGGCAAGAGCACCTTGCTCAAGCTGCTCGGGCTGATCGAGCGCCCGTCGCACGGCTCGATCAGCATGGACGGCAAGAAGCTGTCGAAGATCCGCGCCAGCGGCGTGCCGAAATGGCGCCGGCGGATCGGCATGGTGTTCCAGGATCATCGCCTGCTGATGGATCGCACGGTGTTCGCCAACGTGGAGCTGCCGTTGGTGATCGGCGCGGTGGCGCGCGCCGAGCGCGCCCGCCGCGTGCGCGCGGCGCTGGAAAAGGTCGGCCTGCTCGCCTATGAGCGGCAGTTGCCCGCCACGCTGTCTGCCGGCGAGCAGCAGCGCGTGGGCATCGCTCGCGCGATCGTGGCGCGACCGGCGCTGCTGATTGCCGACGAGCCCACCGGCAACCTCGATCCGCAGCTGGCGCTGGAGATCATGGCGCTGTTCGCCGAATTCCAGCAGGTCGGTACCACCGTGCTGGTGGCCAGCCACGACCTGCCGCTGATCAAGCGCATGAAGAAGCGCGTGATCGTGCTCGATCACGGCCGGCTGGTGGCCGACCTGGCCGCGCAGGAGGTGTTGTGAACAGGACGCCCGAGCAGCACGCCGCGCCCGCCGACACGCCGGCGCGCAACGAACACAGTCGCGGCCGGCGCTTCGCCAGCTGGCGCGAGCACCATGGCTGGAGCGCCGCGGCGAGCCTGCGCCGCCTCGCCGCGCGCCCGCTGGGCAGCGTGCTGACGATCGCCGTGATGGGCCTGGCGCTGGCCTTGCCGCTGGCGTTCTATCTGCTGCTGGGCAACGTGCAGCGGCTGGGCGATGCGCTGGGCCGGAACCCGGCGATCAGCGTGTTCCTGAAGGCGGACCAAGGCGCGCAGCAGGCGCAGCTGCTGGCCAGCGACCTGGGCGCGCGCGCCGAAGTGGCCTCGGTGGCGATCAAGACGCCGCAGCAGGGCATGGACGAGCTGGCGAAGATGCAGGGTTTCTCCGGCGCGCTGCAGGCGCTCGGCGACAACCCGCTGCCCTACGTGCTGCAACTGCAGCCGCGCGACGGCGCCAGCGCCGCGGCGCTGGAACAGCTGGTGGCCGACGTGCGCGCGATGCGCAGCGTCGAGCTGGTGCAGGACAGCGGCCACTGGCGCCAGCGTCTGGAGGCGTTGCTGGGCGTGGGCAATCGCATCGTGCTGATCGTCGCCTCGCTGCTCGCGCTGGCGGCGCTGCTGGTGGTGGGCAATACGGTGCGGGTGGATATCGCCAGTCGCAGCGAGGAGATCGGCGTGCTGCTGCTGGTCGGCGCCGGCAAGGCGTTCGTGCGCCGGCCCTACCTGTATGCGGGGATCTGGTACGGCCTGTTCAGCGGCATCCTCGCCGCCGCGCTGGCGGTGGCGATCGAACTGGCCCTGGCGCAGCCGGTCGCGCGGTTGAGCGCGGCATACGATGGCCGGCTGCAGGTGGGCGGCCTGCCCACCTGGCTGCTGCTGGCCGTGCCCGTGGCGGCTGCGTTGCTGGGCTGGCTCGGCGCGCGCCTGGTCAGTGCCTGGCAACTGCGCACGGTGGCGTGATGGCGCGGCACGGCGGTGACGTGAATCGCAGCCCGCGGCGCCCTGCTTCGGGCATCATCGACGGATCGGGGGTGCGCTCTTCGGCACGGATCGCGGATCAGTCGGGTGAGTGAGGCATGAGTACAAACATCAGCGGTCGTTTGCTGACCGAGGCACCGCGCGTGCTGGTGGTCGACGGTTCGCGCGTGGTGCGCAAGTTGATCGGGCGCGTGCTGAACGAGGAGCTGCCGGGAGTGGAGGTGGTCGGCTGCGACACCGGCGCGGAGGCGCAGCAGGTGCTCGGCGAGGGCGCCTTCGATTTCGTCACCATCGCGCTGCGCCTGCCGGACATGGACGGGCTGGAGCTGGCGAAATTCGTGCGCGAATCGGGCGCGCAGGCCTACGTGCCGGTCGTGGTGGTGTCCGGCGACGTGGACGCGCGGCTGCACCGGCGCTCGCTGGGCGAGCACGTCACCGACTACTTCGACAAGGCGCTGGGCTTCCAGGCGCTGGCCGAGTTCATCCGCGGCTACGTCAGCCCGCAGGCCAGCGCCGAGGGCAGCGTGCTGTACGTGGAGGACAGCCGCGTGGTGGCGCTGGCCACGCGGCGGATGATGGAGAAGATCGGCCTCACCGTGCGCCACGTGGTCAGCGTGGAGGATGCGATCGCCCTGCTGGAGACCGACCGCGCGCTGGGCTGGATCGGCGCCGACGTGGTGCTGACCGACGTCAGCCTGAAGGGCGAGCTGACCGGCGGCGACCTGCTCGAACACATCCGCAACGTGTTCGGCTACGGCAAGGGCCGCCTGCCGGTGCTGGTGATGACCGGCGACGAGAATCCCGCGAACCAGACCGCGCTGATCCGCGCCGGCGCCAACGACCTGGTCGAGAAGCCGGTCGAGGAGAAACTGCTGATCACCAAGCTGCTGTTCCAGCTGCGCGTGGCGCGCCACCTGCGCGAGCGCGAACAGGCCGGCCAGGACGCATGAGCGAGCATCCGGTCAGGCTGGAGCCGTCGTGGAAGGCGCGCATCGGCGATTACCTGCGGCGGCCCGACATGCAGGCGCTGGCGCAGTTCCTGCGCGCGCAGAAGCAGGCCGGCAAGCACATCTATCCGCCCGGGCCGGAAATCTTCGCGGCGTTCGGGCACACCCCGTTCGAGGCGGTGCGGGTGGTGATCCTGGGCCAGGACCCTTACCACGGCGCCGGCCAGGCGCACGGCCTGTGCTTTTCGGTGCGCCCCGGCGTGCGGATACCGCCGTCGCTGGAGAACATCTTCAAGGAACTCCAGCGCGAGCCGGGCATTCCGCGCCCCGACCACGGCTGCCTCACGCCGTGGGCGGAGCGCGGCGTGCTGCTGCTCAACAGCGTGCTGACGGTGGAGGAAGGCCGCGCCGGCGCCCATGCGAACCGCGGCTGGGAAGGTTTTACCGATGCGGCGATCGACGCGCTCAACCGCGAGCGCGAAGGCCTGGTGTTCCTGCTGTGGGGTTCGTATGCGCAACGCAAGGGCCAGTTGATCGACACCGCTCGCCACTGCGTGCTGAAGTCGGTGCACCCCTCGCCGCTGTCGGCCCATCGCGGCTTTCTCGGCTGCGGCCATTTTGCCGCCGCCAACCGCTATCTGCAGGATCGCGGCGAACCCTCGATCGACTGGTCGCTGCCGCCCCGCAGCGCCTTGCAGGCCGCCTTCAGGCCTGCCTGACTACTGTTGGGCGTGGCGCAAATGCCAGCGCCCTCCGAAAGGACTTTGGACGTCCCAGCCGAAACCGGCTGGGACGGTGGCTTGTACCGGGCCGCCGGCCCCGCAGCTTGCGGCTTGCCGGCTCTTCTTACACGATAATGGGATTGGATCGATTCAATATGGAATGGGGAGCATTTTGAGCCATCCACGCCAAATTACGCTGAACGATATTGCGCGTGTCTGCGGCGTATCGCGTTCAACGGTATCGCTGGTGCTCCGCGGAAGCCCGTTGGTGCACGCCGATACCCGTCGTCAGGTCGAAGCGGAGATGCGGCGCCAGGGTTACGTCTACAACCGCGCCGCGGCCACGTTGCGTCGGCGTGTGTCCACCGCGGTGGCCCTGGTCATCAACGATCTGTCCAATCCGTTCTTCGCCGAGTTTGCCGCCGGCGCTGACGAAGCGCTGGGTGCGAAGGGCTACGTCACGCTGCTGGGCAGCAGCAACGAATCTCCCGCGCGGCAGCGCCAGGTGCTTGGATCGCTGATGGAACATCATCCGGCCGGGATCATCCTTTCGCCGGCCGAAGCCAGCGAGGCGGCCGATATCGAGTTGGCGATCGGCCCGCAGACTCCATTGCTGGTGTTCAACCGCGCACTGATCGAGTCACGCTCTGCTGGTTTCGAATACGATTTTCTGGGTCTGGACAACCGCGGTGGCACGCGTACAGCTACGGAGCACCTGCTTTCCCTCGGCCATCGGCGCATCGCCTTCTACGGCGGCCACGCGGATTCCAGTTCATGCCGGGAGCGCCGACTCGGCTACCAGGATGCGTTGCGCGAGGCGGGCATCGTCTTTGACGAGGGCTGGATGATCGAGACCGTACCCACCAGGCTCGCCGCCAGTGCGCATGCCGGCGCGCTGTGCGCGATCGATCCCGCGCCTACGGCAGCCGTCTGCTACAACGATGCGGTAGCGTTGGGCCTGATGCTCGGCTTGGCTAGGCTCGGCCGCCATCCCGGCATTGATTTTGCCGTCACCGGCTTCGACGACATTCCCGAAGCCGCGGTCGGTATTCCGCCGCTTACCACGATGAGCGCCGATCCGCGTGCACGCGGTCGCCAGGCCGCCGAACTTCTGCTGCAGCGTGCGGCGAATCCCTCGCCGCTGCCGCGCAGATCCGTCGTCGTGGATGTGCAACTGACCAGGCGCGAGAGCACTCCGCATGTCTTCGCGAGCTGATCTTTCCGACGTGCAGGGTGACGTTCCGGCCGGACGCCGGTGCCTTTCTGCGTCGCTGGCCACGTGCCGCGGCGCAGCATGCATTCGATAGAGACGCGTGCTAAAAAGGCTCCGTCTTTAGATCGATCTAAATTCGGGGGATGGGAACCTTCTGAACTCGCGCATGGCGGCGGAAGTGAGCTGAGGTTTTCCCGGGTATAAATTTAGATCGATCCAAATGACGTGTACTTGTTGCAGCCGCTCATTCAGGCCTAGAGGGGATCGAGATGGAACAAGCATCACGCATGTGTATCCGCAATTCATTGTTCGCCGCCATTGCCGTCGCAATGACCGCTGCGGTGGTGCCGGCGGGCGCCTTTGCGCAGGAGGCGACAACCGGGGAGTCGGCGTCCAGGAACGTGCAAGCCAAGAATCTGGATGCTGTTCTTGTCACCGGTTCGCGCACCAGCACCAGAACGGTTGAGAACAGCTCCGCGCCCATCGACGTGGTCAGCGCCGAGGATCTCGTTGCCACTGGCAAAGGCGACCTGCTGCAAGCGCTGCTGACCAAGCTGCCTTCGCTGAGCCTGCAAACATATGGCAGCGGCCTGGATAACCAGGTGCGCGGCGCGATGCTGCGCAACCTGTCGCCCGGCTACACCCTGGTACTGGTCAACGGCAAGCGCCGCAATGTCAGTGCCTATACCAGCGACACCAGCTTCCCTGGCCAGAACTACACGGATATCGCGTTGATCCCGATGAGCGCGATCGACCACATCGAAGTGCTGCGCGACGGTGCATCGGCGATCTACGGCTCGGACGCCATCACCGGTGTCATCAACATCATCCTCAAATCGAATACCAGCGGCGGCCTGCTCACGGCCGAGGGCGGCAGCAGCTTCGACGGCGACGGCAGTCGCAGCAAGTACGGAGCGAATTTCGGTCTCCCGCTGGGCAAAAGCGGCTTTGTCAACGTCTCCCTCGATTACACCTCCCAGCAGGAGGCTGCCCGCGTCAGACCCTATCGCGATACCTACATGGTGTATCCGGCGATCGCCGCCGACGGCAGTCTGACCAGACTCTGCACGTACAACAGCCTGTGTCCGGGTACTACTGCCAACCCGGCCGAAGCGGACCGCGACGTCAAGGATTATGCGTACAGCGTCCCCGCATACACCCTCAAGTCCGCAGCCTACAATCTCGAATACGACCTCGGTGATTCGGTCACCTTGTACTCGTTCGCGACCTTCAGCTCTCGCCGGATGAGCACCCGGCAGAACACGCGCACGCCCTACACCGCCTGGAGCAGCAGTCCCGGATTGTTTGAAAACGTCTATCCGAACGGGTTCACTCCCAGAGCGGTGGGCAAGGAGCAGGACTATACGGGCGCGCTCGGCCTGAAAGGCTCTCTCGGGGAATGGCAGTGGGATCTCAGTGCCACCCGCAACAGCGACGATTACCACGTTTATACGCAGAACTCGGCCAATTATTCGCTCGCCTATCCCGGTGGCCCGACCGACGTCTATTCGGGCAAGCTGGCGTACACCCAGAATGTCGCCAATTTGGACCTGCGCCGCAGCTTCGCCGTTGCCGCGTTCGAGGCGCCCTTGGATTTCAGCGCCGGGCTTGAATACCAGCGCGAAGGCTACACTCGCGGCGCGGGAGAACTGGCTTCCTGGTATGGCTCGGGCATCACTGCTTACACCGGCTACCTTCCGGCCGACGCCGTTCACGGTACGCGTCACGGCACGGCGGCTTATGTCGGCGCATCGACCAACGTCACCAAGCGTTGGTACCTGGATATTGCCGGGCGCTTTGAGGATCATTCCGACTTCGGCAACGTTTCCACCGGACGGTTGACCTCGCGCTTCGATTTCACCGATCGCTTCGCGATCCGTGGGACCGTCAGCAATGGCTTCCATGCGCCGTCGCTGGCCGCACAGAACTTCCAGCTCACCTCCGATACTCCCACCCAGCGATGGATCAATGCCCGCGTCTCCTCACCGGTGGCCAAGGCGTTGGGCGCGGTTCCATTGAGGCCGGAAAAATCCACGAACTACAGCCTGGGCTTTACCTATTCCCCGACCGAGAGCGTGCATCTGGCCGTCGATGCGTACCAGATCGAGATTCGCGACCAGCTGGGCATGTCGACGTACGTCGGCTACGACCCCACCGATCCCGACCGGGTCGTGGATTATTACGGCAATGTCCTCAACGCAAACCAGATCGCGACCATCGACGGACTGCTCGCCCCCGCCGGCATAACGATCAGCCCGAACAAGGGCCTGTTCGTCAGTTACCTGCGCACCATTGGTGCGACGCGCACCCGCGGCGTCGAATTCACGGCAGATGGCAGCTTTTCCAGCAAACTGGGCCAGTGGACGTGGGATTACGCCCTGAACACGGTCACAACGAACATCACCAAGGCCGAGGGAATATCGCCGCTGCTGGCGGATCTGCCCTACGTTGCGCTGCTCAACGAATCTACCCGATACAACCTCCGCTACCGGTCGCCTCGATATACGCAAGTGGCCGGAATCAACTGGGCTCGCAACGGGCTGAATCTCGGCGCCCATTTCACTTATTTCGGCCCGATCAAGCGGCTGAGCAACAATTACAGATATTCGATCAAGCCCAAGCTGGTCACGTCGCTGTCCGGGGGCTATGACTTCGGCAACGGCCTCAGTTTGACCGCCGGCGTCGACAACGTCTTCGACAAGAAGCCAAGCAAGCTTCCGTCGCAGGCAATGAGCAACAGCAACAAGGCGACGTATGTATGGATGTACGAGTCCGGTGATTCCATCAATGCCATGGGTGGCTACTACTTCGCCCGCCTCGACTATCGCTTCTGATCCCGGGAAATCGACGTGACCAAGAAGAAGCACGAACAACTGGGCATGCTCGACAGCATCGAGCGCCGTGATTTCGTCAACGGCGTACTCAAGAGCTCACTGGTAATCGCTGCTTCGGGCCTCGCCCCGGGCATGCTGGCCGCTGCCACGGGCATGACATCGGCGTCCCAGGCCGCCGGCGCAAAAATGGCGACGCCGCCGACGGGCACGTACCCGCCGGCGCTGACCGGCATGCGCGGCAGCAGTTTTCCGGCATACCAGATCGGTCATGCCATGCGCGATGGAACTCTGCACGTCGACCAGGATCGGGTCCAGGATACGGGCGAGGAGTACGACCTGGTCGTCGTCGGGGGCGGCATCAGCGGGCTGTCCGCCGCGCTGTACTACTCTCGCGACAGCGGCAGCAAGGCGCGCACGCTGGTGCTGGACAATCACGATGACTTCGGTGGCCACGCCAAGCGCAACGAGTTCGATTTCGGCAACCGCAAGGTTATTTCCAACGGCGGCACCTTCAACATTTCTCCCGGCAGCGAGAATGCGCGCAGCTTCATGCAGTCGATTGGCATCGACGATATCGCACGGCTCAACCGCGACAACCAGGACACGTTCTTCTACCAGCGCCTTGGCATGGGGCAGTCTGTCTACTACGACCAGGCCACCTTCGGCAAAGACCTGCTGATGGGCGATCCTGCGCCATGGATCGAATTCATCGCATTGCACGATCCCAACACGCCACCCGACCAAGCGAAGCGGTGGGCCGAATTCCTCGCCCACGCACCGATGAGTGAGCGGGCGCGCAAGGATGTGTACCAGCTGTACACGGCGAAGATCGACTATTTGCCCGGCATGACTCCGGCTGAGCGCGTGAAGAAGCTGCGCAAGGTCACCTATCGGGACTTCCTGCTGGAAATCGCCAAAGTCGACCCGATGGCGGTCACCTATCTGCGCGACCGCACCTTCGGCAGCGCACGAGGCCTTTCCGGCATGTCGGCGATGGCGGCGCGCCGGCGCGGTATGCCCGGTTTCCTGGGCATGGATCTCGGAGCGGACAATCCACTACCACAGAGCGCGCAGAGCCTGCCGCCGGCGACCACCCACAAGACCATTCCCAACTACCATTTCCCCGATGGAAACGCGACCATCGCCCGATTGATCGTCCGTCAGTTGATTCCCGAGGCGCTGCCCGGCAAGACCTTGGAGGATTCAATCCTGCAACGGGTCGACTATCCCCGCCTGGATATGCCTGGCAACCGCAATCGCATCCGCCTGAGCAGCACCGCCGTCGAGGTAGCCAACACGCGGACCGGCGTCAGCGTGGTCTACGCCCGTGACGGCAAGTTCCATCGTGTGCGCGCCCGACATTGCGTGCTGGCTTGCTGGCACCACGTGATTCCATACATCTGCCAGGAACTGCCGGATTGGCAAAAGGAAGCGTTGCGCTACCAGGTGCACGCGGTCAATCTTTGGGTCAACGTATGGCTGCGCAATTGGCGCGCGTTCAAGAAGGCTGGCGCCTGCTTCATCAATGCGCCCAATGGCTACTACTCGCAGATCCTGCTCGAATGCCCGGTGGACATCGGCGGATACAAACGCTCGACCTCGCCGGACGAGCCGACCGTACTGACCATGTTGCGCGTATTCGAGACGCCGGGGATTCCGGTCAAGGACCAGTACCGTATCGCCCGCGGCGAGATGTATGCCACCGATTTCGAAACCTATGAATTCCATGTCCGCGATCAGCTTACCCGCATGCTCGGACCGTACGGCTTCGATGCGCGCCGCGATATAGCCGGCATCACCCTCAACCGCTGGGGACATGGCTATTCGTACATGTATTCCTCGGTGTTCGACGAGTTCCTGGACCGTGGCGAGCAGCCTCCGCACGAACGCGCGCGGCAGCCTTTCGGCAACATCGCCATCGCCAATTGCGACGCGGCTGCTCGCGACAGCACGCCCGACGCGATCGACCAAGCCCACCGGGCCGTCGGCGAATTGAGGTCGAACATGCGTAACAGCGTCGCTTTCTGAGGCGCGGTAGGAACCACGATTCACGAGCGGCATCCTGAGCCCTGGGAGGGGATCGAATGCATTACAGCGAAAACGCCACGACTCCGACAGGCAATCCGGTGCGCACTGCCATCGTGCCCCTGGTGCTGATCGTCAGCCTGTTCTTCTTCTGGGGTGCGGCGGCCAGCCTCAACGATATCCTGATCAAGCAGTTCAAGAAGGCTTTCGAGCTGTCCGATCTGCAGGCCGGGCTGGTGCAGAGTGCGTTCTACCTCGGCTATTTCCTGTTCGCGATGCCGGCAGCCATGTTCATGCGCCGTTATAGCTACAAGGCCGCTGTGGTGCTGGGTCTGCTGCTGTTCGCAGCCGGCACTTTCCTGTTCTATCCCGCCGCGGAGATCCATGCTTACGGGGTGTTTCTGCTGGCGCTGTTTGTCATCGCCAGCGGACTGGCGTTTCTCGAAACCTCGGCCAACTCCTTGGTCACCGTGCTTGGTCCGGCGGAGGGGGCTGCCCGGCGGCTGAATCTGGCGCAGGCGTTCAATCCGCTCGGCGCGATGATCGGCGTGATGATCGGCTCGCACTTCATCTTCTCGGGAATCGAGTACGGCGCGCAGGATCTCGCGGCGATGGCGCCGGCCGCACGCGAGGCCTACTTCGCAGCCGAATCGGCGGCGGTGCAGATGCCGTACCTGGCGATCGGCGTCGTGGTGCTGCTATGGGCGGTGCTGGTCGCAGGGACAAAGTTCCCGGCCACGCGCGATAAGGGTGTCGAGCACAAGGCCAGCAGTGGCGCGCAGCTGAAGGAGTTGCTGCGCAACCGCAACTTTGTCTTCGCGGTCGTGGCACAGCTGTTTTACGTCGGCGCACAGGTTGGCGTCTGGAGCTACCTGATCCGCTATTTTCAGGATGCCGTGCCCGGTACGCCGGAAAGGGTCGCTGCCAGTTTCCTGACGGCTTCGTTGGCGCTCTTCATGTGTGGGCGCTTCGTCGGTTCGTTGCTGCTGCGCAAGGTGTCGCCAACGCGCCTTCTGGGCGCGTTCGCGCTGGTCGATCTGCTGTTGTGCATCATCGCGATCGCGCTGCCAGGCATGATCGGCCTGTATGCACTGGTTGGCGTGAGTATTTTCATGTCGGTGATGTTCCCGACGATCTTCGTGCTCGGCCTGAGCGGACTGGACGACGACCATCGCAAACTCGGTTCCTCGATGCTGGTCATGGCCATCGTCGGTGGCGCATTGCTGCCGGCCCTGATGGGCGCTGTTTCGGACGTGGCGGGAATCCACTGGGCCATCGCCGTCCCCGCGCTGAGTTTCATCGTCATTCTCGCCTATGCCTTGCGTACGGCGCGCCTGATGCGGTGATGCGCCGCGCAACAGCCTCGTCGTTCTCGTGCCGGCACGACTCTTTCCCATCTGGAAATTTCATGTCATCCATTCCCTCGCTTCTCCTCAATGACGGCCATCGCATCCCGCAACTCGGCCTGGGTATCTGGCAGGTGCCCGACGCCGATGTACCGCGTGCGGCTGGTACTGCATTTGACCTCGGCTACCGCCACGTCGACGGCGCCGCCGCCTACGGCAACGAGGAAGGTCTCGGCCGTGCGATCCGCGCCGCCGGCCTGCCGCGTGCCGACCTGTTCGTCACCACCAAGCTGCGCAATCCCGACCAGGGCCGTGCCGAGGCGGCGAGGGCGCTCGACGCCAGCCTGGCGAAGCTGCAGCTGGACTATGTCGACCTCTACCTGATCCACTGGCCGTGCCCGCACCACGACCGCTTCGTCGACAGCTGGAGGACGTTGATCGAGGCGCGCGATGCGGGAAAGGTGCGTTCGATCGGCGTGTCCAACTTCCGCGCACAGGACGTCGAGCGCATCGTCGAGGCCACCGGTGTGGTGCCGGCGGTCAACCAGATCGAGCTGCATCCCCTGCTGCAGCAGCACGAGCTGAACGCCTACGGCGCGGCCAACGGCATCGTCACCGAGGCCTGGAGTCCGCTGGCGCACGGCGGCGAACTGCTGGCCGACCCGCTGCTGCGCGAGATCGCCGGCAGGTACGGCAAAACCTCCGCCCAGGTGATCCTGCGCTGGCACGTTCAGTCGGGACGCGTGGTCTTCCCGAAGTCGGTCACGCCCGCGCGGATCGCCGAGAACGCGGCGATCTTCGACTTCGTCCTCGACGACGGCGACATGGCGAAGATCGCCACGCTCGACGCCGGTACGCGGCTGGGGCCGGACCCGGCCGACTACGAAGACATGGACTGAGCGCAGGCATGGACAAGCCAGGCAGGATCGTTTGTTTCGGCGAGGCGCTGATCGACATGCTGGCGCAGCCGCCCGCCACCCCCGATGCGCCGCGCGCCTTCCTGCAGTTTGCCGGCGGGGCGCCGGCGAACGTCTCGGTGGCGGTGGCGCGGCTCGGCGGCGACAGCCATTTCGTGGGCATGCTGGGCGAGGACATGTTCGGCGACTTCCTGCTGCGCAGCCTGCAGGAGGCGGGCGTCGCCACCGGCGGCGTGGCGCGTACCGGCGAGGCCCGTACCGCGCTGGCCTTCGTCGCGCTGGACGAACATGGCGAGCGCAGCTTCAGCTTCTACCGGCCGCCGTCGGCCGATCTGCTGTTCCGCGCGGCGCACTTCGACCGGCTCGGCTTCGACGGCACCGCCATCTTCCACGTCTGTTCCAACAGCATGACCGGGGCGGAGATCGCGCAAACCACCTTCGAGGGCATGCGGGGGGCCCGCGCGGCCGGCGCGGCGGTCAGCTTCGACATGAACCTGCGGCCGATGCTGTGGCCACGCGGCACCGACCCGGCGCCGCGCCTGTGGCAGGCGTTGGCGCTGGCCGACGTGGTCAAGCTTTCGCGCGAGGAGTTCGACTGGCTGCGCGGCGCATCCGGTTCTGACGGCGCCGCAGTGATCGAGCGGCTGTGGCGGGGAGGCGCGCAATTGCTGCTGGTTACGGACGGCGACCGTCCGCTGCGTTGGCACACGCGCGGCGCAGCCGGCGAAGTGCCCGCATTCCGGGTGCAGGTGCAGGACACCACCGCCGCGGGCGATGCCTTCGTCGGCGGTCTGCTCTACCAGCTCGCGCGCCGGCTCGGCGGTGGCATGGCGCTAGAGACATTCTGCGCCGACCGCACGGCGATCGGCGAGAGCCTGCGCTTTGCCGCCGCGGTCGGTGCGCTGGCAGTGACCCGCCGGGGTGCCTTCGCCGCGATGCCGCCGCTCGCCGACGTGCTTTCCCTGATCGAGGAGCAGCCGTGATGCCTGGCGACGAACGCAGGGAGTGGGGAAGCCGATGCTGACGGCCGATACCTCCGTCATCCTGTATGCCACTTTCACCGCGTCCGCGGGCAATGCCCTTGCCGTCGCGGCTCTCCTGAGCGACTACGCCGCGACGGTCCGCAAGGAGCCCGGCAACGTGCTCTTCGAAGCTTCGTGCAAGGCGGACCAACCCGAGTCGTTCTTCGTCTACGAGGAATATGCCGACGAGGCCGCATTCCAGGCGCACTTGAACGCACCCTACGGCCCATCCTTCAATGCCGCGCTTGCGCCGCTCATCGTCGAGCCGCAGTCCCTGCTGACGTTCCTGCGAAGAGTATGAGGCGAGGACAGACAAGGACGGCACGACCGCGAACGGACCCTCTATCACCACAGCTTTTGACAGAGCCCGCATGAATCGCCCTTGCTTTGCTTCTTCATCGAAGTGGCGCGCCCTGGTGGCGGCCGCGTTTGTCCTGGCCTTGCCCGGTTGCGGTTCCGCCGGGAGTGCCTCCGGCCCGGCATCCACGGACACCGACGCGTCACCGCCTGCCATTCTGAAGGCCGGTGCCGTGGCCTCGCCCGACCGGTTCGGCGCCGAAGCGGCGCGGCGAATCCTTGCCGCCGGGGGCAACGCGGTGGACGCGTCCGTGGCGACCGCGTTCACGTTGGCGGTGACACTGCCTTCGGCCGGCAACCTGGGTGGGGGAGGCTTCATGACCCTGTGGGTGGACGGCAAACCCTACTTCCTCGATTACCGCGAGAAGGCGCCTGCTGCGGCCACCTCCACGATGTATCTGAACGCCGACGGCAGCCTGGTTCCCGGCCAGAGCCTGAGCGGCTCGCTGGCGGCCGGCGTCCCCGGCACGGTCGCGGGCATGTGGGAGGCCCACCGGAAGTTCGGGCGGCTCAGCTGGGCGCAGGTGCTGGCACCCGCCATCGGCTATGCCCGGAACGGCTTCATCGCCTATGCCACGGCCAAGCCAGCCTCCGATCCGCGACGCGCGAACTTCAACCGCTATTTCGGCGGAAAGATGGTCAAGGGAGAGCTGTTCCGGCAACCCGAACTGGCCGCCACTCTGCAGCGCATCAGCGACAACGGCCGCGGCGAGTTCTACGCCGGCAGGACCGCCGATCTGCTGGTTGCGCAGATGGACCGCAGCGGCGGTCTAGTCAGTCGGAACGACCTGAAGGATTACGCCGCCGTCTGGCGCGATCCGGTGGTCATCGCTTGGCATGGCCACACCATCTACACCTCGCCGCCGCCCAGTTCCGGCGGTTTCGGCATCGGACAACTGCTGAAAATGAAGCAGGCGCTGGCCCCTCGTTTCGCCGCCGCGCCGCTCAATTCGGCGCAGTACATCCATCTGACTGCCGAGATGGAGAAGCGCGTCTTCGCCGACCGCGCGCAGTATCTGGGCGATCCGGATTTCTTCCCGGTTCCAATGGCGGAGCTACTGTCCGATGACTACCTCGGGCGCCGTGCGGCCGAGGTCGATCCCGCCGAACCCACACCCTTGGCCGAAGTGAAACCAGGCTTGGACGCTGGCCCGTCCAGCGTCGGCAGCACCGGAGAGAACCCGCAGACCACGCACTTCTCGGTGATGGACAAATGGGGCAACGCCGTAGCCAACACCTACACGCTCAACGGTGGTTACGGCAGCGGCGTGGTGGTCGAGGGCGCCGGCTTCCTGCTCAACAACGAGATGGACGATTTCGCTACCAAACCTGGCGTGCCGAACCAGTTCGGCGTGGTGGGCGGCGACGCGAATGCGGTCCAGCCCGGCAAGCGGCCGCTGTCGTCCATGAGCCCGACCATCGTTGTGAAAGACGGCAGGGCCGTCCTGGTAGTGGGTACGCCGGGAGGCTCGCGCATCTTCACTGCTGTCTACCAAGTGCTGGTGGACGTTCTGGATTACCGGTTGCCCCTGGCGGAGGCGCAAGAACAGGGGCGCTTCCATCATCAGCTGCTTCCCGACGACGTGATTTACTACGAAGCCGATCGCATCCCCGACAGCGTGGCCGACAACCTGCGGTCGCGGGGCTGGAAGCTGAAGAATGGCCTCGGCGGTGGCCGCGACATACAGGCTATTCAACTGGTGGGCGATACGCCCAAGCCGGTATCCGACCCGCGCAACCCCAATGGTCTGGCGCTGACCGTGCCTGCGGTGGAAAAACCGTAACAGTCGCCGGCGCTCGATGCCCCCTCCATGGAGTGGGAGCATTTCCATTCGCTTGAACGGGACTTCAAGGGCCGCATGTCGGGGCCTTCGAGCCTCTCGACAAGCGCGGGAAATATCTGTACCATTCAGTGCATTAAATATTCGGGTTCCTTGGGCTGAACCAATCCGCGGTTTAGCACTCCAATGGCCCGAGTGCTAAACTTCGATGTCTTGCAGGAGGTTCCACCCATGTCCCAAGCCCTGGTGACCGCCAACTTCCCGCTGCCCAGCGTGGTCGGCAGCCTGGACGCCTACATTTCCGCGGTGCACCGCATTCCGGTGCTCAGCGTGGAAGAGGAGCAGGCGCTCTCGCGCGACTACCTGCAGCAGGACAACCTGGAAGCGGCCAAGAAGCTGGTGATGTCGCACCTGCGTTTCGTGGTGCATGTGGCGCGCGGCTACTCCGGCTATGGCCTGCAGCTTGCCGACCTGATCCAGGAAGGCAACATCGGCCTGATGAAGGCGGTCAAGCGTTTCGACCCGGACATGGGCGTGCGCCTGGTCAGCTTCGCGGTGCACTGGATTCGCGCCGAGATGC
>Ga0209915_1000435_pt1 | contig 97744 bp, 106 predicted proteins | sample ThiBiot_750_plan_FD_183952 | JGI IMG/M metagenome (GOLD analysis project Ga0209915, IMG submission 183952) | Wastewater bioreactor microbial communities from Cape Town, South Africa - Thiocy_cont_750_plan (SPAdes) | ecosystem: Engineered > Bioreactor > Thiocyanate-remediating >... | reverse complement strand
ATACCAACCAGATGCAAAACATGCACTATCACGTGGTTGACCCGTGCTTGGATCAATAGCCATCCATTCTATTTGGACTTTACGTGTCCATGCAATTAAATCATAACCACCAACTTCAATTCCTTTAGCTGTTGCATAGGCAATGTCACTGGCTATTTGTTGAATATATGTTTCATTATCAGATTCCATATCAAAACCAGAACCAAATGAATAGATAAGCATTTCAAAGCCAACTTCTGCCATTTGATCAATTACTCCACGAAAAGCAGTCGATGCCGAATTTGTCATGTGAAAGAAAATAGGATTTTCTTGTGTATGTGGTGCTAGTAGACGAATGAGACGATGTTTCGAAAGAGCAATTCGTTCTGCATCTGTCGAACTAATGACAAGTTCGTGAACACGAAACGATGTCAATTGTGTCGATAAAGGCACAATTATTGGATGATCAGTTTGATACGTACAGTTAACGAGTGGTGGAAATGAACCTGGAATTGTATTAATCTCGACATCATTTGTCCATACAACATTTGTTCCATGACCTGGTGGTTGATCATTTTCAACATATAACCACGAGTGACCGAATGGCGACCTAAAATTAGAAATTATTTGATATAAAAAATCTATTGTTAACAGTATTTATACCATGGTTGGTTGACAGCAAGAATTTCGATGGAGTTAAAAGAAACATCAACAGTGTTTTGACTAATTGTACTGATGACGTCGATCCATTTGGAAAGTAACGGAATCCCATCATACATCTCATAATTAACAACAACAGTGACATTTTGATGCGATGTTGGCGCCGTTGTTGGTGCTTTAAAATAAACACTCAAAAGAACACCTTTAGGCGGCCATTGAATATCAGCCGGTGCAAATCGTCTGGGTGTATATGGAAATGGCGCAGTCGGCGTGCCAACTTCATACGATACGAAATGAAATGCTTGTGCGTCAACGGTCATATTTTGCCAAAAAGCAGTTCGATTAAAATATGCACATTGTGTATTCGGTTTGACTCCACCGGTATTATACGTAATACCATCGAGAGTTATAACTGCTTCAGGTTTAACACATCGTAGTATACTTGAATTTGTTGTATGAAGATCACGAAAATCAATCGTAGCAAAATCAGGTTCAATTAAAAACTCTCGACTAATAAGTGTATTCGATAGAAGTAGAGTTCCTTTTGCTGTTTTTGTTAATGTCGTTTGATCGGTTATTTTATCGATGAGCCAATCTCTCGCTGTGATCAAGACTATACTGTAGAAATAAAAATAAGTAAAACTTGATAATTTCATTTGGAAAGAATTGAAAAGATATGAATGCTGGCCAAAAAAAAATTCTTTTGTTCTATTATTAACCAAAGATAAACGAATGCATGCACCTAATCTAACACCTTTGAATACTTATATCAGATGAATCGACACCATTTTGCAAAGCATTATTCGACTAGTTTAAATCTTATTTAATTTCTTTTTGTTCACACATTTATCAAACAGACAAAAAATATATGAAAGAAGAAAAGAGACAGAGAGATCGAGAGCGAGAGAAATGAAAATCCAATGATATAACAACAACAACATCAACAACGATAGTAAGAAATGAAAATGAGAGTGAGAAGAATGAGAAATTGAAATGAAGATGATGTGAAATCGAAGAGAAAACCGAAAAACAAAAAATAGTCTAGAAAATAACAACGAGAGAAAGAGAGAAAAGATAATTATACACAACAACAAAATACAATTTGCTTCGAATTTAAATATAACTAAATTGAAATTAACTACCAAAAATTAGGATCATCGATGATGCCAAGTTTATTTCCTAGACGTCGAAATTTCGCTCGAACTTCTTCTTGCATTAGATTAAAACACATGGCCATTAATGATAAACCAAGTAAAACATACAGTGCACAGATAATCAATTTGCCTTCTGCCTGTGTTGATGTTATTGATTTTCCAGGTACGAGATCGCCTAGAAAATATAAACAAATCTTTTTCGATGTATCTATCAAAAATCATACCTAGACCAATAGTTGCAAGTGTAACAAAACAAAAATAAGCACCATCAAGAAAATTCCAATTTTCCCATTCACTAAACAGTACGGCTCCGAGTATCAAATACGATGATAATAGTGATAATGTCACGCTAATTGGGATGGTCACTTTACGATAATCAACACTGAGATTATCGACGAATTCGACGACATTTGTTGGCGGCGGTTGTTCGAGAGAATTGATTGGTGATGTTGTTGTTGTTGGTGGTGCTGGTGCTGGTGGTGACGTTGATGCAGGATTATGAGATAATTCAACTGATTGTAATGCACGAAGATTTCGACGTTTTTTAACCATATTACAATATGAACAACAAATATTACAATAAATAAAACGAAATGCATCGGCCATTGTTGAACCGATATTAGCTAAACATAATAACATTAATGGAATACCGAGTATAGCATAGATCATGGTCATAATTTTTCCGGCTATTGTTTTACTAGAGCAAACGAGAAATGAAGATATATATATATATATATATGCATATGTACGGATTTGGTTCTATCGGATTCTGTTCTCAATTGATAGACGATCATCATCATCATTATTATTGTTATTTATCAATGAACTAATCAAAAGAACGTGCGATATAAATTTCTCGTTCTATCAAGGATTATTCGATTATGATGAAACAAATACCTACCAAGTTATGTGTCCATAACCTAAAAGTAAAAATATTTTAATGAACGATGATGATTATTTGTCGTGTTTTTTTCACTTACCAATCGTTGTGATGACTGTAATCGCATAAAGAATAGCTCCGGGAAAATTCCACTGTTCAGTATCATCGGATATACGTTCGCCTTGTGAACCACGTTTTGTTTGACTAACAATACTTTTCTGATATTCTTCGAGTATAACACGTGCCATTGCCGTCCAATTATTTTGATAAAGAACTGTTGAATTCATGCTATGTTCGAATAATTTCTCGACAGTTGCATTTAAATGTTGTTGAACTTTATTGATTGTTTTTTCTTCATTTTTCGCTTCCAAAAATTGAAAAAGTACGCCACCTCCAAATGCGTAAGCAACAACGAGTAAACAAAGGCCAACACGTGAAAATATGAATGTTGTAAATGATTTACAACAATTTTTACACCGTTCCATTCGTTGTGAATGTGTATCTCCTGTTGTCGGATGTAGAGCAGCACTTCGACGTCGTTGTTCTTGAAGAAGTTCATCGCGTCGTTGTTTCCTACCAAAACGGAAAAAGAACATGTTTGCTGACGAATTTTTCTTCTTCTTCTTTTTGTCTTCTAGTTAAATTCAACTGATAAATCGAACAAAAATTGTGTAATAATATCGGATGGTAACGAGAACATTGATTTACATACGCACGCAAACAAGAAGAAAAAAATGATTTGTCAGCTAAGAAAGTTAGACAATAAATGACGATCAAAGTAATACTAATAGGGATACTCCAACATTAACAATAGCATTCGGCTCGGGACCGAACGAGAGAAAGAGAGTGATTGATTCTTCCAATCGGCAGTACTATAAGAACAACAGGGTCTGTTTACTTGATATCTCTGATCGACTGTATTGACGAATAAAGAATAGCAAAGAAAAAACAGACAATGACGAACAAGAAGAGAAAAAAAAATGAAGATACTCTATGCACATAAATCACTCGATCTTTTCCTGCTACATAAGATCTATATGCACCCGTATGCTATCAGAAAACAATAGACAAATTAATACGAACACATTCTTTGCTAGATATTTAACATGTGTTTTCTAACGATATCCGATAATCGAGAATGTGAGACTCACTAATATTGTGCATATTTGTAGAAAAATAGAGACGAGACAAAATGGTTCCGATCGAAGGATAATCTATTGTTTTATTACTGACATTGATCAGATTGATATGTACATATAAAGAGATAGAATGGACTATATCCATAGGATGAATATGTATATATATACGTATCAATGATGCTAATCCTCTCGACAATTTATTAGTTTATTTTTATTGTTACTGATTTATAATAATAAATACTTACCAAAAATCTTCATAGATAGATTGACGTTTTCTTGATGATGAACGCGTAAGATTATCATAAAGACTTCCACTACTTGGCGAACGATACCGATTACGTATGACTACTGGTACATTACGATTGTATTTGGTATCTGTATCGAATAACATTCTTTGTTAATTTAACTCAGACATAAATTCATTTCGTGCGAGTATTGTGATATAATCATCTGTAAGTGTCATTTAGTCCGTGACTACTCCTACATCTTCTTTTGTAACTAACACTACTTCAGTTATCTGTCGTCGTGTTGTCTTAAGTAATATTATATACAAAGAAGCATCAATATACTTTAGTTATGCTAGTATAACAAGACATTTTTTTCTTCTTCTTCTTCTTTCTTTTTCTTCTTTTGTTTCGTTCTTTCGACATATTCTCTAATTATATGACAATTCCCGTTTGTTTGATTATTTAACGTACACTCGAATGACTGTACAGTTTTTCTTCTTCTTTTCTGTTATTTCTCTCTCTCTCTCGGAAAGTTATTGTAAGCAATCGAGCAAAAGAGATAATAGTATCGAGATTATTAGATACAAGAAAAGATAGAGAACTCGATTCGGAAGAAAAAAAAAAGCTGGATATGATAGATGAAATAACAAAATATAGTTAACCCTGGACGTATCAACAGTTTTGAAGAACTTATTCTTTGTATTTGAACGAATTCAAATTTCTATTTAAGACAAAATGATTATTCTTTATAAAAAAAACAGTTATATATAAGTTTTAGCACGATTTTTGACGTTTATCTATAAACTAGATCTTAAATAAACATCTGTTCAAATCAAATCTCTTAATTAACACTCGGGAGAAGGGGGGAAAACAAATTATCAAATCTCTTAACATATATCAATACGAAAAAAAAACATACAGAGGTTAAGGAAATAATTATTTTCTTCTGCTTTATTTGATTAGCATGAAACATGATTGTTTATCCTAATAAGAAACGAATAAATATCGGTAATCGCTACTAATTAGTTGAATGTGTTTATTTTCTAAATATTCAGCTAAATTCATTTACCATCATTTGCTCTTGTATGATTTCGTTCTTTCGACAAAATAGTATTCTATGATTAATGTCTATAGTTGAAGTTGTTTAGAAAAAGAATATGTTTGAGTTTGAAGACAAGACAGTTCTTCTTCGTTGCGTTCTTAATATATATAGATCTATGTGTCTTTCTCTCTCATTCAGGGAATAAGTTTCTCTTATTTTATATTTGATGAGCCGTTTCTATGAGATGTCACCACATTTGATTAAATTGACATGGAGATGAAATCATCGACCTTCCTCTTCTATACATACATTTGCTCATACATCGTATCATTAATTAATTGAATCCGACAGTTCTAGTGCAAGAGAGAAAACGCCTACGATGCACAATAGTCTCATGAGAAATGACACTACGATTGAATATATCGATCGATAAAAATGCATTTATTGGCCTAGGAGATGAGGTAAATCGAATATTAAACTATTAGTTATACAGATCCTAATTATTTGTTCCAGACAATTGCATAAAACAAACAAACAAACAAACAAACAAAACAAACAAAAGAACTAATTTGTTCTTATAGGATAAAAGTACATTAGATCGTATTTCAACAAATCTATAAATTATTTATAGACTAATCAAGATAAGAATTTTGACAAGTTTGAAAAATATTACAAAGGATCGACTTTCTCTTAGGATTAAAAGGAAAATAGTACAAATGACATTCTTCTAACAATCAAATTACGATGAGTTCATTAGTTTTATCAATTTTTTTATGTGAGAAAAAAAGACAGAATTCATTCATTCATTCATTCATTTTCGCTTACCTCACAGCTTTTCGTCGACGAAATACATCAAATATATCGTTGAAAACACGATAATAGAGCAAAGACATTGAATGACGATATACTGATTAAATAATCAAAGAAATGTATATTATGGTATCGTTGGTATTATATAAATGACGAGATAATAGTTACAAAAAAGAGATAGCTCGAAAGGTATTCGATTATTTTATTTCTACGAAGTCAAGCTACATCTCGCATTAACTAGTCGAATAAAAATCTGATTCTTCATCGCAATATGTACGATATATATATATATACGTATATATGTATATAACTGTTAGTAGCCGGCTAATGTTATCAAACTCGACAAGAACAACAGATGTCCAAAAGGAGAAACAAAAAAAACGAAGAAGAACAATTTCCAACGAGATTCGCATTTGTGCTACTGTCATTTGGTTATATATTCTAATGTTGTTGTCAGTGTCAATGGTGCTAGTGATGAGTTTGCACTGCTGCGAATAGACAGATATCAATTAGCCTTGTTGATATCAAAACGAGTGTGATTTATGAGGACAAAGAAAATAATCACTCTCAACAATGCAAAGTCCATTATCAAGAACTAGATCGAGATGTTTTACCTCCAATTTCGATGTAAAATTCGCGAAAGATTATCCACAACATGATAAAATAATAAAGCCATGACTAGTTTCGTTTATAAAGACATCAGATCGATTTTTACAAGAGATATTTATATTGATTAGAACAGAGGAAAAAAAAAGGAAAACTCCCTTTTTCAATTACGCTCGGAAAATAAACTTATGAGACATTTGGGAACAAAAATGTCTAATCGAATTGTCAATCGATTAGAATTCAAATGAAAAATTATTTTTCTTTCAAATATATTCGCGTGTTGTTTCTTTTTTTTCCCGGTTTCTCACCTGGTCGGTCTGGAAAAATAATACATGGCCACAAACAAGAACCTATCGTATCGATTGAGTCGAATATAAATCACAAATGACTGCAAATCGGAGTTTGTTGTCTTTCTTCTCGTTGAGACGACATACGAATCAATTATTTCTCGGAAGAGAACTAAGCACGTACTAGAAGAAGATCAATAATATCTCTCGCTTTATATAATCAATAAGAGAGACTAATTAAATAGTCGAACTTTTCCATTGAATTTTCATTGTTCGAGCAAAAAATACAGTTGGAAACAAGAGATCAACAAGGAAAATATAAACTAATGACAAGTGAGAATGTCAGCCTCCTAGTGAGAAATGATCTTCTAACAATAGACACCTGTTTTGATCTTTATTATAAGCCTTTTGCTTTTCATATACCCAAGAGAAATATATCTATATACAAGCAACATTGTTTTTTTCGATTTTCTATTCTTTGATATTGATAGTTTTTCATTTGTTTTTTTTTCGTATTTGGAATTTATTCGTTCGAATTGTTTGATTTCTTAAAGACAGACACACTCTTTAGTTGATTATTCTGATTGGTTAAACTTATCGATCCAATTGAAAAATGTTTTGACGTCAATGTAGTTTAATTCCATCACTAGTAAAAAAAAAACGTTTCTTTTTCTTCTTGATTGCCGAGAAATTGTTTGGATTAATTGATTGCATTTAAACTTCATAGACTAAAATTTCGATTACAATGTCAGTCCGATCGGATCGAGAAAAATCGAAAATGCAAGAAAAATATCAACTTATTCTTGCGCAAATGTTGAAAGAAGATGACAATCGATTTTGTGCTGATTGTGATACAAAAAGTAAACAAACAAACAAACAAACAAATAAATAAATATTCGTAAAATTCATTTCGATTTCTCCTAGGTCCAAGATGGGCTAGTTGGAATCTTGGCATATTTATTTGTATACGTTGTGCAGGCTTTCATCGCAATTTAGGCGTACATATATCGAAAGTTCGATCGGTGAATTTAGACTCTTGGACAGCTGAACAAATCGCGGTAGAAAAATCATTTTTGTTCGATTTAAAAAATTCATTTCTCTCGATTAGTCGATGCAAGCAATGGGAAATAATAAAGCTCGAGCAGTTTACGAAGCAAATTTACCACCAGGATTTCGTCGACCACAAGCTGATTCGTATGTTTCAAAATGAATATTCATGAGAAGATAATTGATTTGTTTGCAGTGCATTGGAATCATTTATTCGTGCAAAATACGAACAACGCAAATGGATTGCCAAAGAATGGATCCCACCAGAAATAACGGTGTCTAGTGATGTCAGTGTTGTCTTGTCTTGTGTTTAGCTTATGAGAAAAAAAGAAGAAGAAGCAGAAGCAGAATAGAGAGAATAGTTTTGTTATGTTCGATTTGTTTTGTTTAGTTAATTGAGTCCGAAACACATACGCGACGTTGTGATACATCAAATGAAACCAATCAAGTAGAATTTCATGATTGATTCGACGGATTATTCGAAAATCTACGTTTAGGGAGAAAAATCTGCTCAAAATTTCAACATTCCAAAACCAAAACTATTCGCACCACCTGAAGCGTCGGTGAATCCCGTTCGACAATCAGTTAATAATAACCAAACAAAACCTATTCCTTCGTCTCAATCAACAACATCTATCACAAATCCGCCGCCAGTATCGACGCCTGTTGTTAATCAGACTTCAATCGATTTATTAGGTTTAGATTTAGGTATCGATTCGAAAATCTTCGTTCGAAATGCATATTGTTGTTGTTATTCTAGATGATTCTACAACTAATCCGACGAATGTACCTTCATTATCGGCGAATACAATAGATAATTCCTTACATGGACTTTTCACAGCAACAACAACAACAGCAAATACGAACAATTCAGCAATGACAAGTGTCAATGATGATTTAGAAAAAGCGTTTTCAACACCGAATGAAACAGCAAACACGAACAATATCATGACCAATGATAAAATCATGGCTTTATTTAATACTCCATCGAGTTCAACAGGAAATATTCGACCTGTAGCACCAATGCAGATGCCGAATAGTATTGTCAAATTCATTCATTCAAACTAAATCTTCTCTTTTTTTATCTAGTGAATCCAATGGGTTTTGGTCAACAACAACAACAACAGTCTCATCTTTTACCTCATCAAAAATCAGCATCATACGCCGGCAATCTTTATCAACAAGCAACAAATCAATTTCCAGTTCGATCTAATCTTCAACCTCAAGGTTTTCAAGCACCATTACGACCAGGAATGAATACAATGTTTCCAAATAATATGAGTAGTCCAACACTTCAAAATCCGCCGCAATCAGCATTCACACCTGATCAAGTAAATCATCATTCAAATAAATAAATTCGATCGATTTTCTTTTCTAATTGACGCATGCTTAGTTAACTAATCAATTTTCTCAATTTGTTCCATTTGCCAATTCGAAAACGAACACATCGGCATCGAATTTAATCGCTGGCATGCCAACGCGACCTGTTACAGAATATATGCCGGCATCATCTGATCTTCTCTGGCAATAAAATATTACAAACTCTTCTTGTTTTCTTTTTCTTCTTTGGAGTGGATATATTTATTAGTCCCAGTGTCTCTGCTTATTTTTAACGTATTCATCTAAACCAAAATACCAACAACAAACACATTTTCTTTTCTTCTTCTTCTTCTTCTTCTATTCTCTGATTATTAATCTTATTATTTTTTTTCTTGTTGTATACGAATACTCATTGCTGATTTTTGTTGAGTGTCCATAGAAATAAAAAATCTTTCTAAACTCGAACAAAAAAAAACGCGCATGTTCGCATAATCATATTCTTTTCTTGCATTTCAAATGCAATTAAGTATTTTCTTAATTTTCAATTTCATTATTGTTATCAATGGTTGCTTTGATTTTTATAATACTAATGAACGTATATGTAGACCAAGTGTGTATTGTTATATCACGGATCCATCAGTAAAAATTAGTAAACATTATTGCTCTCAAGATTCAGTTAATCGAATGGAATTAAAATTTAGAACTGCTGATAGTTTAGAAGAGTTCTTTGTACATAATGTTGAGACTGCTGATGAATTATTTTCTTTACTCCGACGAACTGGTTTCGGTACAGTGCATATTACAATTGAAGATGCGACAGATTTAGCAGACCGAAAAGATTTTCAAATTGGCAGCGAATGGTTGAGAAAAATATTCGATCGATATAAGTTTACTTATTCACTTTTAATTTTGAACATGACAATTACGAAATTACCGAAAATTAATTTCAATCAATCGAATCCTGAACGAATAGTTTTGCTAGGCAAAGAAATGTGGTTACAATTTAAAATACCACAGAAATATTCGTGTCAGATAACGATAACACACAAGCATGTTACAGTCGATTTAGACCGTTGCTACAAATTACTTAATCCTATTACTACGACTACAACTACAACTACAACTACAACTACGACAGAACGTATGTATTGAGAATTAAATGAGAGTTTCAATAGAACTCGAATATTTTCTAGAAACAACAACAATTGTTCATTCGACTGAAATATTAGCTACGGAGAAATCGAGTAAATTATATTTCAATCCAAAATTTAGTTAATATATTATTATTATTATTATTCTTTAGCAATTGCCGAGAGTACTAGTTCAATTCAAACTACAAATCATCCGAAAATCTTAGAAACGAGTACAGAATCATACAGAGAAACAAATCAAAGTCCTGATGATTATATTAGTCTTCAGAAATTATTGAAATTAATATATTCTTTAATCTCGAAAACGACTCCTGCAACTGTTGTACATAAGCGTCCTACGGTGACTCGAGCTAGACATAAGTTCATTACTCGACCGAAGACCAGGAATCGAAGAACGACTATCATTGTGCCTAGAAATACAAAGGTCAATGCGATTGTTGTGTCTAAGACTGATTCAATCAGTCAATATGATACCAATGTGGTGAATCCTCAAAAAGCTGAAATCATTCCTGATTCGACAACAACAACGACAACAACAATAGCAACAGTCAGTAGTACTCGTCGTACTTCACGTGCTACAACAGTTTGTACGACTATTCGATTTATGAAAAGAAAATACAACACATTAAAAAAGAAATCATCATCATTATCATTACCAGCTCTAATAGCAATCATCATCGCAGCAATTACCGGTTCGTATTTTCTTTTGATAAGATGATTGAAACAAAACGATCAATCTATTTAATAGGTGCATTAGTTACTTTTTATATGTGTACGAAGAAAAAACGATTGAAACCAACAGCTCAGTCGACTGTTGAATCATCTAAAGCTAATCTTTCAGCTCCTATGTGAATCAATTGATTAATTTATCTTTTTTTTTTCTTTTGTGAAGAACGATTATATATTTACTTTTCCAGACACGATACGATAGCTACAACGTTTTTTTGTTCGATTTTAAAAAACAATGTAAATAATAAAACTTATACAGGAAACTAATCAATAAAACATGCCATATGCTTCGAAATTCCTACTACGTCATAATTCATATTATATTAAAGCAGTAATGCATAAGATTAGACTCGTAAAACAGATTACTTTTAATTTTAAATACAAAAGATAGTCATTCGTACTTGAATACGAGTAGTTCTCGTCAATAGAAATGCTTTAGAGGTCGTATTACGTTTTTCTTTATCTTTTCTTTCATGTTTATTACTAGAAAAAGAAACAAAACGATAAGAAATTTAGTATCTGTACAACGATCAACGAATTGAATCTAATAAATTGTTCCACGAATTTGACATTTTTGTTCTCGTGTACGCATCTTTCGACGAACATTTCGTATACGAGCTGACAGTCGAGATGTTATCAAACCCTAAAACAAAATATAAGTTCATATTTTTTGTCACAAATGAAATCGAATTAATCACATGAGGATTTATTGTGTCTTCACATGCCAAACAAGGATACTCCGTAATAAGCGCAATACCAATTTTCTTATATTCAACACCGTGAGTTAATTGAGGATAAACGTTCATATAGAAATCAGCTGCTTCACGAATCAATTCATTCATAACTGGCTCTGGATTACCTGAAAAATCAAAGCAACTCGAATAAATCTCAATCAATAAATTTCAATTTTGTTTTACCCATCAAAAGTTCATCTTGAACTTTCTGACTAAACGTTGGTAACAACGGTTGATCTGGTATACGACTCAAACCGATATCCTAAACATGATCGATTGTCTTTTTTTTTTTCTGTATTGAAATTCTTTTTTTTTCTTGTTACTTCAGTGTTGACAGGCCCTGTTGATGATGCAAATGATGAATTTTCCGGATAAATATTGTCAACAAATGTTCGACGCACACGTTGTTGACTCGTCGTCGTACTTTGATTAGTTTTGTTAGTATTTGTTGGAGAATTTTTGCTAATTGTCGATTTTTTTGCTACACGTCGACGAGGCAAAGAAGAATTCTTAACATATCAATGAAATACCTTTTTTAGACGAAAAAAACCAACTCACCGATGAATAATCGGTACGAGCTGATTTAAATATCAAATCTTCATCTTCCTATTCATAGAAATAATCAACTAGAAATCCGTAGTTTGTATGAATATGACTTACTAATGATGGACTTCGTTGACGTCGAAAATTGACTCGTTGAGATGACGTAGTAGTAGTCGTATTATTTAACTAGATTATCCTCGACATATTTTGAGACAAAATCAATTGAAAATCTTATTCCTACTTCAAAAGATTCTTGTGAACCATCGTTTGGCTCAAGAAAATCATCGATAAATATTCTCGATGATGACATCGAATTAGTATCTCCAAATAAAATAAGAAGTTTTCTTCGAATGAACAACTGAAAACAATCTTTCTTGATTAGTCGAAAGCAACCATTTAACTAGCACGTTTACTTTCTTTTCTCATAGATGTCCGTAGACAGCATAAGATAATATGCTTTGTTTTTCTATACTCAAAAACAGGCAGACTCCCAAGGAAATTAGTCTGCAAGGGAATGTGATTTGAATATAATTAAATTTCTAGATCATATTGTACTCGTTCAACTTGCCAGTATGCTTTAGTTTTTTCTAGGGAAAAATTAGATCTATTACTTTTACGGTTGCGTTTTTTTTTCTCTGGCAAAAAGAAAAAAACATAAGTAAGAAGAAAATACAGACAATAACACGTAAATCTTATATGCAAATGACATAATAACAACAACACCGAGAACAACAGCACACAATCAGTCAGAACTCACAGGATATAGGATGATGATAATGATGATGATGATGATGATAGAAGTTCAAAAAAGAAGAAAAATTTGTTTTTTTTCCAATAGAGATCTATACATTGAAAAGAAAAGTATTGCTGCAAAAAGAAAGAAAAAGAAAGAGAGAGAGAAAGAAAACAAAACGTACAGCTAGTTTTTTTTATGTTTTAAAAGTTCAAGAACAAAAAAGAAAAGGAAAAAATGAAGTCAAAATCGAAGATTTATGCCTTTTGAAACATTAAAAATAGAAGATAAATCATTGAAAGAGAGAAAAAAGAAAATAGTTATTTAAAATTCTTCAAATTCTTTAGCGAATTTTTCCGTTGTTGCGATACGAACTAAAATAAAACGAAATGATTTTTTAAAAAAACTTTTATAGAAAACAAAATGAGAGTTGATTTCTTACGTGGTTCTTCTTCATAATCATCGAAATTACTCGCGTCACCTAGAAGAAGATTCGAAATGAAACTTCTCAGTGAATTAAAAAAGAAACTGATTTTACCGGGTCCTTTTGTCTTTGGAATAAACGGTGGTTCAACTTTTCGTTGATAGATTGCGATCCAGTCGGTTTGTGAAAACCATTTATGCGTTTTAATATCATCGACACCATTCTTCAAATTACCGTAACGTTTAGTTAAATCGACTTGAAGAAGATTGCGAAGGATATCTTTTAAATCACTGCTGAAATGTGACGGAAAACGGACCTAGACGAAAGAGAAATGCGTAGTGTGTGTTTCAATCCTTATGACGTCATATTTTTTTCTTTTTACTTTGCCGGAAACAATTTTCTCGTAGATTTGTATGGGTTGATCAGCAAAAAACGGCGGATAACCCTAAAATATTTCAAAGATCGTCTTATTTCCGAACGATTTAACATCAACAATACGTACAGCCGACATTTCATATGCTAAAACTCCTAGTGCCCACCAGTCGACAGCTTTATTATATCCTTTAGATAATATTATTTCAGGTGCTAAGTATTCTATTAATATAAGAAAAATAACGATTATGAAATTGACATATTATTTTAATTAACCTGGCGTTCCACATAACGTCCACGTTCGACCTAAAGCAAAGCAAATAATCGATAAGAATTCTTTCCGAGTGCATTTTTATGATTCGACATGTTTGATATTTCGAAAGGTATAAAACTTAACGTACCCTTGATTTTTTTTGCAAAGCCAAAATCCGTTACTTTTAAATAACCTTCAGCGTCAATTAGTAAGTTTTCAGGCTAGACAAGAAAAGGAAAGAAATATTTTTCTATTTCATTGATTTCTGCGTGTGTTTTAAATGCGTACTTTAAGATCACGATAAAGAATATCGAGATAATGAAGATATTCGAATGTTAAAACAATTTGAGCAGCATAAAATCGAGCATGTTGCTCACTAATCCGAAGAAAAATACAAATATTCAATAGAATGGATTCTTAGTATTCTTTTTTTTGAATTCTACCTAAATCGGCCGACTTTACGTAAATGACTGAACATTTCACCACCGGGAACGAATTCCAAAACCATATATAAATAGGAATTGTCCTAGAATATCGAATAAATAATAATAAAAAAAACTTTCAATTTTATTCGTTTTTTTACTTTAAAATGATATTCTAAATTGACAAGAAAGGGAAATGATATAGCTTGGAGAATACGTTTTTCATTCAATGTATGTTCAATTTGTTTTAATTTAACAACCTACGAATAACACATTTATGTTTTATAATTTTTCAAAAAAAACAAAATCTACTTTTTGTTTGTCAAGTATTTTCATTGCATAGTAATTTCCAGTTGTTTGATGTTTAACAAGCATAACACGTCCAAAGGAGCCTAATTAATCGAATTATATAATATTTCTCATGAATTTATTTATGTCAGTATGCGTACCCGTTCCAAGAGTTCGAATACGATCAAAATCTTCTGGTTTAGCAGTATTCTAAATTTTCGATTTTTGAAAACTTTCAAGAAAAAAAAATCAACAAATATTCTACCTGGCTTGGTTTATCGTACTTGACTTGAAATTCATCTTTTGCTTTGGCTAAGAAGGCTTTTACTATAATGAAAAAGAAAAATGAAATAGAAATGTTGCGCATTTGCATTTCTTGTTGTTGTTTTTTACTTGCAAGCATTGCGCACATCTTCACGGATCTTATTTCCTATATATTTTTTTCTTGTCAATATTGTTTTCTATTTATTCGTACGCAGATAATTAAAAAAAACGTAACTCAACCGTCAATCATTGACTTACTCGTATCGATTAGTAATTTCAACTGGTCTTTCCTATTTATAGTTTTTTTTTAATAATACATAATGACCTTGTAGGTATGAAAAATGAAAGAATATGCGAGAGAAAACTAGTTACTTCGAGTTTTTTTTTCTCGCATTTTTTTCTTTCTTTTTTTTTGATCTTCCTGCTAACAAGACTATGCATGCACATTAGTATTATTATCTATCTTTTTTTCCCTTCTCTCGTGTTGGCTAGAACGGAAAAAGTAGGAAGCGGAAAACAGATGCACGATTATACAAAAAAAATCATCGTGCGTTTTTTTTTCATATCTATGTACGTCTGGTTTGCATTTGATTGAGTAAAGATTGATTAAAATAAAAATAGAACAAGTCAACGACGAAAATTAGATCAAATAAATTTCGGATGAGACAGAAAAAATTTGTTCGACGTTGGTTTTTACTGCTAATGTGCTTATTCATCTTGATAGGAATTGAACGAAAAATAGAATTAAATCATTATTTTATGCATATCAGCATAAGGAAACAAGGAAGCGCGAAAGAAATCCAAAATTAGAATCCGTTTGTCTCGGTATGGCAAATCTCTCTCGTGAGAACGGAAACGGAACCATGAATATCCCTACTGATCATTTAATTGAATGAATCTACTAATAAGAATTACATAAAAAGCACGTTTGTCAATTTGAAACAATTCCTAGGTTGTCATGTATTTTTGTCTCGAATCTAATCCAATCCTATATCCAGACAAATTATCCAAGGAAAAAAAGCCTTTCGAAGATCTTTCTTTCTTTTTCTTTTTCCTTTTTTTCTATTAAGATTTATCTTTTGCATCTAAGATTGTTTTTTGTTCTTCTGTGTTGAGACTATTTCAATATATTGTATTCACAATTGAAGAGTATTTGCTTAAAAAGAAGGAAAACTCTCGAAAACGCACGTTTGTTCTATCTGTCTTTGTCTTCTTTTTTCCTGTTTAATATCTTTCGAAGCCTTGTAAAAGAATCAATGACGACTAACAACCGACAGTGTCATTCCAATATGAAAAAGAAAACGAGATTGAGATAGATATAGATAGAAAGGAATGACGAAGACAAAAAAACAAATCAATGCATATATGTCTGAGCAAGTACGTTGCTTCTATTCATTGAGTTGAGCATGAAGATGCAGTTAGAAATGACAATCGAGTCGTCGTCGACGACAACAACAACAACAACAACAAGTACTCAAACAGAGCACAAACGAATCGTCCAACGACAATGCTCATTCTTCTCGGAGTTTTTTTTCTTCTTCTCCTCTTCTTTTTCTTCTTCTCGTCATTCTTCGGCTTTCGTCGTTAGAATAGTTTTTTTTCTAATCATATCTAAAGCACTATGAACACAGAACGAGTCATTACTACGTAGTGCAAAGATTGATGTAAAACTACTCGTATGATTGGGAACAAAAGAAAAAAGAAATCTTGTTTACGTGCATTAACATGCAATGAAAATAGAGTTTGCTTTTTTAATATTCCAAAAATCAAGTTAGAATGATTATTTTGAAAATCATTGGAGACAACAAGTCAAGCTAGCCAGCTGTCACAGTACTATACAAAATACATAATCGATTCGTCGTTCGTTTTTCCCTCACTTTAATAACAATGCAGCACCTACACATTTTAAGATTTCAATATGTTGTTGTTATTGTTATGTTGCGTTTCGTGTGATTCGCTTTTATATTGAAGAGGGAAAAAACTGAAGAGAATTAAAAAAAGCATAGATTCGTGGCTTGTGAAGTAAAGACGAAAAGAAAAATGATATTGCAACACGCACTCGCATGTCTCTACTGACTTCCGATGGATGGCCACTTTTACTTTCCATCAAAAGCTCTTCTCTTCAATCTTTAGTGAATGTCTGTAAATGCGTAGACATTGAAGACGAAGACGGAGGAGGAGGAGAAGACGAAGAAGAAAAAAACTTGAGGAGAAAGTGAGGGAACACAAAAAAAAATCGGAAAGATATGTAAATGTCAAGCACATATAGAGAAAATGTCACGCTCGATGTATTGGCAACGTGTATCAATTTCTCTTCGCTTTTTTTTCTCTCTTTCTTTTCATTTTTTTTTGTTATCTCATGAGAAAAAGAAATAATTTGATAATTTCAATACCTTTCTCAGCTGATTGAGTATAGGAAATAGTAGTCGTTGCTGATGAAGCAGCGGCTGCAGAAGATGACGAAGATGATGATGATGATGCTGCTGTATGTGAATGATGTGAATCATGTAAATTCGAATGTTTACCATCAATAGAACTACTATTTTTAAGCGCTGACGAACCGTCTTTGTCTTTCGATTTCGATTTTTCACCTAATTTTGATGAAATACGTTCTTTAAGCGCCTGCATATCTGATTCGAGACAGAAACACGCAGTCGATAGAATAGAAGAATAAGAAGAAAACTGCTTAATCCAACGGTGTGCTATTAATATTCGGATAGAAAATATATGTTACAGTTTCTGTCTCGTTCTTGTCCGACTAGAAAGTAATGTCGGTAGATTATTGTCGTCGTTGTTGTTGTTGTTATTATTATTATTATTTTCGCTTGTTGTCGTCAGTGATGGTAGTGATGTTGGTGTTGTGTAGACGCACAGTCAGTAAGTAGTCAGACTGAGAGAAGAGAGAGAATGAGAGAGACCAAGAGAAACAGAGAGAGAGATAGTCTATCGGCTTTTTTGATTTCTTGCGCATGAGCGTGGCGCGGCGACGCGAGAGATATTTATTGCAATGCAATATCTTTCCAACACAACGAACGAACGAACGAACGAGAAAGAAAAGAAAAGGAAGGAAAAATAAGAGAAAGAGCAAGCAAGCGAAAAGAAACAAACATGCATGCAAGTAAAGGATCGGATGGAGAACCGAATAGAGAGAACGAGAGATGGAGAGCAGTGGCAAAAGAAGTTTTTCATTCTTTGTGTGTCTATGTATTAGTAGAACGGAATGATTACTATTGATTTTCGTTTTTTTTTCTCTTTTTCAATCGTTATATTAGAGGATCATTAAACTGAAAAAAAACGCATTTCTGCCGAAACCATTTATCTATCCTTTCCTTTTTTTATTATTCGTTTTTTTTATTTCAAAGAGATCTTGACAGTAAATTCGCGTTTTTTACGATCATTTTTTATATGTTGGTACTATAAAACAAAATAATGAAGAAATATCGACATCGTCCTTGTTCTCTTTTCTCTCCCTTAGTTACTTTTTAAAGGTACTATTCAAATATATATGTATACAGTTAGATGGTCGATTTTGATTGCATCGCCCTCAAGCCATATTTTCTATACTAAGAACTATGTCTATATTCTAGTTCAATTTATTTGTCGAAATTGTTAGACAAATTCACTCATTCATTGACCTTGAATACAAGTCGATGAAGCATTATAGATTGATTTCGATTTTGAAGACAAAAGTAAAGAAAAAACGCACACCCTCACGATCGTCTAATCATAATCATCAGGAATTTATTGGATAAAATTCATCATCATCATCATCATCATCATCGTTGTTTATTTACTTTTGCATGATAATCATCGACTATCGTGCTTCGAAATCCTCTTCATTCATTTCTTTTGCTTCGAGAATTTACTAATTCATGTGAAAAAGAAAAATCTATACAACGAACATATAAATATCATTATTCTAATGTCACTGAGTAATTTCATTTTGTCGAAAGATAGATTCTACGAGAGGAACTTAAGTTTACCATGAAATCTAATGAATTCATTCATCAATATCTCATATTCACCAACACAACGAAGAAATAAAATATAATATAATCAAAAAGAAAAATCTTTTTTTCTTCTTCTTATGAATGAAGAATAATTATACCCGGTATTCAACGTGAAATGAAAGACTGATTATTGAAAAACTAGATTTTCAATACATCAGTATCAATTCATCATCATCATTGGTCTTTATTCTCAGTTGAATATAAACAAAACAAAATGTGTCAGACATTTATAATCGATCTTCCATAAGATCTTGAAATTACGAACATGTTCTCGATTGAATATAAAAGCACATGTCAACACTAAAAGTCGACACGAGTGCGAGGAAGTTCTTCAGTGAATTTCTTTTTTTAGATTTTTCTATTGAGAAGAAAACTAACGATCGTGCTTTTTATTCTCTCATTAGGTTTGTTTTTATCTAAGACATTGATTTATTATATGACTAAAGCTCTTTTCTTTTCAGAAATTTATTTATCACAATACGTTTTACTTCCTGTTCTTCTTCTTCTTTTTGTACTGGTGCCCCTTTGTTTGATCTCCGTGCGTGCAAATGAAGAAAAACGTGCAGCATATTTTAAACGAAGAAATTTAATCTATCTTTCTTGAATTCGGCAAAAGAAAACTAATATTATACAGATATGCGTGTGTTTATATACGAATAATTTGTTTTTTTCTCGAAGAAACATAAAAATTTCAATGATGCAAAAATTCACATCTATTCGCTTGACTAAATCATTTAGGCTAATGTAAATCTAATGACTTTTCTGTATTTCAAATACCCAGAACATCCATCCTCTGGCATTCGTTGAAGAAAAAAAGAGAGAGAGAGATGATGTTTTACTCAATGATTAAATATGAAATAGATACCCAGGAGAGTTTTTGTTTTTTCCTTAACGTATACAGATATATTATTATTATTAGTATTATTATTCTTCTTTTGGCCTTGGCATGGGTAATAACTATGGGAGAATGGATTCGAGTATCTCGTTGAAAGGATGTTCAACTTGATGAGTTCGAAACGGAAATATTCTTTGGATTTTTTCTGTCTACAGGATGTTTCGTTATTCATCTTTAGTTTTGATTATTGTTTCAAGAATAGAATATTTACAAGCATCTTTACCCACGCATCTAGCTCATGATATCAATAGAAAAACGATGAAGAAAACTAAACTTTCCTTTTTATTTAAAAAAAAAAACTTTTTTGTTTCAATAAAACTTGCGTGGGTTAATGAGCCTATATATGGAGCGACTATTTCTTACGGAAATTCAATTAAGAATTCATTTTGTCTAGAAAAAACAATCTTTGATGAGATACATTTGATGTTACTCAAACAAAGAAGAAGAAGAAGAAGAAGAAAGGACTAGATTTTGTGAACTTCTAAACATCGATCAAAAAGAAAATATTTACTACTGTCATTGTTTCTCTTTTCTGTCACTCACATTGATCAACTGAATAATGAGAAGACAATGCAGCTGAACCAGTATGATCGTCAATAGTCGCGCCAGTTGTTGATGAAATTGTTGTACCAATTGAAGTTGCTGCTGTTGTTGTAGAAGCAGCAGCTACAGCAACAGGTGTTGTTGATATGACACTTGACGATACACTTGTCAACTGATTTGATGATGTAAGAGTATTGTTAGTTACATCTTCAGTACCCGATGCGGATGTGTCCTTATTTTTTTTCGATTTACGCGACGGACGAAAACGTTCTTTAAACGAAGGCATCGCACTATGATTGAGCTAGAAACATAAGTTATATTCGGCTAATCTCAGGATTGTCAATGTTTTTTCTATTCTTCTCTTTAGTTCTCAGTGTCTTGCACACTTTCCGGTTCTTTTTTTTCTAATAATACTAGTTTTTTTTCTTCTCTTTTTTTTCTCTCAATAGTTCCCCTGATGCACACACACACAGACTGAAGCGTACGTCACAATATATTAATTCTTTGCCAGTGTTTTTTCTATTATTTAGCTCCTTTTTTCCTTTTATATATTTCTCTCATTTTCCTTCAGCACGTCACACACACGCACACACGTTCAAACTCTATCTAGATTTCATTTGTTCGAATAGACTCTAAGGTCTTTCTCATTCTTGATTTCTTATTTGCTTATATCGTTTGAAAAATAAGAGAAAAGTTCTTCTTCTTCTTCTTCTTCTTCTTCTTTCTGTAATTTCCGTTTGTAAGTCGAGCTAAGAAATTCTCTTCAGCGTATAATTCGTTTTCTGTTTCAATCCATGTTGGTTTTTTGTCGGAATTTAATCTTTCGAGAATTGTGTCGAATAAAATCGTGAAAAGAATTTACAAATCATCCAACAGTCGATTGCTCTTAGAGTATTGATAAATGTATAAATATCGAACGAGTAGTTTCTTGTAAGAATACAAAGACAAGAATATGTTATATTAAAATTGTTGATAAGATACTTCAAAAAACAAAACAGATAAATTCTTCTTTCCGATCGAGATATTCATTGAAATAAAAGCTTAACTTTAAAAGAACAAGAAAAAAATATCGATCGTAAGTCTAGTCGAGTTGTTAAATTGATTCTATTGAATTCAAGTAAAATGAATGAATCACAAGAAGAGAGAAAAAAAGAATTATTCGTCTCTTGTTCAATACCGGATGTTATTTCCGTTGAACGGAAAAATTTGTACTTTATGAAGAAAAAAAAATCTAGTTTTTACGCATATCGATCCACCTCAAAAACATATACCGTCGTTCGCTCAATCATTGTCTTTCTTTCTTTCTTGTAGTTGTCTGACAAGTTATATTCTCTCGAGAATAAACGAGATACTAGTGAACAACTTCTGTTTTATGTCTTACCATTTTCAACTGGATCACCCTTTTTTCCTGCAGCTGTATTACCCATAGTTTATTCGAATCGATGATTAAATAATTGATAGACAATACTAATAAAATGCATTTTTATTAATAAATTTAAATGAAACGTAAGATTTTGATATGTTGAATAAATATTCGAATGCTAAAAAATAAGAATAAAATAAAAGCACTCGATAAAATCTAATGAGTTCAAGAACTAAAAAGTAATGATCTATCGTTTAATGAATCTTTTTAATAGAATTGCTATTCGAAGTAACGTTATTAGAAATAAAAAAGACGTAGAAAGAAAAATGAGGAACGAAGAAAAACTTGAATTTTTTGCTTTCTCTCTCTCTCCGTTCTTTCCCTTTTCAATACGAGCTATTTTTATGTTCCTCGTTTCAAAAAAAAAGTCTCATTGAGTAACTTTCATCATCATTGTCAACTTAGCGATAATATGTCGACATTGAATAATTAGACACGCATGTGAGAAAAAGTCGAGATCAGCTTACCCGGTAGTAATAATGATGAGATTAAAAAGTGTATATATATATATATATTTATTGCTGATGAAGTTCGGCTTAACAATGAAATTGGCACTGTGAAGGTGTTTCTTGTCACTTTCGAATATAAAAAAGACGATACTTCATGCAATTTAATGCCAAGTTTTAACGAAAAGAGGAAAAGAATAAGGAGAATAATATGTCAAATAAAAAGAAAGAAACCAAGAAAAGAAGAAAAAAAATGAGAGAAGAGTATCAAAGAAGAAGAAGAAAAAAGGACAAAGTATTGCTTTTTATCATATGTAATACTGACACCGATGAGACTGCCGACAAAAGGAAAAAAAATGAAGGAAAAACAATTTAATGACGACTCAACACACTTCCTCTCGTTTTCCTTATGTTTTCATACTTGTTTGCATGGTCTTCTAACCAAGTAACAGTAACATTTGCGAGTTTTCTCTTTTCTTCTATTGGCAAAAGTTTTTTTTTATTATAAACAAACTTATCTCGATCTTAAAATCAACATAATTCTTTTGTCATCGAACATGAAAATATCCGCAAAAGGACAAAACACCCTCATCGTCACATTGTTATTTTGATCATCAATATAGGCGCATAATCAGATAGTAGATCTGTTAATGCTCGACTAGATTTCAATAAACATCTCGTTAGACTAATAAGATCTGACAAATAATATACTCGAAACGACATCATAAATAAACAGATTCATAAGAACGTATATTTATTTTGATTAATTCAATGTGAAAGAAAAATATTTTGAATGAAATCATCTACCTTCGAGTCACAATAACTGGATTTAACAAGTAGAAGAAGAAGGAGAAAAAAATCTGACGAACAGGACCGGCAGAGAAAAGCTTCTTATCTGTCTCATTGACGATCAACAACTCTTTTTTTTTGCTCTTCTTACGATCAGTACTTGAATAGACGAATGATGAATGCATATTGTGAGTTGATCGTATTACAATTTTTTTCTTTTCTCCCGTTTTTTTTTCTTCTCTTTCATCTCGTTGGTTTTTCTCGGCGAGATCGATTCTACTTGATTCTTCCATATCGACATACCATGAAGGTCTCGTTAAAATACATTGACAAAAATACCATCTGTTTGTCTAAGTTTGTTGTTTTTTCTCGAGCGAACATGCATGTGTATGTTTATAGTGGTGGAAACTAACGTTTGTATATCATGAAACAGGATAATTTCTCTGTCGTGAGGACAAATCTTCAATCGATAGCTAAACTGATTCCTATTTCTCGAGCAAAAAAAAAGAACTCGTTTTTTTCTATTTAATCTTGTTGATTAATATCAAACGTGCATGTTAAGTAAATGAAACACACAAAAAAAAAATAACAACCAGGCGAATCATTGGTGTCATCTGAAGATAATATATATTGTGTGCGTTGAAGAACAATTATGACTTTTTTCTTCTTCTTCTTCTTCTTTTTTTTCTCTCTCTCTATGACTAAATAATCTCGACAAAGAAGTCATATATTATTTGTCAACTACGAGTAACAGATGGTGAACGCTTGCTAATGTTCTTCTCTTTTTTTTTCTATCAATTATCATGAATAATAGAATATGATGCACATTTTGTTTGCTCTTCGTAATTAATTTATCGAAAATCTGATAATTGTATTTGCTGAAAAGCAAACAACCAAAACTTAGTTCGTCTGCTTTTTTTTTATGAATGTTTATTTTCGAATTTTGTTTTTCTTCTCAATAACAAATAACAATTGAACACACAAACAAACACATCGAGCAAAAAAGAAAGAAAACTAGATTAGTTTTTTGTTGTCTCCCAAATGACAACAGAAAAGAAATGCTTAGTTTTATAAGTAAAGTGAGGCTGCAAAGATAATGTCGCGTTTGATCTTTTCGGTTCCTGAAAAAAACAAATAAAAGAATATTTGCTGAATCTGAATCAATCAATCAATCAAACAAACAAACCTTCAGTAAATTTCGCTTCAAGTTCACTATTACCAATAGCTTTAGCAGCCGAACACATTTGTCGAAGTAATTCTTCGAGTCGTCGAATACAACGTACCATTGAACCTTCGTAAATCGATGTCATTTTACAGATATTTGCAAAACTTTGTCCATCAACCCAAGCTTTAACAACATCCATCATGTACGGTTTGAATCCATCGACATAACGTTCTTCATCAAGGTCGAGTTTACTCTCGATTGATACTCGAGCTACACGACGAGCTGTTTCCTAATGGAATAAAAAATTAAAAAGAATGACTTATGTTTTTTCTTCCAAACCTGCATAAGTCTCAAAGGACCAGCTAATTCCTGTGGTAGTTTCGGCATTTCATTAGCTTTTTCTTGAAAAACAAAGCAACTCAACAAAGCACACGCTTGACTAACAGTTAAATCATTGAAAACACCATTGAATAAAAGTTCAGTCGTAACTAATTCATCACCTGTATCGATTTCACATGCAACACGTCCTTTCAAATCAATAATATCCGATGAATTACAATAACCTAATCGTCTCAAAACACGTTTATATTTTTTCAAATCTCCAATTTGTAATAACGATTGAGCTTTTTTTAAATCATTTTTAGCTTCTAAAACTTGTCGCTCGAGATTAGCTTTACGTTCATATTGCTCATAGAAATATTTCAATTGAATATTATTATTTAATGGATGTTCATTTAAATGTGTTTGTAAAGTTGAATATTGCTTAATACAAGCTAACATTTCCGATGATTTAATGTCCATATCTTTGATTGGATCGAGTAAAGGCAAGCCAAGTGGATGGCGACGTTTAATTTCTTGAACAGATTTGAGAACACTTTGACGAGCTTCTTTTGTTCGAAGATCATCGGGAAGATAAACACGTATGGCACTGATATCACGAATTAATGTGTGTTGAATAGGTATTGCCTAGTTTTGTTTTGTTTTTGAATGAAAGAACATCAAAATCAATAATCTTACTTTCATTTCACCTTTTTCATTTAGTGGACATGGTTGCAGATCATTTGTTGATTTTTGTGCAGCACTTTCAGTTGTTAAATGTGCTAAGACATCGATAGTATAAGTTGGCTATTGATCGAAAAAGAAAAGCGATCATTTGAAATCAAATAAAAAGAAAAAAGAAAATTACTTTTTCACCGGATTTTTTATGAAAATTTAAAACAACGCACCAATCGAAATTTGCATCACCATGTTTAACCTAGAGGAATCAATGTGCGTGACTTTCATTGGCAAATGCCGATAGTTCTTACAGTAACAAGTCGACCTGGTTGAAGAAATGGCACAAGATATTTGGGTTCGTTCATCATCAGTGACATTTGTTCTTGAATATTTTCGAGTTTTTTCTTTAGTTTATAATATCTCGCAACTTCTTCTTCGTTTTCAATTTGAATTGATTCATATTGTTGTTGACAAAGTTTTAATTCTAAATAAATATTCAATTTTTCTTGAGAATCATCTGTTATATTTTATACTATCATAAAGTGCAGGAATAGTTGAATAATGTTGAAATTGATAGAATGATCGTTCTAACATAAATTCTGGATTAATACCTTCGACACGAAGCAAATTCAAAACCATATTATACGTTAATTTAAATGAACTATTCAATGGATCAGCTTTTCCCTAACAAGATCAAGTTTCGTTTTTGTTTTATAAATTCAACTCGTTGAGATTACTTTAACAATTTCTTTAGCTGTTGTCGGACTCATTCGTTCATCGATTATTAAAACAACGATTCCTCGATCGTCTTTACCACGACGACCAGCTCGTCCACTCATTTGAATATATTCACCTGATGTAATCTTCAACGAAACAAAAGCAAACTCAATACTCTCAACGGAACTCGATTTTCTTTTCTTTACCCAACGTAATTCTTTGCCATCGAATTTTCTCGCAGCAGTAAAAAGAACTGTTCGCGCTGGCATATTCAAGCCCATGCTAAATGTTTCTGTTGCAAATAAAGTTTTAATTAAACCTTCGCCGAAGAGAATTTCGATGGTTTCTTTAATAATTGGTAATAGACCTGAATGATGTATGCCGACACCTTTCTTCAATAGAGGAAGAACAGTATTGATTTGAGGCAATTTTTTATCTTCATCAGAAAGTAGATCAATAGCATTATTGAAAACTTCTTCGACAAGACGTTTTTCATCCTCTACACAAAAATTCGAAAGGTCTTTTTTTTGCTCATTCAATTCAATTGAAACATACCAGTATTAAAATCAAGTTTAGCTATGGCACAAGCATATGATTCGCAATCTTTTTTGCTAAAACTGAAGATGATAACTGGCGCTAGATTTCTTTCCATGATCATTTTAACGATTTTGAATACATTTGTTTCAGCTAGACAATCAAAAAAGATACAAAACTAAACAATTGAATCGATTGTTTTCGAACCTTTGAAGCCACCCTTTCGTCCACGTTTATCACCCTTAGCTGCATCGCCAACATCTCGTAATGTTGCCATTGCAGCACTGAAATTATCTTCACGAAATTTGCCTGTTTCATCGACACATAAATGCAAACCATCGCCACCAGCTGGATAAATATAGTGATGTAAAGGAACCGGCCGCATGTCCGTATAAACGACATGACAAGGCTGAAAGAAAAACTCAATTAAAAAACGAAAAGATTTCAATGAGAAATTTTCTACTTGATTATGAAGATAAGATATCCATTCAGCGAATTGTTTGGCATTTGGAATCGTAGCCGAGAGAAACACATAGTGAACATTATCCGGCAAAAGAATGATTGTTTCTTCCCAAACAACACCTCGTTCTAATTAATACGAACAACAACAAAAATTGAAAGCTTTTTTTTATTATTTTGGTGAACCTTTGTCACGAAGATAGTGAATTTCATCGAAGATAACCCAAGCCACTTCACGAGTAATCTCTGAACCACGATAGAGCATCGATCGAAGAATCTACAATCGAAATATGATCATCGTTATTTAAAAAACTAAACCAAGTACTTCAGTTGTCATAATTAAACAAGATGCCGATGGATTTAACGTGACATCACCGGTCATAAGACCGACATCTTTAAATTCTTCGTGTAATTCACGATATTTTTGATTGCTCAAAGCTTTAATCGGTGTCGTATAAATGACACGTTGTTTCTCACGTAAAGCCATGGCAATTGCGTATCTACAAATGATTTCATAGGCAAACGAAAATCAAAATCGATGAATTACTCAGCAACGACTGTCTTTCCAGCAGATGTATGAGCAGAAACAAGAACCGATTGATTATTTTGCAAACATGATATAGCTTCACGTTGAAACGGATCGAGATTGAATTTGTATTCTTTAGCTGGCGGACCAACAGCTGGTTTCAGTGGAACATATTCGAAATTCGGTGGAATAACAACCTGAAATAATCGAATGATTATTTTTAATATAATCGATTCAACGAATAGCAAACTTCATGTAAACATGATTCAATTGTTTCGACGATTTGAGTTCTCATACGTGGAATATTGTCAAAGAAACTATCGCAAAGAAATCAACAAAACAAATTCAAGAATAACTCGATTGATTACCTTTCAGTGTTAGTATCATCTATTCGACTACGTTTAAAATTAAGATCAGATTGATCCATTTCGTCGTCATCACCTTCTTCCAACGTACGTTTATCCTTCGATATTGAATCACCATTTGTTTGTTGAACAATTGTGACACTATTCGGTAGTTCCACAATAGGCGTAGGTTCTGCTTGCTCAAAAACATCGAAAAGTGCGTCGTTACTCATTTTTAGATAACTAAAAAACACTTAAATTTAGTCAATCAAAAAAAGATTCGTTAATTTCTCGTGGCTCTTCGATCGAAAATATCATCTATCTGCGCTGCGATTATTGCGAAAAATATCTTCTCATCGATTGGTAATCCGATCGACCAATGAGATCGTTTCATTGAATTACTTAGCAACGTTCGAGTAATGAACGCTTACGATGGTCGTCATTGATTTGTAACGATAAAAAAAACATCTGAAGAGAAAAAAACCTCAATGACAGCTGGTTCAGTTTCAGCACCGACGATTATTCCCCTACGTCCAGCACAATATGGACAAACACATAAATTTACGGTCGATACCAATACGCTCATCGAAATTCATAGTGAAACAGATCGAGTCGATCTTTTTTATACATTAGACGGTTCGAAACCTGAACCTCATTCGACAGTCACAACACGACGTTCGACAATTCTCTATAAAAAACCATTTTATATACCCAAACAACTTGCACAAGCTGGCAAAGTGACGATCAAAGCAATAGCCGTAGCCAATGATAAGAAGTAGACACATTGATATATGAAAAAAGAAAAAAAACTATGTCAAATGACATGTTATTTGTTTGTTTTAGAGAGGGCAATCGAGAGAGTGGCGTTGTTACGAAAACATTCGATGTACAAATTGTCGAAAGTGATCATTCACCAAGTGAAGAAACTGACAATCGATTTATCTACGAAATTCAACAAGAACGAAAGGTAGATCATTGATTTACAACAACAAAAACGAAACTATTCGCTTGTATTCAAACCATAAAAATGCACATAGGAATTGATCAAGAAAATTCAAGATGAAAATCAACAAATGCAACAGAAACTCTCGGGTAGATTGAATTGATTTCTTTCCGAATGAAATTCATGTGTTTCGTTCGATTTAGAATCAATGCAACAAGCTGCCAATGATTCATTCATTCAAGACAAACCACCTCGATATACATATCCCGATCCGCAAGCACAAGCAGGTCGTCTTCAAAAGCAAACGGATTTTCTTAGATGTGCGCATTGCTTTGCACCTCGAACTGGTGATTTATACGCACGATTTTGTATTGAATGTGGTCTTCCATGGCAAAATCTAACGCAACGTGTTAATCAACCAGATGGTCATTCAGTAAATTGAGTTTTTTGTAACGAAATTCTTTGTCATTTTATCTATTGTTCATCGTAGCTTGGAACATGTGCGAATTGTAAATCGACTGTTCCGTTTAATTCGGATATTTGTGTCGTTTGTGAAACACCTCTCTCACCTGAATATCAACATCGAGTTAATGTTCAAAATCAAGTACAAATTCATTTTCTTATTGTCGAAAAATAATGATCGTATATATATTTTCTAGACAAAAATCTTGTGTCCACACTGCAAAGCAACGAATCCCATACATTTACGTACATGTATGATCTGTGAAAACAAACTCATGGCAACAACATCTCCAGTAGATTGTTTTCTTTGCATTTCATATTGAAAAACAATCGTTTTGTTTTCTCTTTTCAGCAAGTTCAAGCGACAGTTTCGATTCCGTTGGCACCGAAGCCAACAGGTACAATGATGACTTGCTCGAAATGTTTCCGATTGAACAATGCCGATGCTCGATATTGCGATTGGTGTGGTGCACAACCGGAACGAGCAGCGATGCCGATTCAATGTACAAAATGTCGAGCAGAAAATGATCCCTATGCAAAATTCTGTTTGACCTGTGGCTGTGTTATTGAACCACCATTACGTGTGATCGATGCACGTCTACGAAATGATTTGAACATATCAGCTTCATCGATTGTTGCAGGCGTAAGTGAACTTGTTTTTTGTTTTTGTTTGAATTTCATTTCGAAATCGAATATTTTTCTAGACGTTAACACGTCATTCAGCAAGTCCGACATGGTTGAATGCAAATGCGACGTTTAGTCACTATCGTCAACCGTATTTAATAACGAAAAGTGAAGTAGCAACGCAAACACATGGCATTTATTATCCAAGTGCGAAAGATATCGAAGTTTTAATTGCACAAAATAAACAATTGCAAGCTGATCGTGATTTTAAAGAACGTCGACCGATTCTAACAGCTGTTAGTCCTGGCAAAGGCTTTTGGCGACAGCAGATGGATCATATCTGTGCGCATTTGAAAGCCTTTGCTGTCAATCGACCTGATTTTCGTTCACTAATCGGTAGATGATAAAAGAAAAACATTTCGTTTGAAGGAGCTAATTGAGTTTTTCAGGTGAACCACGTATGGCTAAAATGGTTCATGCAACTGTTCACGAGAATGAATATCAAGTGTCTATTCAAGCCATTTTTCGTAAACCCGAAAATCTCTCTCAATCCGCTTTTTATATCGATGAAACGAATGCACAATACGGAATGAATAGTGAGAGAAGTTCGACATTTTCGAGTACATTCAATTCAGATGGTAAATAAAGTCAATGAGAATTTTATTTGAATGATTTTTCTTTGTCTCTCGTAATTAGATGAGTATACAAGAGAAAAAGTACAGACAAAAAAACCGAAAAAACATTCACGAAAACGCCCACAATCAGCGAATACGACTGGCGTTGAGAGCGTATGAAAACTTGAAAAAACACAATTGCAAATAAAATTTTCTTCTTTAAATTTTAGCAACCCAATCGTGCTTTGTTGAAAATATTAGAACGTAAAGGTGGTGATGAGAATAAAAAATCTTCGAATCGTGTTGATGTTCTACAAGAAGTCAAGCAGTTATTGAAAGAAGGTGCCGATGGCAATCTTAGAAATAAAGAAGGGGTTCCTGTTATTCAACTAGCTATTCGAAATAAACATTTCGATTGTTTGGAAGCACTTGCTAAAGATGGCAAAGCAAAAATAGATTTGCGTGGACCGTAAATTTCAAACTCTCTTTTTTTTCTACATGCAAAATTTACGTATATTCGATTTTTCAGACGAGGTAACACAGCTTTACATGAATGCTGTTTGCTTGGTTATGATGGCATTGAACCATTAAAAACTCTTTTAAAGTAAACATTTTCATTCAATCGATTCTTCATTCGTTTTTTTTCTATTTCTTCGCAGATACGGAGGTGAATTAAACTCGACAAATGACAAAAAAGAAACTGTTATCGATCTAGCAACGAAACAAAATTGCCCGGAATTAATGCAAGTTATTGCATCCTATCGTGGCCAACAAATGATCGATCGACAGATGAAAATCTACGATGAAGTTCATTCGCGAACAACTGATGGTCATCATTCTTCATAAGAATAACTCAAACCATAGAACAATTCTTCTTTCTTCTGTTCATGTAGTTTCGTAATTTGTCTATTCGATTCGTTTTCTTTTTGTTCTTGGGGAAAAAATAATAATAATAAAATCAAAAATCTTTGTTGTTTTCACTGTGTTTTTCTTCTTAATGCTAACTCACTGCTGAATATTGTGTGCTTTGCATAAAATCGCTTTTTTGTTTCTTTAAATAAAGCAAAATATCACTTTGATATGTACTTTGAATTCGTATGTGCGCACGGGTTGACAATCATCATATATCTTCACATCAAATCATAAGTGAACAGAGAACAACTGAATAAAAAAAAACGTTTTTCTTTCTTTCTTTCGCAATGATTGATAAGTTAAAATGTTTAACAACGGCGATAAAAACTAACATTTTAATATTTCAAGTGGAATATGAACAGATTGTAGTTTTATACGGTTTCATTTTGCCTTGAAAATTCGATATTAATGAAACCTTATCGATAGGTTCTCCTGTTTTGAAATTAAAATGCTTTATTTGATAATATTATCTAAATCGATCTAATTAATCTAATCAACGTACAAATATGGTTTTTGTTTGACTTCACTCTTGCACAATTGGTTTGGTTCGTTTTCTAATTAACTTCGATTAGATCATCAGTGAATCATAAGATGAAGAGAAATAAAAAAAAGAAAACGAAAATTCATTTGTATTCATTGTAGATTAAACATGACTTCATCATCGTCAACAACATCGTGTTCACCGAAACTATCGAATACCAACGACGATTCGACGTCTCAACACAAACGTCAACGATTTAAAAAAATCCATTCGACTTCATCAGAAAATAGTCATCCTGATGATCAACCATCGTCTTCAGCTGTCAATGAACTCAATGGTTCGTTCTAGTCTTTTTCTCTTTTCAGAAAGAAAAAAACATAACGAAGAGATTTTCGAAATTAGACGCACTCATCACTGCACTTATTTCACACATTGAACTAATCGGTTTGTTACCTCATGCTCATCGATGTTTGCTTGTTTTTCAATTGTATAATCCCATTCTCTCACCTCGAAGACAAATACCGTCTCGAATAGTTGAACAAATGAATGCAGCTTATTGACTTCATATCACTCGATGTCTAAGTGAAAGCAAAGACTATTGATGTGTTTTTAAGACTGATTGCTTACAAAAGAAATCGTTTCGAGTTATTTCTTTTCTCTGAATATATATATGCATATCGATCGAACGAATGTTTTTGTAAGAAGCCCTGAGAGATTTTTCGAACGATGAAAAACGTTTACGATTATATAATTATTTTCTAAATAGTTTTGATGAGTTGCTTGATGTTTTTCTTTCTTTTCAGCATCAACAAATCGATATCGTAATCATCGAACGAAAAAAAAAGATTATCAAAAGTCTTCAAGAAATATTTCAACTGATCATCAATCACAACATGTACGTAAGTTTTCTCTCAATTAAGTCATTTCGTTCTTTTTTCTCTGCAAAGAAAACGAAACGAAAAAAAACGTCTGAATTTGGTTTTTTTCTTTTTCTTTTCTTTAACAAAGCCAAAATGAATTTCAAGTGTGTTGTTTCTCTCCCTTTCTACTTTCTCTTTACGTTTGTTCAAGTGTGGTCTTCTCTTCTTGCAAAGACAAATTATTTCTCGTGCCGTATTCAACGTCTCTTCATATATTCGATTTTAATGATTTACTAGTACGAAGAAAAAAATCCTTGTTCTTCTTTTCTCTCTCTCTGTCTCTCTCTCTCTCTCTCTCTCGTTCGTTTTCGATTGCGAGACGATATAGAAAAGAAGAAAAAAAAAATGCTTTTGTTAAAGATCTTCTACGTCTGTCAATGTCATAAACATTAGGCGTATAATCGTTACGTTTTCTCCGGATTTTTCTTTTTTTTATGTGTAATGTTTGAGTTTCATTTGGTTGCTGATTTCAAGTCGTGTTTTTTTTCGTTTTCATTCTCTTATTTCGTGTGCATTTACACAAACGTTTGTAATTCCGTTCTTCATCTTTTTTTAAAGGTTTTATTAGCCGATAGTCAATCGAATTCATCGGATATCAAATTTGATCAGCAATCGAATGGTAATTTGAAGAGACAAGATTTCTCTCATTCTTCTTCTTCGTTTTTTTGTTCAACTACATTTTCATTCGTTTAGCTCAACAATTATCAACAAGCTCGATTTTACAACGAGTAAATCAATAGACAAAAGAAAACCGAACAAGAGATTTGAGATCGTTATATTCTGTTCATTAGATTTTCAATGAGCAATACGATGAGTTAAGTACAATTGTCGAAAACATCGAACATCCAATGTTAACTATGGAAAGATTAGTTCAACAAACTCCACTTATGTCTCCTCCGTCATCGAATCCCAGTGTACCAGGTGTAACTCATCTGCTCACAACTCCATTGAATCCATCGCCTACGGATTCAAGTCCATCTCATCATCCGATTAGTTTCACTTCTCCACGCCTATCCGAAACAAGTGAAGTGACGGTGTATCCATCGTCTGTTAGTTTAAGAGTATGTAAATGCAACCTATATTTAACCGTTTTCTTTCTTTTTCGTCTTTATGTATTTGATTGCTATTAAACAAAAAAAAATTCTCGTTCTTTTTTCGAAAACTTACAAGTGCGGAGATAAATACATATTAACAAGTATCAATAATTATTTTCTTTCCTTAGACAAATAACAACAAAAGAAAATGGAAGAACAGATCGAATGATTTCTTTTTCTTTACTTCGATTAAGAGAATATTTTCCCAAACTTAAACATTGTTGTCGTTATTTTTTAGGGTCTTCTCTCCTATCAAGATGTAATTAGTGCGATTGAAAGAGAATTTCATTTACATGAAGGTCAGGAACGTGAAATTATTATGAAATTATGGTTGAAAGGACAGACGATGTTGTCGATTCTTCAACGATATCGGCATTTACTACAAGATTTAAATTTAGATGATCAAGATTTTCTCGGTGGAATGAGAGTTCGTTTGATTTCAATGACAAGATGACTATTTTTGCTTGTTTGTTTGTTTGTAGCAAATACGTGAAATGATAAATTATGCTGATCGTGATGTTCAATACCTTCGCGAACAAACCACGATGTTAGAAAATCAGAATCGTTTTCTTGAAAACGAATTTCAACGTCAATTAGATAAAATTGTCTTGGAAAAAAACGAACAAATCAGTCGTTTAATTCATATTATCGATCAAACATGTCCACTACCGAATGAATATACCGATCATGTTAGTGATGTAACACATTCGTCAGCAAATCAAGATTTTCTTGCACAAAAATTCATGCAGGAAAATCTTCAATTACAACGTGAATTAGAAACACTTCGCGTCAAATTAGAATATACATTTACGTTATTAAACGAAAAATTAGAACAACAAAATGCTAATTCAACATCGAGCACAATTCTACAAGAAGCAATCGAACAAATGAGACAATCCGATGCGAAATTGCAAGAATTACAATTTAAATCAGCTACACAACAAAATGAAAATGATCTGTTAAGATATTTAGTAAGTAGTTTTTGTTCACGAAACTTTCGATTTATTGATTCGATGGAAATTGAAAAACAAAATATATAAACATCAATTTCAGAGTCATAATACAAGCGCAGAAGTAAGTTGAGTGCGAATAGATTTGCTCAAATGAGAAAGAAAATCGAGAAATATATGTTGTTTTTTTCGTATTCGAGCAAAATAATTTGACTTTTTTGTTCTTGTTTAATTTCGAATCATGAGAGACAAAGATAAAGAAAATTTCATTTAGATCGATCGTTCACAAAATTCATCGAATGGTGATGTTACACAATTGTTCAGTGTTATCGAACAACGATCATTGGAACGAGAAATTAGCCGAGTTCGACATGAACTTGAAATGACCGAAAAAAAAACAGCCGAACTCGAACAACGAGTAACACTAAAACAACAACAAAATCGTCGTACATTTTCTTTTTTATTTAGTTCGAAAATTCGGATGAAACAGTTAAATTTAACATCGAACGATTGAAATTAAAATGTGACGTTCTTCGTCAACATATTGCTTCGTGTAATGAACGATTAGATGAAGCATTGAAACAACCACTACCACTTGAATACGTCGATGATCAAAATTATCAAACATCGAATGTAAACGAAAACGCAAAAACAAATAATCTTTTCGATGTTTTTTGAATTTAGAGAGATGTTATTCAACTCGAAAACGAACTTTTCACTGTACGTGAACGATACAATGAACTGGCTGAGTATTCGAATACATTGAAATATGAATTAGATAGCGCACGAAAACAATTAAACGAACGTTCATTACTCGAACGAGACACCGTATGCGAAATGTTAACTTTCCTTTTTGAAAATAAAAATTTGAATTTGTTTAGTTCGATTCAAGTTTAGTCGGACATGATTCTACTGAATTGGAAAGCGAACGACATCGTTCAGCACAATTAGAAAACGAATTAATCGCATTGAAAATCAAATATGATGATGTCTGCGAACGTGTCACAGCAGCAACACTGCAGCTCGAACGAGTACAAGTCGTACTCGAACAAACATTACGTCGTTGCGAGCAATTAGAAAAAGAGAAGGTACGAATGAGCTATTGCCTATTGAGCAGACGGTCTGTTTTTTTTTCGAAATTTTTCGTGAGAAATTCAATTATTCGATGATCTAACTTTTTCTATAACCCGACTAGTTCAGCTACGGAAAAAATTGGTATTTATCTATTGTTTGAAAAAGATTTTCTCTTTCGAATCACGTTGATAGTTTTTTGTTGCATCAAAAAATCGAATTCAACTTAGTTGTTGTTCAATAATCTGCATATTGTTCTAGACGAACTCTTCAACGAGTGCTTTTTGTCACCCATCACAGGTTCATTATTATTAAAAAAAACACACACGCACACACACGAAAGATGTTCTTATCGAAATAAAGAAATCATCTCTCATTTAATTCTCTTTCGTTTCAAACAAGAAACTCTATATCATTTCGTTTTTTTTCTTAGTATTATTTTTTTTGTTCGAATGCTTGCACTACTAACGAAATCATGTTCACGTTTCGAATATAACTTTGATTTTGAATTAATCGAATTTTGTTTTTCAGTCAGAAATCAATGCACAGTCGGAATATCTCTCACAGAATGTCGCCAGTGTAACATCGAAATATAAAGATAAAATGAATATGATTAAAACACGTTTGTAAGAAAAAACGAGTTGGATGATATTTGTTTGTATTTTTGATCGTTATTTTTAGAGAACAAACCGATCGAGAACGACGTGAAGCACAATTACGTACCGATCAATTGCAGAATGAAATCGAACGATTGAAAAACGAATTAACACATAAGAAAGAAATGATTTTCGAAAAAGATAAACTTATTCAAGATGTTCAATATAAAAGTCGAGAAATTCTCTTGGAAAGACAATCAGTCGAAGAACGAATCTCATCCGAATACAAACGATTAAACGAACTTGTTGATAAGTAAAATAACATCTTAACTATCGAAAAAAAAACAAAATTTCAATTCGATTATCTTGTAGAAATCGAATTTTAGAAGAAGAATTGGAACGTATGAGACGAAGTCAGATATTAGAAAATATAACTGTTCGACGGTATTGATCGTTATCAACTCATTTCTCTCGAATAATAATGTTTTTTTTCTTCTTTAAATTAAATTTAGAACTGATGTAATTAATCTCGATTCGGGCGCAGGTGATTCTTCGGCTCGTATAGAAGAATTACGACATAAAGTAAATTCAAAACAAAAGTCATTGTCTAATTATATCATTGTTTTTCTAGATACATGAATTCGAACAACGATTTGCAACTGAAAAAGCTGGCAAAGAATCATTACAAGTACAAATAAAACTACTCGAAGAAGAAAATGCAGATCTTCGAGATATTATGAGTCAGATGAGAAGACGTGCACAAGAAGATCGAAAGTACGAATTCGATTTTTCTTTAAAAATAACAGATCGAATCATTGCTCGTTTATCTTTTCAGAGAAGATCGGGATCGTAATGACGAGATTCAACAATTGATCGCTCGCGCCGAAACCAATGCTCGTCAATATATGTCTAATTTTAACATATCAACAACTTCTCCAACATCGACATTAGTCAGACTAATTCCTGTATCTTCTCCGACGAAATTCTCATGAATCTAGGACAATCGACTTGACATTTCCTTCTTGCTAAATGTTGTTTTTTTCTCTCTCTATTATTGCGTACGCATTATTGTGCAATTCTTTAATGGTCGAACAAGAATTATGAACAAAGCAAATGAACAATCGAGGGCAAAAAAACCGAAATGAACAAGATTTCTTCCTGTTCTCGTTTTTTTTTTGATTATTACACATTTCCTTCTCATTGCCGATTCATTTCTTTACAGTAGAAAAAATTTCACGATTTTTTCTCACTCAACACAAAAAAAAACCAACAATTTTAGTTTCGTTTGTTTTTTTTTATTTGCCTATCCATTCATATTTGTAACCAAATATTGTCTATGCATTTTCTTTTGTGTTTTGTTATTAATTATTTATATAATTAGATTAGTTATAAACAACTGTGATATGTAAAAAAAACGGAAAAATTCGAAACCAAGGATGCATTAATATGATAAATGCTTTCCATTTCTTTCTTTCATTTCTTTTTCCTCGTATTCTCTGTAGACGTGATTTATTAATGATATTGATACACAAGGGAAAAGAACTTGAGATCGTTTAAGCACGTAAAAATAATAAAGAAATACTCGTTTCTTCTTCAAGTATGATCGTTAGTTGACAAGTTGAAATTTTTTTCTTTCTTTTTTCTTTTCTTCTTCTTCAAGAAAATTGCATCTCTCGATTGTGTTTTCAACTGTAATGAAATATGTAAATTTTGTTTTTCAATTAGACAACTAAATGAATATTAACTTTTACAAATTCATCTATTTTCTTTTTTTCCTTTTATCCATTATATACGAAACAAAAAAAACAAAATCCTTCTTAATCCATTGTAAAAAAAACGAGAAAGAGAGAGAGAGAGAGACAAAGCACGAGAACAGAAGAAAAATGAAGCCAGGTTTGATGCATGTATGTATATATAAACTAATCCTGTAAAGCCGAACAAAAATGGCAACCGTCAAGAATACACAATGTGTGAGTACTTTCATGAAGAACACGAAGAAGAAGAAGAAGAAGAAGAAGAAGAGAAAAAGAGATTTTCAAGGAATGGCATTATTAGTGAATATAATATGTTAATCAATGCAATTAATTTTCTCTTTGTAAAAAACAGACAACAAGAAATAAAAAGCACTGATCCAACCGGAGGTTAATCATAGGTTTCCTTTCGAAATTTAAATGATGAACCATGGAGAAGACAATTGTTAGTGCGTGTGTTTTTTGTTAAGAATAAAGCCGTAGAAATTATATGAGTCTAGGAAAATACGTCTTGGTATTGAAGAAATAGAATACTAATAAGAAAAAAAAAAGAAAGAATACTCACTACACATCTGACAGCAAGAGAGAGAGAGAGAAACGATGGCACGCATAAAATGATGATCATGCTGTAAACAGTAATAATAACAACATCAAGAAGAAAATGAGAGAGATAAACGGATGTGGCAATACAATTAGAATTCGTTTTTAAAGAAAAAAAGATGAACTAGAAACCGAGGTCGTCTTCAATAGCATTTACATCGAGATCAATAGCTGCAAGATATTTGCTCGAATTAATTGTACTACTTCTCGTTGTTATTCCACTGTTATTTAGTCCACATAGAGATAATGTTTGACTATTTTCTGTTGATGTCAATTGTTGATTAGAATTTGTCTCACCCGAGCCTGTACTAAAACCCGAATCATAGGACATATTGGATTCTTCAAAGTGAAGTACATGACCGGGAGGTACATCAGTGAAGTCGACCGGAGAATGTGCTGGAGAATCATAATCGCATCCGCTATCTTCATCATCACCTCCAATACAATCTTGATCGGCACGTCTTGTCATCTAGATGAGAGAAGAAGAAAAAAAACCAAACGATATATTATATATATATGTGTGTGTAGAAGCAAGAAAAGCGGAAATGAAATAAGAGAGAGAGAACAACAGACAGACAATCAAGCGATGCTTCAATTCAGTTGTCCTATGGCATGAGGTTATAATGGAAACTCGGTCAAATCTAACTTAGCGTATAAATTAGCAGTTTTGAAGTTAAATTGAATGTTTTAGTATTATAATTAACTACGACGAGAGAAGAAAAAAAAATGTATGAGTGCTAAAGAAACCTAATATTTTATTCTTACTCAATCAATCAATCAAACATTGCAACAGAAGAAAAAAAATTGATTAGAAGACGTTTTTTTTCTCTTCTACTGCTCGTTTCTATTCAAGAATTTGTTCGAAGCAAAAAGAAAAATCATGCGAACAGGTGCGATTGTCAATCACATTTTGTCTAGTGTTCAACCGAGCGCACACATACAAACATACAACTCAATTTCTTCTCTCGATATATATTTTTTTTCTTGCCTATTTTTATACTCTTAGGGAAAAATGAGAAGAAACGACGACAAACGGAAGGCAAAGGGGTGGGACGAAGAAATCGATCGATCGAACAGGCAATGAGTGTCTCTTTTTCTTTCTTTCTCTCTTGATGAACACTTCTTAGCTTATTAGATTGGAAGAATTAGTACCTTCTTTGGTGAATTACCATCAAAGCTATATGTCGATTGCGTCTAAAAAGAAAAATAGACAAAATGAGACATGAGAAATAACAAAATATGACAAATGACTCGAATCAGTAACATATCTCAAGACATGAAATGTCAGTATGTATATGTTGCAATTGATCATTATTCTCATACGAATCAAATAAACATAAAAAGAAGAAGAAGAAGAGAACCAACGGACGAACGAACGAACGAAGAATATTTATGAGAATACTCAACTATGTCTTCGAATACAAAAAAGAAGAAGAAAGTGAGCTGTCAACATTCTTTCTCATTGACAAATCAAGAACGAAGTCAAATCGAACAATCGTTGTCTGTATAATTTGACAAATGAACTGATGAGTGATACCAAACAACAACGAGAATCATATCTATTAGCACATCGATGATTTACCTGTTTCATTTTCAGTAAATCGAGATAAGGTCGATGATCATCTTCACTAGCCTTGCGTTTTCGAGTTGTACTCGAACGTGTTGATTGTGTTGAATTGAATAGAGTCTTTTGTTGATTACTACTAGTTTTAGTTGATTCATCACATGTCAATGAATCAATTTTAACACCGGCCGATGCCGCAGCAGCACGAGTCAATGGTGGCACCGGTTTCATTTGTGGTGTTTCTAATGAAAGTTTCTCTGTAAATGATGGTATGACTTCAGTTTGCTGATGAGTTTTTAATTTCGTCCGTGAACGTAGATTATATGATGTCGATGGCGGACGTACAGCAACCGGTTTAATAACTTGAATATTTGTCGGTGTTAGATTATCTTTTGTTAGATTAGACGTTGAACGTGTCGTTTGACGACGGGGTGAAGAATTTTTCTTTTGATATTCATTGGATTCAGTTAACGTTGTTGTACTTGAATTTCGTGTTATTGGATGATGATGAGTGTTATTATTATTATTCATCTAAAGAAGATTTATTTCGATTTTGTATTTTTGATTTTATATTTTAAAAGACAAAACTGTTTCTATAGAAAATAATTGTGTTATTGCTTCTGCTAGAGTTGAGGAGGAGTGAATGGCAGTAGTGGTAAAGCGAGAGAGGGAGAGAGAGAAAAGAAGAGAACGAGAAGGAAAAAAAAGAAACGAGAGAGAGAAAAAAAAAAGATGCAGCAGATTTTTCTGTGTGCATGCTGACGTTCTTTCTATATATATTTATATATAGATGCGTGTGTGTGTGTGTGCCGTCATTGCACTGACCCCGATATCAATTTCACAGAAGAGCGTGAACACATACACACATGCACGCTAAAGAGAATACGAGAGTCTTTCTTCTCGTCATTTTTTTTGCTATGTATGTATATGATAATTTTTTTACATATACAGGTGAAGCACATCATTGAAAGCCTTATATATATACATATTGAAAGATGTGACTAATCCTCTTTGTAAAAGATATTTAGCTAAGAAAAGAAGAAGTCGAAAAGAAATTCTCAATCAAATTTGAATGTCATGGTCATTATTAGAGGCAAAGAGAAAAAAGAAATACATAAAAAGAAAAAAAATCTTCTTTTACTTCCCTCAAGCTAAATAGGACGTGTGTTGTTTCCTTTTCTTCTTCTTCTTTTTTTTGTCGAGAAAAAATATGAGAGGGAGAGAGAGGGATGATCGTTTCCGGCCAGATGGTAATGGATAAAATGAATTGACTGATGAGAAACATGAACACATTTTAAATGAAAAGAAAATAAAAAAAAAAGAAATAATCAATTGACAAACAGACGTGTTCAATCTATTGATTAGATATATTCGTTTATTTCACTTACGAGAGTTATTCAAAGAAGATTTCTCTTGAAACATACGTTTTATCTTTCAAGTCTATCACCTTTGACTTGCAACCAGCAAACTTACATATAAATATATAAATAAATATAATATAATGTCGATTTTCGAAATGTCGTCGTTTTTTTCTTTTCTTCTCTTCGTTCTCATGCGCATTTATACATACACACACACACACACACACACATATACACACATACAATCCAGGTCTTTCTTTGCATCGAGGACGGTTACTTGTATGTTCTAATCAATTTGTCAAATGGTGTAAATGTCGATAGTCTCGTTTTCAGGATAACACACGCATGCATCTACCTTGTTGTTGTTGTTTTGGCTTGATCGAAAATGTTTTCAATAGCCATTTTCCTTTCGTATTTTTAATGATAGTAAATTGATTGTCATCATTCTTATTCAATATACATATTGATAATAGTCAAGGACGTATGTACCGTGTAATCAACATAGTCAAGCACGATTTCTCGCTCGTAAATGAGCTCTCTTTTACTCATTCGAGTCTCTTTTTTGCATGTATGTGTGTGTGTGTGTGTGCTTCTTGTGGATGCATACCGGCAACATTATTGCTAGTGGTGACAGAACAACTCATGCATTATTCATGGAGCAATGCTACTTCCAAAGGGAAAGAGAGTAGAAAAAAAAAGAACGTGAATGAGAAGAAAACAACCTGGTGCTTGTCAGCTTTCTTTTTTCTTTTCTATAATTAATGACTTTGACTGAATCGTTTTATATAAATGATTGATATTCATATTTTCCTATCGAACAACAACTAACCTTCGTTATTAGAATATTTGATTGTTTATTATTATTAATCGTTGGATATGTATTCATTTCTTGAGGTTTTTTATTTCTTCGTTTGTATCATTACGCAGGAAGAACGAGCAATAACGGGTGAGTCTTGTCGTTTGATGTTTATTTTTGTTTCTATTCGAGGATTTCTATGAAGCCGATGAATGAAAATTAAGGAGCATCGACAAAAAAAACACAATGTTACTTGTGTGCATGTCAGAACAGCTGAGTTCTATGACGGTTTAAGCAGGAAAGAAGAAGAAAAAACAGCGTGTGCAAACGGGAAAGAGAGAGAGAAAAGAAAGACGTTTTGTTCGCTTTGTACTGCGAATTTGCAATAGAGAATCGAGGGAGAAGAAGAAAAAGGCAAGAATAGCCTCCGGTCGTTGTTTATCAGTGAACATATGAAAAAAAAGAAGACGAAGGAATGTTCTTCACTAATCGACATTCCTTTTTCGAGATTTATTTTGTCCTAATCGGTCGTATAAAATCTCTATCCAAGAGATTTTTTTCAACTTGATTGGATTTAGATCAATCGTATTTAGAGTTTTGTAATTCAATTAGATCAGCAAAAGAAAAAAAACACGAGAATGTTATTTACATCCGTTAGTCATAGAATGAAAGAATATTGGCGTCAGTTCAATACATGACGATTATGAACTTCGAACATATACACTCGAATATCTACCTAGGGGGTCTGTTAAAATAGTCTATTATTTGTCTCAATGTATTCAACTATTGTTCGTTCATCTATTCTCGGCATGTTCATATTCTCTCATTAAATCTGCATGACAGCACAATCCACCTCAAAACTAAAAGGATCGTTTTTTTTCTCTCTTCTTATTACATTCAAATTAAAAATTCAACAGATTATTTATTCATTTATAGTTCGTTTTCTTTTATTTTCTTAATATGTTTTGCAAGAGAATAGATTCTGTGAGAAAAAAAAATACAAATAAAAAACAAAACAAGAACACGAACACTTTCAGTATCATCGTCTGGCGTGAGAGAAAGCACCAAAGGCTAGCTTATTATCATCATAGATTGATCAGAAAAAGAAAACGATGAGTACTACTGCTGTGAACTATCACCTTTCATCAGACAAAAATAACATACAACGAGCCTAATTGATCGAACACAGTATGAAGAAAAAAAGATAAGTTATAGTACGACCATATCAACACATCGACAAGACAGAAAACGATTAGAATAATGACTAGAATACAAGGAAAAAGCAAACAAACACGAACAATGTGTTGTGATATTTTCTATTGAAATATCATTGGCCATTCGGTAAGAGATATCGGTGTTCGAATATTGCCATCGAATAAAAGATCAATCCAATCGGCAAATGATAATGATTCAGTTGATGATGCCAGAGAATCTATCGATGATGTCGATGACGAACGATAATGTCTTCGGTTATCTAAACCAAGAAAAGCACCCGAATTGTCATCATTGTGTTCTTCATTATTTGAAAGTGACCAAAACGGTACGAAGAATTTCCGTCGTATGTACAAAGCGAGCACAGTTGACGAACGAAACCGAACTAAATGACGATTTTGATCGTCTTCGATCTTGCTGTATAAGTCATCGAGCCAATGTGCATGTCGATCTCGATAGAGCACAGCGAAAATCATGCGTGAACTAAATTAGAAATTGTCCGAACATATGATTGGGTTGTGTGCGTGTGTTTTCTTACTCTTTAATCAAACTAATTTGTCGACAGAAATAACTAATACATGGATCGGTTTCATTATTGGCAATTAGAAGAAGAATAATCACATTTGGCGAGCCAGATTTTGTGTATCGTTCGAAAAATGTCGAATCGAATTCATTTAATTCGATTGAATTCGATGAATCTCGACTAAATAACAAGAATTCAAAATGAAATCAAACAAAAATTCGAGCGTGTTTTTACAAATATTCATTTGCTTGTTGGCGATGCGTCGGCGATGAAAATGATTTTCTCGTTTGTTTTCTATTATTCATTGTATCAACATCTTGTCTTGAATACCAGACAAATGCGAGTAATGGAATAAGAAATATTCCAAATTGATATGTCAACATATATCCTGATCTTTGAACAAAAAAACAAGGAATGTCTTCGATTGTTTTCTCAAAAAGAAAAAAGCTCATTACAATGATCGAAGTATTGGATTTCTCTCGAACCAATAATTCCATTTGTCTTGAATTCGATTCCAAATAAGAATGAAAATATTCTAGAATATTTGCAAAATAAATCGATTCGATTCGTGTTGTTTGAACTGATTTTGTAATTACTTCATTTCGGTCATCGAAATTGAATATCGTTGGTAATGTAAATTTCTTTGCATTTTGCCAACGATTTGTAAGAAAAAATTTGACATTTGCTTCGATATCAATGAGAAATTTTTGATGATTTCGTTTGAATTCATGCAGAGATTTATCATCGAATTCAATTTCTGTATTAACAAATTCGACTGTATCGTCAAACCAACGACGAATGACGATGATCTGAACAGAAAAATCGAAACGATCAACTGAGATTTTCGATTGGTAAAAGTTCTTTACGAATAATTTCTTTTCATCGAGATGATAGATCGATGAGAACACTTTTTGAAATGCCTTTTGTTTGGTTGCCGAGATGTCTAAGTAGGCTAAATGAGTTGAATATTGTTGATTTAGATGTTTAGCAAGTTGAAGAAATATTGAGCGATATTGTTCGAAAAGAAGTGAATCACCGAGAATAAGAAAACAAGGTCTAAAAACAAGACCAATTCTTGCTGAATGTTTTCGTTCGAAAAGAGATTTTACTTTGCAGAATTTGTCTGACAAATTAAATTGAATACATTCGAACTTGTTATCGTTGGTAAATGTAGAATTTGATTTGATTCAAATGTTTTTTGAATATTTGAATAGGTTAAATCATTCTACAACATTCAATGATTGGTTTGTGTATCTCTCTCGAACGGATTCTTACATCTTTGAGAATAACAATCGGAGTTTTATCTTCTTTGAAGAAAAGTATTGTGTCCGATTGTGGTGAAATTTGTTTGAGATAAGATGGAGTTTGAATGTTTGATATTGAAGCTAATTGAGGAAAAGAAGAAAAGATTCAATTTGAAAATGAGAGATTGAATTTTTACAGGCGTTTAGCATTGCACATTGAATACGTGGGATATATTGTAAACATGAAAGAACAAATTTTAAAGTTGGGCTTTTTAATTTTGTCAATAGAATAGCTGAGATACGATTTGTTTGATTGCATGATTCGACGAATATGAACAGATCATCGATTGTATTCAACTAAAATTTTCAAATTCGAATAAAACTCAAATCAGTTTAATTGAATTTACTTTTTGAATATATCGATTAATCGGTATTGATTTTCGAACAAATTCTTTAATCTGTGTTTCAGTTACTTGTTCGACGCTATCCATATGATAGACTCGTTTTTGACTGACAACACAAAGAGTTGGTGCGTGAATGACACCTAATTCATGACTTAATCGTTGATCATTGATATTAAATTCTGCTGTGCCAATTCCGACGTCATTGAATTGCTTTTCCAATGAACGAAATATGGTCATTGATTGACGGCAATGCAAACAGAAATTCGTACTACCGAAAAGAACGTACGGTTTTTTGTCACTATTGGGCAGAATATTCGAGAGAAATTCACGTGAATGAAGTAGTTTCTTAGCACCATTGGGTGATTCATGAAAGAAATGAAAATCACCACCGAAATGCGCACGAAAGATATCATATGGATCACGAAAATGATTGGTATTAAAGCCTCGATGATTGTCCTGAGATGTTGTACCGTATTCATCATAATTCTGACGTTTAGTCGAGTCAGATAAAATCTAGAATTGAAAATTTCTCGTCGTGTCTGAAGAAGAATGTCTCTGGTCGAGTTTACTTCGTAAGCTGCATTTATTTTTGTGAATTGTTCATGTGCATTTGGCTGAGAATTTTTGTCTGGATGCCAATATCGAGCTAGTTTTTTATAAGCCTGTCGAATTTCTCGATCAGATGCTGTCCGAGACAAACCAAGAACTTCATAGGGATTGAAATCTTGATCATTCGTTGAGCCATTCGAAAGATCAAAGATTAAACAAAGAAAAATATATTTGACCAAATGCATATTGCAATTCAAACAAAAATACAAATTATCTAAAATAGACTTTCTTGTTTTCGTTTGCTATTTTTATTGCATAGTCGAGGTATAAATATATGTAAATGAACGATAATATTTATTTTACTTCTAATATAAAATCATAGCGAAAACAAATTTAATTCAAGATAACTGGACTAGACACAAATGAATTGGATGATTACTCGATCTTTCATAGCGCTGATAGACCCGAAACTTTCCGTAATTTTTCCATAACAAGAAAAATAACAACGGTTTGTGGTCCTGAAAAACAAAATACAGACGAAAATGAATCAATCAAATCATTCGAATTTTACCTAATCTGACATATGCAGCCGACCATCCTCGTAATAAACCTTGAAAGCCTTCTTTATCGACGATTTTGTGTGTGATTTCAAACACGCCGTAATCTCCAGCTGCATACATATTTGTTTTTATTAAATCCAATGGTGCTGTCATTGTCGTTGTTACAAGTCTAAATTGAATTTTTCTTTATATTCGAATTCTTTGTTTTCGTTTTAATATCAAAACAAACCCGGTGATTAACGATGCACCTAAATGTAATTTAATACCTTCATTCCAACCAGTTATACGAATACAGAAACGTTTTGCATGATCATAGGTAACACATTGTGTTGCAGTTAATGCCGCTAGAATCAAATCAAAACTATTTCACAATCGAAAATTCGCTCTCAATCTCAACCTGTTCGAATAGCAGCTGGAACAGTTCCAATCCATAGACCACGAACACCGTGCTGTTTAATTACATCTTTGATAACATGCATCGATGATGTATAAGGCGAATTTTTGGCTTGTAATTTCGTTTTACATAGATCAACAGGATTCGATGCTATAGCAGCAATAGCACCTGATAGACAGCCCGCTGAAATATTACGAGCAAATTTAACTGTTGCCTGTCCATCGTCGGTTACAACACGTTTGAGAATATTTTTTATTGGACCATAAGCACCTAAATAAAACATAATTTTTTTGGTTTATTTAAGAGAAAAGATTTGTGTTCTGACCAAGACGAACACCACCGTAGAATAATCCTCGAATAACAGCTGGTTTTAAACCAGAATAATATGCACGAACACCTTCTTTACGATAGATATTCACTGTTGTTGTTAGAAGACCAGCTTTCATAGATGATTTCGATGCAGCCATAGCTGGATTAGCAAGTTGAAGACGAACTTTGATTACATCGACTAGTGAAAAGAAAATAAAAGTCTTAAGTATCAATATCGAATGGAATAATTCTACTGGGTAATGTGACAACATTTGCTATAGATACACTCAAGCCACTTGTGACAAACTAAGAAAATAAACAAGTCAATAAATGAATTCTTTGTTTTCTATCGATCGATCGATCGATCGATTGATTGATTGATTACTTCTTTGAAAAATGGATGCTCATGAATATGTGATTTGTTAGGATCAGCAATTGATTTCTGTGAATTATCTTCTTGTTTCATTAATTGAACGGTAGTCTCTGGCATTGGAATGTAAACTAAACATACTCGTGTGTCTGTGACAAGACAAAAGAAAAATAAACAAATGAATTTACTTCTATCTATCGTTCTTTTTGACTTGCTGAGAGAAGTTTTTCGAAAATCTTAAACATAGATTTGATGACCAATCATCAGATGCGATAGTTTCTATTTATTACTATCGGATTGCTAATCGTGATCATAGATATTGGTTAGCTGAAAGGAGATTTGTCAAATTGACCTTCTAGATGGCGTTAGAAGACATCCATTGACCACCTGACAATTTTCAAAGGAAAATATGACGATGTGAACCATTTGATTTATTTATGTTTTCTAGTTTCTTTCACATTTGTTCGACTTCTAAAAGAATACAAATCGATATTGACTTTCTCAGAACATAAACTAACACCATCTGTAATACGGATTATCTTCTGACAAATTTTTTATTTCGAAAATAAAACATCTCACATATATTTATTTGAGTTTCTACTTTTCTCGAATTGTGTTTCAACGGTTTCGTAGACAAGACTCTATTCAAAAACAAGTTTATAACCTACTTCTACCTACGTGGATTTCCAAAATGTCAATCTTCCTCTCTAAATCTTAAGAATAATACAAGTCAATCTCCAGTCAGTTAGTTAGTCGTCCTCTTATATCTCAAAACCGCAAGAACCTTCCTTCCGTTCGTTCTGTCGTATTCGATTGGTGAAAGCCGACTCATTTCGAAATGCATTACTAGCTTACACTGATCATTTCTACTAAAATTCCTTTTCGAATACAAAATTAATTTGCAAGAAAATTAGAAAAATAAATTTTCACTCGAATGCTTATCTCAATCATTTAGATTTGCTACGAAGAATTTTATTGGTATATCTTGGAGTACCATTAAGATTCGCTTTGACTATTCTTATTTACGCTTCTTCTTATTTTTTTTCGTTTTTCGAATAATTCTTCGTTTATTGTTTTTTCGATTTAGATCGATCAAAACTCTTCTCTCATTGAATAATGTCGTCGAAAATTACTCGAGTAAAATCCTTTCGTTCTCATTTTTGTGACTAAATTCGTTTGGTTTTCACATAGGATATGCTGTTAGAAACATCACAAAATGTTTTGACTTATTCAAAAGAAACTAAAAAACGTAAATTCGTCGAAACAGTCGAATTACAAATTGTCTTGAAAAATTTCGATCCATCACGTGACAAACGTTTCAGTGGAACCGTTCGTCTTCGTAATGCACCCAAACCGAAATTTACCGTTTGTGTTTTGGGTGACGAACGTCATTGCGATGAAGCACGTGCAAACAACATCCCTGCCATGACTGTTGATGATTTAAAGAAATTAAATAAAGACAAAAAACTCGTAAGAAAACTATCTCAACAATACGATGCTTTTCTTGCTTCGGATGTTGTCATTCGACAAATTCCTCGTATTCTTGGTAAAAAAAAAGCTAAACGATTGATTTTCGAAGGCAAACACATTTTCTGTTTGGGTTAATTAGGACCTGGTTTGAATAAAGCCGGTAAATTTCCAACAGCCATCACTCACAGCGATTCATTAGTTCAAAAAGTCGAGGAAATTAAATCGACAATTAAATTTCAAGCGAAGAAAACTATTTGTTTAGCTGTTGCTGTTGGTAATGTTAATATGACTGTCGATGAATTAGCAGCGAATGTTAACTTATCTGTCAATTTTCTTGTTTCATTATTGAAAAAAAATTGGCAAAATGTTCGTGCACTTTACGTTAAATCAACAATGGGTAAACCCCAACGACTTTATTAAAGAAAAACGAAACATCGAGAACAACAAGAATAAAATCTAGAAGAAAGTTATTTTTTGAAAACAAAAAAGTTCAATCGTTTTCAAACATCATTATGATTTTGTTTTCATTGTATGTGTAACAACCGATTGAAAAATTCAGCTAGTTTTTAATAAACAAACAACAAACTTTGTTGAAATAAATTGTTTTACGCATACATATTAATAAAAAAAAAACATCAAAAAACAAGAATAACAAGCATTCGAAATGTTCACTAAGTGAGCTTTTATTTTCCTCGTAGATAGAATTTATTATTTTTTCTTCTCGCCAAAACTATGAGCACCTATCGACGTCATTCAGGCACTTCAAATAGGTACGTGTTAACTGATTTTCTTTGATTTTCTTCTTTAGTTATTATTTCTGCTTTCGTAGGGAAAAAAATGTAGCTTGAAACGTACTTAATGATTCTATTTTTTTTCTTGTTTTTCATATCACGCTTATTTAATAGTTAATGCAGGCATGTGCGTTTTAACCGACTTACTAACTCAACGAAAAACAGAAAGAATGAAAAAGAGAGAGAGAGAGAGGGAAACAGGGAGAAAATATTTTTTCGCACAAATATCATGCATATTTTCTTTTACATTTATTAACAAAAAATCACGATTTGTAATATGTCGAAAGAAATGATTCGACAAAAGAAAGCTCTTATAATCCATATATCTGATGAAGAAATAGAAATGCTCAAGTGCACAACTAATCGATTCATTTGCTCGTCTTTATTCTTCTTCTTCTTTTTTTTTCTTAAATAGTAATACAGATCAAAGTGATGAAGATACTGGTAGTCAAATCGATTCGAATAATGCTCAATCCTCGCCAACCAAACGTCGTGTCAGTTTCTTTCCCAATAAACAACAACCAACTATCAATGGCAAATCATTCAAACCTATTTCACCAACAACACCAACAGGAATAGCAACGCCTGCAAGTACGAAAATACGTCGACAACGTATGCGAACAACGAGTCGATCAGGTGACGATCGAATTACATTCAAAGGACGAAATACAATCTATACAGCAGGTAAGTACAAAATATATTTGTTGAAAAGTTATTTGCACTAACTCTTAACAATGCACAGGTCGACCTGCTTGGTACAACACAACAGGCGAAAATAATAAAGCATTTCTAATTGGAATCTGTGGAGGTAGTGCGAGCGGTAAAACAACTGTTGCACAGAATATAGTCGAGAAATTGAATGTGCCATGGGTGACATTGTTAAGCATGGATTCGTTTTATAAAGTAGATTTAAGAATGTAAAATTTGAGATAAGAAAATGAATTGATTGAAAAATGAATTGAGGTTCTAACTGATGAACAACATCATGCAGCAAGTGAAAATAATTATAATTTCGATCATCCGGATGCATTTGACTTCGATTTATTACTCGAAACATTGAATAATCTTAAAATGGGCAAACAAGTCTGTCGAAGATTAATCAATTTTTTCGCCATGAATGAATTTCTTCTTAGGTTGATATACCTCTTTATAATTTCACAACTCATTCTCGTGAACCTCATACAGTAAATACAAACAAACAAACAAAAATGAAATTTTATTCTTTTATGTGATTAGAAAGTTCTCTATGGTGCTAATGTTGTCATTTTCGAAGGAATCTTATCATTCGTCAGTAAACAAATTCTCGATGTTTGTGATAAAATTTCGTTTGAAGACTCGAAATGTATCCGTTGTTTGTTCGATTTTATGTATGAATAGGTCCTCGATATGAAAATATTCGTTGATACCGATGCAGATATTCGTTTGGCACGTCGTCTCGAACGTGATATAAGCGAACGTGGCCGAGACATCGACGGTGTTATCCAACAATATACACGTTTTGTCAAACCTTCTTATGATCACTACATCGCTCCAACAATGGCCTACGCAGATTTAATTGTGCCACGAGGTAATTTCATCATAACGTCGTTAGTAATTATAAATACGACATTTATTACGTGTTTGTTTTGTTTTTTTTGTTAAATTCAGGTGGTGAAAATCGTATTGCTATTGATTTAATTGCGCGACACGTTAATAGAGAATTACAAAAGGTATTTGAGACGAAAATCGAAATTGTAAAACAGGGTTTCGATTTTGTTAGAGTGGTGTTAATGTTCGAAATCAATTAGTCCATCGATTAGGCGATTGGAAAGAGTTAACAATGCCTGATACGTTTTATTTGATCGAGCAAACGGCACAAGTGAAATATCTGCATACGATTATCAGGTAGAATCAATGAATTACAAAGAATTATGAAAAAAGCTAAAATAAATGTTGTATTTAGAAATCGTTTGACAGGCCGTGACGAGTTTATTTTCTATTCGAAACGGTTAATGAGAATACTGATTGAATACGCCCTCTCTTTATTACCATTTGAAGTAGAAAAAAACAACAAATACGAAAAGTAAAAAACAACTTATTTTTAGGATGTGAGAGTTGAAACGCCACAAGGACAAATCTATCAAGGCAAAAAACATGTTTATTCTGATGTAAATGAAAGATTTTTAATAGAAATCAAATGAGAGACTCTCTAGGTTTGTGGTGTATCGATTGTTCGAGCTGGTGAATGTTTAGAACCAGCTTTAATTGAAGTTTATAAAGATGCTAAAATCGGTAAGATTCTCATTCAAACAAATCAATCTACTGGTGAACCCGAAGTAAACAAAAAATCGACAAGTTTTCTATTCAAAATTTCATTTGCAAACATTTAGCTTCATTTCCTTCGATTACCTCGTGATATTGCCGAATCCTATGTTCTCGTTCTCGATGCAACAATCGGTAGATCTATTCGATCGTTTGTTATCAACTAAAAACATTTTTTCTCTCGTAGCTACTGGAGCAGCTGCTTTAATGGCCATTCGAGTTTTATTAGATCATAATGTTCCCGAAGACAAAATTGCCTTACTGTCATTATTAGCATCTAAACAAGGTTTGATTCAATTCGAACTATTTCAAACATAAATTTGATTTGATTTGTTCAGGTGTACAAACGGTTGCCTATGCGTTTCCAAAAGTAAAAATTGTCACAACGGCATGCGATCCTCAAGTTGATCAAGACAGTGGTTTTATTTGTCCTGGTCTTGGTAATTTTGGTGATCGATATTTCGGCACTGATTCTATTGCATCACTGTCCGACAATGAGGAATTTATTTACGGCGGGCAAACAAGTGAAAATATCAGCTCAAATTCTGGCACACCCAGTTCGCCACAAAAACTGTCGAAAATCAATCAAGATACATCTCCAGCAGCAGTATTACGTTCAACAGATCAAGAAGAAGTTTTTTTTACAACTATTTAATCACGCTTTATCCATTGGTGCTTTACAAAGAAACAAGAGAGAGCAAGAGAGGAAACTCTCTCTTTAGCATATTTCATTAATCTGATCGAGTGAATTTGGTTTTTTTTTGTTGTTGCTGTTATTGTATACACCAGCATTGCGTTAATCTCTATTTGTTATTCTTGTTATTGTTTTTCTTTTTCTCATTTCGTCAGGAGCTAAACAAAAATAAATCGAAATAAACGCTGAAACAATTTTTGTCATGTGTATTTCAGATGTCAAACGAGGAGAAGATTGACGAAAAAATAGCGTATAAACCGGGAACATTTCGGTATCATGATTTGCCAATAGACAAACGCAAACAATACTTTCAAGCTCGACAAGAAGAACTTAATCCTTGCTTGCATGTAAGCAAGATCTTTTTGTTTGTCAAATGAATATTGTCGAGTTCGGATTTCTTTCATAGGAATCTGAAATAGCAAATTCATGTTTGTTAAATGCAGGAGAAAATTATCATCAATGCGATGCTCAAGTTGAAAATTATAAAACATGTAAACGATTTTGGGTAAAGACGAAAAAATGATATACTAGAAGGTATCGATTGATCGATTGATTTAGACGGCAGTAAGAGCATTTGCAACAACACATCATTTATTGAGAAATGATGGTTATCCACCATTATCCGAACGACATATTTGGTAATCGAAGATATTTTCTTGTCATTGGGAAGATTTTTATTTTGTAATTTTCGCAGGAAAAAACAACTTCGTCAATGGATTGAAACGAAACAATTGACGGTTCCTGAAGAACTCACACCCTACGCTTAATTCATTGAAATATGAACATATATTCTTAGATTTTCGTTCTTTTGTTCTAAACATTCAACTTCCTGATTTGATTTTTCTAGATATCAATCATGTTTCGTTTTTGCTTTCGTTTAACTCCTTCTCTCTTTGTACTTTCGACATCATTCTTCAAAAAAGCTCCTCCTGCCGAAGAACCAACAAAATCGGCGGCTACTTACCAGCATCTAACTTGCACCGGTTTTGAATGTCTTCGCCAATCGTCGATGCTCGCACTTTCTTCTTCATCATCGTTTCTTAAACAAACTTTATACTATCATTCAGAATTGACTCAACGTTATTGCGTTCATTTGAATACAATGATCAGTTTATTAGAGGAATATCAACGATACAAGAGTTCTAACGATCATCAACAAAAAATCTGGAATGTTTTCGTTGAACAACGTCAATTGAGTGATGAAATGAAAAATGAATTGTTACGTTTACGTTTACTTCTATCGACATTAGATCGTCTTGTAAATGAATCGATCGATGCTGGTTATCAAACACAAAATGAAACAACAACTCAACTTGTAACAAATGAATTAATAACTGCTAAACATCAGATTCTTCAAAACGAAGAATTAATAGCTAAAAACGAACTTTTATTCACGCAAACACAAGTGAAAACCATTGAAGACAAACCATCATCGATAGATTCAAACGAGAAAAACTAATTTTTGTTTTGTTTTTCATTTCAGATAATGAATTAAATGGACGAACAGTCTATTCGTCAAAATAGTGAAGCATGCATCGAATTTATTAATTCAAGATTTGATCATTACAAACGAATTCTTGATTCAGAACGGAAAACATCCGATGATATGATCGAATCAATTCGTCGACAGACATGTCTTGTCAATGAAACCGACGAACAATTTCGTTTGAGAACAGAACTCGATCGAATCGAATTAGTTAATCAATTGGATTATCTCGAACAGGAAGTCGATAAAACTTATGAAGAAAATAAAACTTGTAAATTCAATTTCAATTAGAAAAAAAAACAAACTTTCGTATTCAATATAAATGAATTCTTATTTAGGTTTATTTAAACTGTTTCAAAAATTATTTCGTCTTCATCGTGAATTTGCGTTCGATGATGTTTTGTTGAATGAACAAGAAATCGAAAAAATCTTTCAATATCATCCATGTTTAATCTCGAATATTGAAAAATTTGCATCAACTCTCAAATCTCCGAAAGAAAACTTCTCATTTTCAAATCGTTTGCCAATGAATACTTATCAATCTACAAAATCCAATTCTGAATATGAAAGCAATGAAATCGATTTAACTCAATATATTCGTGATACAGCTCGACAAGATTCAAATGAGAAAAAATTCAATTTTTCAAATCTATCAAAATATTCTCGTCAACCAAAGCAATCTCCTTATTCAACAAATAAATATCCATCATCAAACATATCCTGTGATTCAGCCTTACTCTCAGCTGCTAATAAACGTTTTGTTTTGCTTTACAATATGAATTCAGTTAATAAACTTTACATATTTGATATGGAAAACGATCGAACAAAAGATTTCCCATGGAATGAAGGTAAATAACGATATTCTTTGGGGTGGTAGTTATTTCAGTTTTCCTCTTCTTTAGATATGATTTATTCATTGGGTCACGTTGATAGTAATATATTCTATATTATTACATCGACAAAAATCTTGCTCTTCGATATAATTAAGGAAATTCTCACGAAAGAATATTTTCTTTATGATAGTCTTTACAAAGATTTCTTGTTAATATTCAATGATAATTCTTATCGAACGATTTTAAAAGCAAATAATCAACTTCCATCCTTTGTATTCGATGATTACTGCTATTATTTATATACAAACAAAGATTATAATCAAATATTAATTAAATGTTCACTAGATAATTTTCAACAAGAAACAAATATTAATCTAACAAAAACTTATCCACAAATAACAACATTTCTCGGTTTAGTAATTACTCATAAATCGTTAATAACATTTTTAATATTTCAATCGAATACATTTTCATTATTATGCTGTGATGAAAGTCGTAATTATGTTCAAATAAAACAAATATCAATTGCACATGCACAAGATGCCAGTCAAATTCTATCGACTTCATACGCAAATATTCGTTCGAAATCCAGCAAACAAATTTGGTTGATTCTCGATCGAATTTCAAATTGTATACATTGTCTAGCAAATGAAATGTACGTGACAAATATTCCGTCGACAAAATCAATGTCAATACAATCGATAGGAATCTATGGACAGAAATTGATTTTAGCTTATAATGAATTTTTTGTAGATAGTTTAGATCTTGATGAATTGTTTGTGTCATTAAAATTGTGATCTTTAGTCAGATATTTTGTTTATTGCCTTTGAAAACAAAACTTAGTCTTCATTTGAATATTTTCTTCTTCTTCTTCTTTTTTTATTCTTTTATTTTGTTCTCGAAGGAGGAAAACAGATCGCAATCGAATGCTGATAGATGACATCGACGAGTAATATATGTATTTGTCAATTCAATTAGAATCTGGGTGATAGTTGTAATGACAAATATAGAAGGGAAAAGAATGCTTGTTCATTCATTCATCCATCTATCTATCTTCGACTTACATATTGTTTCGGCTGCATGCATTTTTTATGTGCACATATATATAAAGAAAAAAGACTAAGAAAAAGAAGGGAAAAAACTGAGAGAGAGGGAGAAAAAAAGGAATACGAGAATAGAGAGAAAGCGAGGGAGGAAGAGAGAGAGAGAAAGAAAGACAGAAGGAAAAAAGAAATAAGAGACGAACATCAACTAGTTAGTCCCATTTTGCAAACAAGTTGAAATGGCACTATGAAAACAAAAGTTTAATCGTAGTTCAAGATCAAATTGTTTTTTCGTTTCTCGGCCTCTTCTCCTTTTTATTTACTCTTTCTAACAAACGATGTTTATCAATTTTATTGAATTAAATCAAACAAATTATTATGGGTTGTGTTTCAACTAAAAAAAAACTCTCTAAATCCGATCTTGAATTTCTCGAAGAAAATACCGAATTTACCAAAGATCAAATCGTCGAATGGTATGAAGGCTTTATCGTAAGTAATTAAAACAAAGTCAAACATTATAATCAAAGAAAATGTCAAATGAATATGAGCTAATTTCTTCTTTTTCTTCGTTTTTTTTTCTGTTGTTCTTCTTTTCCTATGAATTTCTTGTTTTATTCTTATATATATACACATCAAACAATTATATGCTTCAGCGGCACTGTAAAATTACTTTTCCGGTTTGAGTTGATGTTCGTAAATGGCTAATGTTCATACTCGCATGGGACTTACCTCCTTGTGCTCTCGTTTTTCTTGTTCATAGTATGCCTCATTTCTTTGATGATAGGACATGCAAACGCGACGTACGAAATTCTTTCTTCATTCTCTGTCTTTCTCACTTGATTGCATTCAAAATATGAGAAAACTACACTCGGCTCAGTCATTAGTTAAGACACTCGCATATGTGTGAGCGTGTGTTTTGCTAAATAATAATGAAAAAAAGAGGACAGAAAAGAAAAGAAAAGAAAAGAAAAGAAAAGAAAAGAATACGAAGTCAAGACGTTGATTGCTTGAACATGCATCGGATAATATTTACTAGGTTTCGTTTGTTTTATTTAGTTCTCGTGTAAATAATGATATTTCAAAGACAAACTAAGTATTGTCAATGTTAAGCACTGTTATTGTTGTTGTTTTCTCTTATCGTTCAACGAAGAAGAATTTCCCATGATAAATCGCAATTTAATCTAACTAAACATTTTGAATAGATAATTTGTCCTCGGTTTTCTCTTTTGCTCTCCGTTTTTTTTTCTTTAGCTAAGTCTTCCGTTACAGGATGTGTCGTTCAAAAAATCATGTCGTTTGCCGGTTGTGCCCAAACAAAACCTTGCACATCACAAACGGAGAAAAGAGCAACAACGATGATTTATCGAAATAGATAGACAGAAAACGACAAATAGATTTAAATATATAATTTGATTTTCATTTGATCAAGAAAAAAAAACAGAAACTCGGCTTTTCGATCGGCGTTTCTTTTTTGTTTTGTTTGTTTTCAAACGCAAGTTGACCCGATTTTTAATCGACGAACAAGAAGAAGAAGAATAAGAACAGAACGAACGATTTGCTAGTGCAAACATAACTTAGCGTAGTGCATCATACAATATTAATGTTTCGTTGAATCCCGACGGATATGAATATGATGAATGAATACGAACAATGATATGACAAAATATTTGGATAGACAAGACAAAAGAAAACGTCATTCGTCCGTGAAGAGAACTAGTTGATTGAATTATACGATTTCACAACTAGATATGACTTTAGTAGTCTATCTCGGATTATTAGTTTGTGTGTGTAGAATGGTTTTGTTTTCTTTTTTTCTCTCTCTGTTTGAATAGAAATAGTTAAGCAAAATCAACGGAAAATGTCGTACATTCGCCGACTGTTTATTCAAATCAATTTAGAATTGTTTTCAGAAAAGAAACCGCCTACTATCTTAAGATTTTATGATAAAAGATTCCGTTTAAATAAAGAGAACAAGTACAACCCTCTTGAGACGTACCTGTTGATTCTTTCTTTTTATTTGAAAACAAGATGAATTCAAGTGAAAATCTGAGTTTTTCAATTTTTTTTGTTTGAAAAATGATCTACATTATCATTAGTTGAGTGATCAAATGTTAACAAGTCCTACGATTTCCGGCATCGAATCCCTTTTGTCCTCACGAAAGAAAGAAAAAGTATTTTCACAGAAATCAATGACCTTATTCAGCGTTTTGACTAGTGAAAAGGAAATCATTGAGAAAACAATGAACATTTCCGCATGTATTCTTTTGTTTCTATGATTATGACGATAATAAATCTTGGTGATTTGAACATTTGATTTATTTCTTTTAGCTTGATTGTCCCAATGGTGAACTAACGAAGAAAAAATTCATTCAAGTTTATCGTCAATTTTTTCCCAATGGACAAGCCGAAGCATTTTGCACACATATATTTCGTACATTTGATGCTGATAATTCGGGCAAAATTGATTTTAAGTAGGTTCAACTGTCGATTGATGTCGGGAGGAAATATTGATTTCTATTGCCGAAGGATATCTATAAGTATTTGTTTTCTAGGGAATTTTTAATGGCAATTAATATAACAGGTGAGAAAGGAAAACGTGAACAATGAGTACGGATTCAGTTTTCTAAACAAAAATTGATATATTATTTAGCGAAAGGAAATCCTGAGAAGAAACTCAAATGGGCTTTCAAAATGTATGACATTGATTCGAATGGAAGCATTGATCGATCGGAAATGTTGAAAATTATCGAAGTAGGATCGAGTATTTAGTCGATAGAACACAAAAGAAAAAGAACCGAGCTTTTGTTTTAGTCTATTTATGATTTACTCGGTGCTGCTGCTGTTGCACAAAATTCGTCGAATGGTGCCATTGCAGGCCGCGATCCAGATGATACACCCGAAAGTCGAACAGCACAGATATTTGCTGTTATGGTAAACGAACATCTTTCCATGTGTTTTTTTTTTATTAACTTTCTTTTCTCATTATTTTTAGGATGAAGATAAAAATGGGTAACCGAATGCGATTATATTTTGAATAATGACGATGATTTGTTGCTTTTTTTTCCAGGGTTATTACCGAAGAAGAGTTCATTCGAGGTTGTATGGCTGATCGAGTTTTGTACCAAATGCTAACTGCCGATACAAGCGATCCGGATCGATAATTGTCATAAATCATTCGATGTGAATAGTTCATATTAGTCCTCTTTTTTTCTTCTTCTTCTTCTTCTTCTTTTTTTTTGGTAGTCCAATTCCAAGTCATTGTGTTCGTTGATTTCGCAAATTTGAATAGAAAGAGAGAAAAAAAAACAAACGATGCATATACAGCTAACCTTTCCATTTATATCTGTTTACTATTATTCTATTTTCTTTTCGTGTTTTGTGACTGTCAGTGTATATAAAATTCATTATAGAAAAATAAAAGAAGTAAAAATAACTCAAGATAGATTCTTGTTTTTTTTGTATGTGCCTGGGCAATATTAAGTTTGCATCAATGTCGTTGTAATTCATGAATATATGAAATATTCATTTCCTAAATGAAAACTAGTTTTGTCATTGTTTTAAAGGAAATTAGAAACATGTGTGAATTTGCTAAACCCATTATCAAACAAGAATAAAATCGAACATTTTTGAAAATTTGATAGTCTAATTTCCGTTTTTATTCTCCATGAAATTTATAATGTTGATCAAACAGAATCGAACGATCTTTCGCACTTGATTATGTATGAGAAAAGCCAGTTTCTCATTGCCATGGGCAATGACTTGAAGTTGTTCACTGTTTCCGCATAAATCTGATTTTAACCGCTATCTAACAAGGAGGCTTATATGAAACTAAACTGACAGTTTCTTTTTTATTAAGAGAAAAAACGTCACGCGCTTGATTTTATTTTCATAGTTTTGTTGAATTTCGCCTTGCTATCATTCAACTGATAACAAACAAATGTCGACCGTTTTGACGACAAAAGATAACTACAACATGACACAAGATCGTGCTCGAGGTTGTTGTTGTTGTTGTTTTTAATGAATCACTCTAAACTGATATCTTTATATATAAATATATAAACTTACGTTTTTAAAATAAACGAAGTTTCTTGCTTGTGAATAAAATGTCAGACTATAAATACGATCATGCCTCCGATGCAATTGCTGGAGGTTATCAAGCAACAACAAATGCAGCAGTTCCATCTGCACCAGCTCTTACTGAATTTCCACCGAACTATTTCGATATATCGATTGTTCCAAATAACGCCGTTTTACATTATAATGAAGTTCCACCATTTACCCAACCATCACAAGCAAAGATTGAACGTAAACAAAGCGGTGTTCTTTCGCTTGATTCATTAATCGATAGAAATCCCGATCAACTATGGCTTTATTTCATGACTTATCTCAACGAAAAACCAGCACTATTGATTAGTATGCATGGTTATCATACTGAAGTATTTTCCTAGTTTTTTTGTTTGAACGATAAATTATAATTTGTACTTTAGTATTATACGGAGTATGAACAGCGTCAAGCAAGCGATGGTTCATGGCATAGTCATCCTGTTCAAAGGAGTCGTACAGTCACTGATTTTAATTTTTCAATGGATGCATCAGCATATGTTCCTCAACAATGGTGGCGTGTTGCAGTTATTCCATCGAAAAAAACGATGAAATCTGGTCAATATGTATCCCTACGTGATGCTGTTGAGCAATACACTAGTTCAGAAAAGAATATTAAACAAATTACCTGTCGAAAACAATTATTAGGTTGGAATTATCAAGAATTGAGTGATAAAATTCGTTCGATTATCTATTCAACTGGTTATCACAACCAAGTTGAAATTGTAAAATTGATCTTCAAATGGAAAAAAAAGTCACTTTATTCATTTTTTGTTTCATTGTAGAGTTTTAAAATTATGAACGATCGAATAAAAGCGAATTCGTCATCGGGCTTGAGTCGATTTTCTAATTCAACTTTAGTTCGTGTTCTATGTGTGATTACCTGTTTATTCCTGATTTTTGGTCCTATTTATCTATGTTTACGTGCACGTGGTTCAACAGAAGATAAAATCATAGCTGATTATTCGATGGTAGCACCGGTTGATACTTTTCTCCATTGGAATGCAGCAACAATTGCGAATGCAGCTATTGGGAGATCAACAGGCAGCTATTCAGCTCATTTAGCTTGATTTTTTCTATGAGATTTTATATTGTGATTATTGATTCCAAATAATAATAATAATAAAAAGATAGACTTTATTTCGATGAAAACAACATTATTGGTTGTATCTTTAATCTAAACATGAAATTTTAGAGGCTTTGAAAACGGACTGATGGTCGTTGTTATTTATCAATCCGAACGAAAACAAGAATCTATGTCATATGTTTTTTCTTATTTAGTTTTAGAATACCTGGTTGTAATTCATCGATGTTTCTGATACTATTATTGATAGCAATTATTTTATGTTTTGTTTATGTAAAATTAAAATATTTTACATTACGAGGACCAATTCCTGGCATACCTCCTCAATTTCTCTTTGGTAATTTATTACAAACGGGTTTGATAACGGGTTCAACATATAGTGTTATTTATACGGCACTTCAAAAACGTTTTGGTGATGTTTGTCAAATGTGGTTTGGTCATGAACGATTCATTATTATTTCCAATGCAGATGATGCTCAACATATATTCTTGAATCGTCATAAATACGAACAAGGAAAGATTTTTACTGATAAACTCGGTATTCTACTTCCCAAAGGCATTATTGCTTCGACAGGTGAGAAGCTAAAGAATTTTTTGTGTTTTTTGTTTCGATGTTAATTTTGCATTTTCTAGGTACTACATTCAAACGCTATGGTGCTGTAACAATGTCCATGTTTCGTCGTGGTAAAATAACGCCGAATTTCGATTTGATTGTTGATTGTGTCGATAAATTATTGAATCTATGGCGTGCACAACCAAAAGATCATGTTCATACGGACATTACAATTCAATCCGAGAATCTTTTATTGCAAATCTTTGGACATATTGCATTTGATTTCGATCTCGATGCACTGAACAGTTCACACGGACGAAATGAACTTAATCAAGCATTGACGGATTATTTAAGTTCGATTAATATTGTATTTTATGCGCCAAGTTTCATTGCACGAACTTATTTGGCTTTGAATAGTCGTTATCAACGAGCACGAAAGACTATGGATCAATATATACGACGAATGATTGAACAAGAACTCAACGAAACGGAAGAATCTCGAGCTAAACGAAAAAGAACAAGTCTTATCGCATCACTTGTTAGCTCATTACAACAACAAGAAGAAGAATCAGATGAAAATAGAAAAGGTATGACAATTGAGAGAAAGTATTTCGATGAGATTCTCGGTAACATCATAGGTCTGTCTCGTGCTGAAATATTGGACAATATGATTACTTTTCTTATTGCTGGTTTTGAAACAACTTCATCTGCATTGTCGTGGTTTATCTACGCAATGAGTAAAAATCCACGAGTACAACAGAAAATCAAAGCTGAATTAAAAGAAAAACTTGGACAAAACGAACTATCATTAGAACAACTCGATTCATTAGTCTATTTAGATTGTGTACTCAATGAAATATTTCGAGTGTATCCGCCGGCTGCTGGAGTATCACGTGTACTATTAGAAGATGATCAACTACCAGCAACTGGTATTAAGCTACGCAAAGGAGACGATATACTTATACCACTATCAGCTTTAGCAAGAGATTCTCGACTTTGGAAAGTTGATCCGGAAATGTTTTATCCTGAACGTTTTTTAAACGAAGACAAAGATCATGCAGCTATTGCGTTGATTCCTTTCGGTGGCGGTCATCGTCAATGTCTTGGACGAGATCTTGCACAATTTGAATTCAAAGTCATGGCGGCACGATTGATGCAACGTGTGACATTTAGTGATGGTGGACCTAAACTGAACTCTGGAGGATATGAGAATGGATTGACAGTGAAACCGAAAGTCGTTGGTGTTACGATTGCTTTTGACTGATGAATTGTTGTACTTGATTTTTCATTTATTTGATTGAAACGAAAGACAACAACAATGTATGTTCTTTTATATGACTCATGCTCTAATTTGATTGGTAGATATGCTAGTGTAATTACATAAGACAGTAAAAATGCTTTCTTTGGAAGGTTATAATCATAAAAATTGTGAAATACCCCATTGAGTCATAATCATTTGTATTTATTGAAAAGTATATAAATCACAATAGCTTTCGACAGATAGTATAGTTTGATTGTCAGATATTGGTAGGTAGTTATAGTGAATTTTCAGAATACAAAATAGTTACGAACTAACCTATCGTATTTTTAGTAATATAGACGTCAAATCATGGCTGAAAATAACAATAATATCGTGATTAAAAATGCTCGTGGATACATTGGCGCCTTTGGTCCAGGTATCGATGCAATAGCTACAGAAGTTTCAACAGCAGTTGGTATAACTGTTGTACCCTCATTCCCTTACCATATTACAATCATAACCAAAGATGAACTACGACAGTTGACTACTGATCAATCGATTAAACTTGAAGAACTTTGCGATAATGCTTCGACAATCGATACACGACTGATATTTTCTCTCGGTCTTGGCGGTGATTCGAAGGATGTTTGCTGGGTTGTAATTATTTGGAATGCTGGAAATATTTTCCGTAAAAAATACGGTCTATCTCCGAAACAATTTCATATTACGTTAAGTAATAATGACAATCATTCGGTTGATAAAAGTCTCGTATCATTACGTGACGGACTTGCAATTGAAAATCTAAATTTAAATCTTCTCGATCATCTCGTTCTTTCGTGTACACTTGCTGATAAATACGATCAAGCATTGATCTATACTCAAGAAATATGTCGTCGTTTTTCGGATTCTGAAAAAGGTTGGCTTCGTTTGGGTGATATTTCACGACGAACTGAACAATATAAATTAGCTATGCTTGCTTATGCACAAACAATTCGTCTCATTCGAACTCAAAACAATGACAAACTTCTCGATTATTGCCGAAAAAAGATGCTCAATTGTGCAGTTAACTATACTGAATGGAGTTGTCTCATTCGAGAAAATGAATTCGATCAAATTCCTAATGAATTAAAAGTTCATCTATTTCAACCATGGACACAAATAATGCGCGATGATTTTATTAATATTTACATCAATGAACAACCACAATATCAACAACGAACACGTGATCAAATGCTCGTGCCATGGATCGATCCAAGACAACGAAATGCCAATCCAAATGAATTCGAAATATTTTCATTGCCGAGATATTTTCGTTGGATTGTTCCGTTCTATCTATCGATCATGTCGACGCCACGTCATGAACGTGATATTGATGTTCTTGCTTCGTCTCATATCGGTATTCGACATATAATTACATTGACTGAAGAAACTCCATTACCTGAAGAATGGTTTTTTAATAAACCCATCACTCATACACATCTTCCCGTGCCTAATTATCATCCTCCAACTATTGAACAAGTCGATTTATTCTTTCGAATACTTAATGATCCAAGTAAAACACCATTGTTAGTTCATTGTGGTGGTGGAAAAGGACGAGCTGGTACAATGATTGCGTGTTATCTGGCCATCTATGGATTTCTAACACCGACAGGACAAGAATGGACGCAACCAGTCATGTCAGCTGGCGAAGCTATAGATAAATTACGACAATTGCGACCAGGAAGTATTGAAACTGATCATCAAGAACGATTTATCCATACATATGTGAGTACAGTTTGGAAACGAAATTCTGCTCTACCGAAATTGCCCGATGAACCTCAAGGAATTCCATTAGAAATCGAAGGACAATTGGATCGAAATGCCGATTTGATTATGCTTTGTGGTCTGCCGGGCTCAGGAAAATCCTATGTTGCACAACGAATGTTAATACGTGATGAACGTTGGACAATTGTTTCTCAAGATGAAAGTCGATCACGTGATGCTTGTGAACGTGAAATAGGTCGACCAGGAAAATACTCTCGTGTCATCTTAGATCGTTGTAATCCCGATCGAGCCGATCGACAATATTGGCTTTCATTAGCACAATGGGCACAAAAACCGATTTGTGTTTATTTTGATTATGATTCTGATTTATGTATATCACGTGCTCAACAACGAGCCGATCATCCAACATTGGTGCCTGGTGGCCGTGTTCGAACAGCTGTTCAATCGATGCAACAACAAATGGAACGACCAAGTTTAAAAGAAGGTTTCGTCGCCATTTGTACTATTCGATCGTTCGATGCAGCTAATGAACTTATCAAACGTTTAACACCAATCAATATATTGAAATTCGTTCGTACAGGTCATTTAATAAATTTAGGCGCTGCAACTGACGATGATTTCGTTGTTTCATTTAAACAAACAACTGAAGCAGCACCTTATGTCATCATAACAGAAAAAGTCGACGGTGCTAATATGGGCTTTTCATTGTCAACAGATCGAGAATTACTCGTACAAAATCGTTCGCATTATATTACACCCAATGCTCATGCACAATTTCGTCCACTTTATCCATGGATTGAAGAACATCGTGAAGGTCTTTATAATGTTCTCGATCGAGATCCAACATTTCCTGAACGTTATATTCTCTATGGCGAATGGGTTGTAGCTACACATTCGATACCATATTCACGTTTGCCTGATCGATTTCTTGCCTTCGATTTATACGATCGACAAACACAAACATTTGCTGATCGTATCACACTCGAACGACTGCTCGAAGGATCGAATATTTCACTCGTACCGATTATGTATCAAGGACCACGACCAAGCGAAACCGTGTTGAGAGATATGGTTCGTTCTCAATCGCAATTCTACGATGGACCAGTCGAAGGTATTTATGTCAAAGAAGAACAAAACGGACAAGTTATCAATCGAGGTAAAATCGTTCGAAGTGATTTTACAGCTGGCATCACTGATCATTGGGACAAAGCGCCAATGAGAAAGAATGGTTTTACTTTCGACAGAAATGATTTGGGATAAGTGTTTTTTTATAATTAAATATCAAATAAAAAAAAACAATAACAACAACAAATATATCGAATAAATGACGAGATTAAGCATAACTGTAAGAGACAAAAAACACATAAATCAATATTATTAATTGATTCGTGGTAGATGTTCGACTAGAAACGAGCTGATATCATTCATTTCCTAAACAAACAGTATATACATATATTTAGTAAACTTGTCATTGTCATTACTCGATTGCATGACGCATGACCCATGTTTTTATATTCATGAAATGAATAATCTTTGAATCCCATTGCCTTCATACTTTGTTCGGTTAAACGAGCCCATTTTATTTGGACTAAAGAATCTTGGCCTCCTAGATTTTATTTACAAATAGATAATTGAGTTTCTTATCGGAAATTAGTCATTACCGTGACATTGAAGAATAGGTACACGAGATTTTTTATCACCGGAAACTAATGCCTGGAAAATATAATTTGAATTTTTCGAGATAAACAAACTGGGAGCATACTTGAGGAAATGTTTGTGATAATGGCAACCATGCTGACAAAGCAACAACACCACCGAGTGTATATGGAGAAGTCAATGCTAAACATAAACGTAACTAATTTAAATCCACAAAATGAATGCTCGTTACCTGAATAAAGAGCAATTGCACCTCCCCTTGATAAATAAAGATTTAATTATTTATTCAAGAAATCTAATTTTCGAGATTGAAACTTACATTGAAAAACCACCGATTATCTATAAAATAGATTTTTAGAGAAAATTCGAATAGAAATATTCGTTTCATTTTAACTTACGATACGTTCAGATGCAATACCATCTTGAATTTCTGCTTCGATGAGATTATTCACTATGAAAATAATTATCAAAACAATGATAAATAAATAAACGATTCAAAATTTTACAAAATCTCGATGAATTTTCAATTCCTTGTTGATCTTCTTTCGAATTTTGATCCAAACCGGTTACATCAAACCCTGAACAATCACACAAAATCTCTCTTCAATTACTCAATTCATCATTGACACTTACAACTTGTCATCGGCATTCCCATATTTAACGTTACCTTTTGTACAGGACTAATCAAATAAACATTTTTGTTGCCAAAAAATTCAAAAAATAAAAGAATTTCTTACGCGGTTGGAAAAATAAATTTTACATATGGCAATAATTTTGCAATACGATGAATGACAAATGTTTCCAGCCAACTTCCTCTAGAAATCAAATGAATACAAAAAAACCTCATTTTTCCGCGTAATTGTCTCACCCAACATCTCCAAGTCCATGCAAAAAAATCATCTAAATAAATCGAAATTCTTCTCTCGAAGACAAATCAAAAGAATCTTTGATTGTTTACACTAGCTGTTTGCCTTTCTCTTGCATCGATAATCGCACATTCATTCATCGATTTCGCTTGCAAAATTTCATCTTCAGCTTGCGAAGATGTTCGAGGAGCGTTTAAGCAGATATTCAACGGACATGATGCTGAACATGAGTTTCCCATTCAATAGTAAAAACAATCAACTAAAATAAACGTATGATTCTTGTTTTTTTTGTTTCGTAATAAAAGAAAACACAGTTCGTTTTTATTCCAAATAAGAAAAACAAGGAAAAAATGTTCATTAAATATTTGGTAAATATTGTTCGATAAAATTCATCACATCTTTCATTTCCTAAAACAGACAAAGAAAAGAATTTTTCTCTTTCAAATACTCTTATCAGATTGTTGATTTGTGATTTCTATAATAGAATCAATAGATATCCTTTCTCGTTTTATCTTTAAGATGACATTTCGATTGACAAATGTTTACAATCAAGAAAAGAAAAGAAAAAATATTGTCAATGAGAGAACAAACAAGAAATGGAATTCCGGAGAAAGAGAAAGAGTAAAAAGAGCGGCATGAAGTAAGATTTCTAGATTAGTGTCTTTCCAGATACAACATTGCATATTTATCATGAATTTGAACGACCTAAACGATTATTTTCAATGGTGATCAACAGAATATGCGTGAAACCTAATCCCGAATTATTATTATTGTTATTCTAAGAAGTACTTCTCCGATTTCGAATACCTAAAATCAAACTAATACGAAGAAGACAACTCGTCTACTTTTCTATCTGAATCCTATCGTATTTCAAACAAGGAGCCTCGCTTCATTTTCGATATTAATATTCATGAATCAATTAGATATAAATAATTGATTATGTTCTTCTGCAAGTTTTATTGAATTATTACTTGCTCAGTATTTGTATGCACCATTTGATCGTACTCTTGGAAAATATAATTCTCAAAACCCATGTTTTTAAAACATTGTTCACTTAATCGCGCCCAATTGATTTCAATAATTGGGTCCTTATTGCCTATGAACAGACAAAATTCATTGAAATCTTCATATATGTCTATATTTACCATGACAATGAAAAATCGGCACATTAATCTTGGATGAATTCTTGACTAATTTCTAAGTATAAAGAAATGTTCATCATATTTCATAGAAAGACAAGCTTACATCAGGAAAAGTATTTAATAGAGGAAGCCATGTTGAAAGAGCTAAAACACCTGCGAGTGTAAATGAAGATGTCAAAACTAAAATTAATCATACATAAAAAAGAAAATGAAATCTTTCTCAAATTTCTACTAGTATGAAGAGAAACGGCACCACCCCTAATTGTCATATCCAGAACTAGTTTTCTTTTTTTCGACTAATTATAATTGACTCACATCGAGAAACCTCCAATCATCTAAATGACAGACATAGAAATAGTTTATTTAAGATAAATTCTCTTTTGTTTCAATCTACAATTCGTTCCGATGAAATACCGTCTTGTATTTCTTTTTCGATATAACCATTTACTAAGAACAGAAATTTTCGTCGATAAAGATAAACTAGACATTTAATCTTACAAAGTTGAGAAGCTTTTTCGATACTTTCTTGATCTTCTTTAGCATTTTGCTCGAAACCATAAACATCAAACCCTACTCAAACGATGCTGATTTCTTTTTAATATCAAGAACAAAAAAACATGACTTACAACTCGTCATTGATTCACCATTATTTTTCGAAATTTTCATAATCGAACTAGATGGAAAAAACACACATGAATGACATTTCTCAAGAAAAGATCTTCATTAAATACGCTGTTGGAAAAACAAATTTTATGTAAGGAAATTTCTTCGGAATCTCGAATAGGTTAAATTCATCTAGCCAAGTCTTTCTAAAAACAAATATTCTTGATTAATATGACCTTAATTCGATACTACCCAACATCATCTAAGCCATGTAGAAAAATAATCTAAATAACCAACAAAATCAATCTTTAAACGACTATTTTTTCAATGCATCTACTTACGGTTGCCGTGTGTTTTGCACTTGAATAAATAATTTCAGAATCAGTCATAGTGAAAAGAAGAAAACCTTGAGAAAATAAAAATAAAACATTACTAGTCTTCTTTGTGGAAAAAGATGACTCTTGTTTCTTTTTTTTATTTCATTTTCTTTAAAAAAAAATGAATTAACAATATGAAAAATAGAAGCACTCAAATCGATGGTAAATGTTGTTGAATAAAAGCAATGATGTCTTTCATTTCCTAGAAGAAAAAAATCTATTTAAGTACCTAACAAATTTTATTGAAATCATTGTACTTCTGAAGATGTTGTATGGGTCATGCCGTCGTATTCTTTGAATATATTTTGTTTAAAACCTAAAGATTTTATTCGTTCTTCACTTAGTCGACCCCAATGGAGACGAACAAGCGGATCACTATTTCCTAGAAGTTCATAGAATGTTGTTGTTTTTTTCTCTGCAAGGTGATTAACGAAGATTTTTACCATGACATTGAAGAATAGGAAGATTAATTTTTTTCTCGCCGGCAATTAACGCCTAAAATACGCTCGGATTTAATCTTTTAATTGTTCTTTCTATTCAAACAAACATTTGGAAAACTATCCATCAGTGGCAACCATGTTGACATCGCTATTACACCAGCAAGTACATGCGGAATTGCCAAAGCTAATAATAACGAAATCATAAATGAATAAATGCTAATTATTAACTAACCTGTATAAAGCACACAGGCACCTCCTCTAAAACGATTTTGTTTATATAAGAAAACAAAAACAACGCTATGACTGATTTATTGAAATTTACTGTGAAAATCCGCCAATTATCTTGAAACAAAACAAGAACTTTTAATTATTAGATCAAAGATTTGTTTTTTCAAAACGAACTATACGTTCAGCTGGTATTCCATTTTGAATCTCTTGTTCAATTAAATAATTAACTAAATGACAACAACGAGTCGATCTTTAGTTTCTTCGAACAGAAATTGTTCTACGATTTTTCGATGCTCCAATAATTCCTTCGGTATCCTGTTTTGTACTGCGATCAAGTCCGTAAGCATCGAACCCTGATGAAATTCATTGGCTAATTAAATTAAATTTCAAATGAAATCAACTTACAACCAGTCATAAGCCCTCCATTATTCACCGTTATCGGTCTTGTTGGACTAGAAAATAAATTCGAATAAAACCTGCAAAACATCCTCAAGATTTTTTTGTATTACGCTGTCGGAAAAATAAATTTGATATAAGGAAATTTTTTTGTCAAATTCAGTGATTTAAATTCTTCAAGCCAACTTTGCCTGAAAGAAAATATTTCTTTCTATTAAAATCACCAGTTGACTTCGTTCATATACCCAACATCTCCAAGTCCATGCAAAAAAATCAACTAAATAAATCCAATGTTGGCTTTTACATCTTTCGAACGATGATTACCTACACTAGCCGTATGTTTTTCAGATGTTGGAATCAGTACAACAGGTCGAGACATTTTTAATCTGTACGCACGTTTGTACTTGTAAAAACTAAAGACATCATCGTCTTGAATTTTCTATCGCATCCTATTGGTTATCTTGCAAACAAATAAAAACATTACATTCGAAGTCGATCTTCTTCTTCTTCTTACTTGATTCATTTATTTTCCTTTTCTTATTACAAATGGATTCTCTTTGTCAACAAATCGATGAATTAACAATAAATTATCTCGAAGAATTCGGTCATTTACTTGCATGTAAACAATTACTCGATGATACAATTAAACAAGGTTATTTCAATCTATCGCGTGCTCGTGTTATAATGGGCGTAAATAATCTCTCACGTCTGCAATATGATGAACGAGATTCGATGAATCCATCGACGACAATGTCGATGACGAACGATCCATTTGATATTGACAAACAGATCGATGAAGAACATCGTGATGATGCATTGAAATGGTTTGGTCTATTGAGTCCAAATGTATTAAAACAAAGTCAAAAATCATTTCAACAAACAATCGACCTATCGATTGAAGCTTGTCGACGACAAGAAAAACTTTTGAAAATAAAAACTCAACTCGCTAATTTATTCGAACAAAAACAAACATTTTTAACCAAAGAAAATGTCGTTGAAAAGATAATTGTTGAATAAATGTTGTTTCTTCCTTTTCTTCTTTTTTTTAATTTAAGATAAACAAATAGAATGACCGAACCAAAAAAAGTTCAAATCATTCGACCGCATGAAAAACTTTCGGAGTATATCTATGAACGAGATGATAAATCTTTGACAAAATCCTATGAAGATATTCTATTGAATCGACAGGATTACGAAGAAGTTGGATGGAGACGTTTACGAGCTATTCAATCATTGCCATTGCAAGACAATTTGCCATTTACAGTGAGCAATTCAATTGCAGCATTTTCTAGCGGAATGATAGGTTGGTTGAACATTTTCGAAAGAGAAAAAAAATGATGTAATTCATTGAGATAAAAGGCCATTTCGATAAGAAACAAAGACATATGTACTCAAGGCAAATTTTGTATTCATTAGGAAAATGATTTTTGATAAGATAAATGACTGAATCGTAATGATTTCTTTTCTCTCGATTCTATTTAGGAGCAGTAATAACAAATCGAATGGCACGTAATTTATCCATTCATCGAACATTGAGTCCGATTCCAACGAGTGGCGTTTGTTTTCTTGTTGTTGCTCTCACACATTTAACATCGTATTGTTATCTTGTTCTTCGACCGATGATGTCCGATGATCCCATGTTATGTTCGACATGTTTAGAAATTCGTACATTTGCATTAGCAAGTTTTGTTCCACCTGTTATGGGAACAACCATTGCTCTCCTAGCTAATCTCTCAACTTGTTTAATTCATAAAATTATTACACTACCAAAATTTAACATACAAGCCTATCCTGAATGGAAACTTCTCTTTAAAAGACATGCATTTAAAGGCATGGCTCGACGATATTATGGTGCTTATCCATTAATCAATGGATTTATTGCATCGATGGTATTTCTCGGACAGAATTATTATTGGAATAATCATTTTCGAAAACATTTACAAAGTATTGAAAAAGAAACGATATCGTACAAAGAACCGAAACCAAGAAATAAATTATTTGCACCTATTCAAGATTTCTTTACGAAAATAACGGGAAATAAAATGAAACCAGACAAATAAACTCAACAACACTCTTCTCATTTGTTTCTTCCCTTTTCTAGATATAAAATGCCCAAGGAACAAGTTCAAATTATTCATACAAGTACAAGTCCATTGACTTTATTACTCGTCGCCATAGCTGGAGGCATTATCGCTGTTTCTTTTCAACCATTGATTGTTCTACTTTATTCTCATCTCGGTATATCAACAGTGCCAATATCTTATCAACCGATAGCCTCAAAGGAAATTGTCGAACAAACACTAACTACAACTATGACTACGAAAACAACAACTAGCGCTACAATTATAACTACAACTACAACAGAAACAACCAAAACTACAACAGCAACAACAGTACGGAATGATCCGACTGTTGATGAAGAACCTATTCTGCTTAAAAATGAACCAATAAAGATAGATATACCGGTATCAACTACACCAAAACCGAAAGCAAAAAAAATCGAACCAGTTAAGACAAAAAAAACTGTTGAACAACCAGAGATAATTGATGTCACTGGCCGAAATAAGGAAATTCCTGATGAAGTAAAAAACTTCAAACCAACTCAGATAAGTACGTTGTTTTTCTCTTCATTACCAAGCATTCGAATCGCAACTCTCGACTCTGTTTCATTCCTCTTTCATTTGTTTTTTTTAAAGACCCGATAAAAACAAAAAAACTTTGGATACCTATCCCTAATTCTAACGGTGGTCACCGTCGCGTACCACCCGTTTCTATTCGTACTGGTAAAGAGCACAATACTAGTATCAAGTAAAAAACATGTCGAACTAGCTGCTCAGCTCAATGATTTATTCTTTTTACTGTTTTCATATGTATAAAATCGCGAATTTTCAATTATATTTAGACATTGGTTATTCGAAGAATTTCTTTCACATGATGAATGTGTTAATTTAATTAAAGTTCACAAACAACATGTCAAAAAAATGAAAGAAATCGATCCTATCATATGTTTTGATAGTATTCAAACATTGAGAAAACATTTAAAAGATTTACAGCCAAATAATGAAATCCTCGTCACACCAAATGATTTTACTAAAGGTACCACTTGCATCAATGCGACGTTTTCTTCTCAATTGAAAGCATGGGGATTGAAATGGTCGTATTCAACAGCATTCTATCCAGGTGAAAGTCCGTTTTCGAATTTATTAGCCAAACGTATCGAAGAAGGCGCCAATCTTCAATCGAGTCATGGTGGTAAATTTCAAATCACATCGACAGAAAAAGGTGTTGGCTACAAGACTCATCATGATTGTACGTTAAATGGTTCAAAACAAGATCGTTATGCAACGTTTTTAGTTTATTTAAATACAGTTATGGAAGGTGGTGAAACAGAATTTCCTGAATTAGAAATTAAAGTCAAACCGAAAGAAGGCCGAGCCATCATTTGGAATAATATGAATGACGATGGAAAATGTGAAGAAAAAAGTCTTCATTCAGCGAATAATGTCGGAGATGACGAAGGCAAATATGTTCTTCAACGATGGTAGATTAGCGTTGTTTCTTTTTCCAAACAGAATTGTTCTTTATGAAAAATTTTTAGGTATTATTATGAGAATTTCTATTCGCTTGGAAAACGTCCACCTGAACCAAGTGAACCTGAAAGAAAACCAGGTCAAGCACAAGTATCATGTGATCAATACGATATGGGCAGTTGTCGTGCTTATGGTTAGTCAACTTTCTCTTTTGAAAATCAACTCACTAAACTCATTCTAGATGAATGGATGTACAATCATATTCTAAAATATCGTAATGTCAATCATAACCTCATCTAACACCGTCCTTATATTTGTTTTGTTATCGTTTACACGTTTGTCTTTTTATTCATCTACTAAATCCTAATAAATTCTTTCGACCTTCTTCTCTATTGATTCCAATTAACTAATTAATTCTTTCCGAATAAAAACTCGACGTGTTAAATTCACGAGAATATCAATCTTATTGTTCGTTTTTTTTGACAGTTGCGATCGAAAAAAAAAACTTCGCCTACGATCATCCACACCGGTAAGTGATATTTGCGTGATTTCGACGTTCACAACTCAACAAGTAAACATTCTCTACTCTCTCTCTCGTCGTACGCACGTCCTGTTCTTTACTAAGGAATACGTATAGAATATATCCTAATGCATAAAAAACCGATAATGAGAGAAAGAGAAAGAGAAAGAGAAAAAAAAGCGAGTTGTATGCAAACGTAATATTTGCTTTCTCTTTCTATCTCTCTGTCTCTCTCTCTCTTCCTCTAGCTTCTTAGAGAAACCACCAAACAGAAGTCGTAAATCGTAGAAATCAACGAAAAAAAAAAAGATCTACGAACTCTCTTCCTTTTACAGTTATCACTCGACTAACTGGTCATTGTCTGCCTTTTTTCCATCGAACGAAGAATGAAATTAATATTTTTATTCATTTTATCCTTGATTCAATTTGGTAAGTGCATAATCAAAGTTCAAATTTTGAATATACATAACCATGACCTTATCAGAGAATGTCTCACACTTGTCAATTATCTCTCAAACATTGTTTTATCTTAGAATTCATGAACAGAAGTTGAAACCAAGGTCGTTTGAATATTTTCTAGGTCATGGTGAAGAATCAAATTTACGAAATCTATTTTCTAAAGCATTGAAAACAGCACAAGATCAACATTATTTAACACAAATCGAACAGCGTCTACCGAAATTCGTCGAATTAGATGGTAAGTTAAATATCAGCCATCTTATTGTCAATGGATGATTGTTCCGTTTTCTTTTTAGTCCCAACAAACGAAAATATTGATAAGTTCGTTGATTTTATTCGTCAATACTGATGACGATGATGATTAATCAAATATTTATTTTAGAATATTTTCGAAATTCAAAGAATTTATTCGATTAATTCCAGCGAGTATTCATCGTGAAACTCTATTGAATGCTAATTCTGCTCGAGAAGTTTTTCCAGCTCTTCAGCCAATCTATCGTTATGTGAAGGTTTGATAATAAATATTGCTTTTCCTTTCATGACGTCAATGATCTACTTCTGCTTCTAATCAATGATTTTTACGTGAGATGATTTTTATCAAAACAAATCGTCTCATTTCCTTTGGTGTTCTCTCGTTTTTTTTTCTATTATTTATTTCAATTGAGATCATTAACTTTCCGCAGTTGCTTATTCATTCAAGGTTAGAACAGTTCGTCGAGATTATAGACTTGTCAAGGAAAGTTTATCATCGATCTTCTTATTCTTGAGAATGATAGTGTTGACCTCTGAAGAACAGATTAACACTTGATGATGTCAATGTTACACTTCAAGGATATGACTTGTTCACTTGTCTAACCTTGTGTTTTTGTCTTTTCAATGCCAATAGGAATCAGTATGGAAAACGATTTTGAAACTGATCGATCTGCCCAAAGAATTAATTCGCATACCAGCACAAAATCTACCCGAAGGAAATCTCAATGATTTTTTGAAATATTCCGATGAAAAAACTGTAGCAAAAGTGCTCGAATTGAATTCAAATCGTCAAGTAACAAAAAAAAAAGAAAGAAAGAAAAGACGTTTGTCATTGTTTTGTTTTCGTCTTATTCAAGGATTTTAATGACGAACAAAAAACAATTATTGTTGAAAATTATATTGACAAAATCAAAACGAAATTAAATCCATCGAATTTTCAACAATTAATAACTCAAAGTTTAGGCGCATCGTTTCTTCGTTATGTTCCACTGGAGTTCATTCTCAAAGATCCAATTTTCAATGATAATAATGTCATAAGAAATGTAGCAACATGGCTTCATTTATTAAAACCTTTGCAACGAGATGTTATTACAAATAAAGTTTATCGTTCATTGACAAATACCACTGGAAAAAGTGCACAAAACGATCCCAATAATCCATTGTATTTGACTGAAAATGATCCAAGTACATTGGACATGTTGGCAAGAATGATGCCGAGTTTATCAATACGACAAATTATTAAAACTATCGGAGAGAAAATTGTAAATAAACATACGGATTTTGAAAATGAGCAAAGAAAATGTGTTTTTCAAGGTTCCATTACTCGATCGATCGATTATTCGAGATGATCAATCTTGTTCAACAGCTCTTGCACTTCTCAATCGAACGATTGAATCGAAAAAAACAAGCAATCGATATTTTCGAACAGATTCGAAGTATTGATCATTTCTTTTTTGTTAAATTGGATTCTATCTTTCGTTCTAAAGATTGGTTCAACACTGGCAAACATGTTACAGTGGTTGTGATCTTCGTAATTTATTTAGTAGTCGTCAAGAAATAAAAGATTTATTACGAAATCATCCAAATCCTGAAGTAAATTTGAAAAAGAATAATTTAAAAAAAAAATAATTTTCTTTTCTATTATAAGAGTTGCGAAGATTTAGTCGCTGAAGTGAAAAAAGAATACGGTCTTGAGCGTGATATTGCTTCGATTAAATTACGTGAAACAGCAGGTAGAAAATAAATTGAATTGATGTTCACAGTCAAGTGAATTAACGTTTTATTTCAGATGTATTCGGAGCGATCTATCGATCCGATGAAATTACTAATATAAGTGACGAAATAATGGCTGATTTAGGTCGAGATGAAAAGGCTTTAGAAAAACTCGGTTCACAAGACATAACACCTCAACAAGTCAGATAGAAACAAATGGATTCTCTTTCGTGACAAACTCCTAAAAAAATGTTTTAGGCTCGAGCAATTCTCAATAAAATTCCTCGTTCAACACAAAATCTTTGGGGCAAAAATATGCTCAGTAAATTAGGCAATCTCATTCCAGGCATAGATAATGTGATTTTGAAACAAATTTTAACACGTGGTCGAGGAGAACTACCGAGTTTGTTCAATCATACGACACCGTCGTTTATTCGAAAACTTATTCCAAGTAAAATTCGTCTTCTAATCGATCAAGTAAAACATCGGGTTTTTTTTTATGAGATAATCGGGGAAAAACAATAACTATTCATTTTTCAGTATGCAACTGAACCAAATCTCGCTAAATATCGACAGTTTTTAGCATCGAATTATGCAAAGAAATATATTCAATCGGATACTTTAATGAAAATTTTACAATTAGCACCAGATGTGCTTCGATTGATTCGTTTTACACCTGCTCAAGTAGAGTTTGTTCTCTTTCATTGAGTCGATAGTTTTCGTTTGTTTTATTCTCAGGCATCAGCAGCTATCGCCAATCGTCTTGGTTCGAACAAGAGTTTCGATGGTAGTTTGAGTAATTTCGGTTTGATTAGTAATTTCATAAACGGTTTAACTAAAACTGATATCGAAAAAATCAAAGCCGAAGAATCACTTCAAGCTGTTCAACAAGCATTCGGAAGTTCAAAAGCGAAAACAATCGACAATCAAATGCAATCGAACACAGTAATTGAAAAAAAATTTTCCAAAATCATAAATTCTCCTATTTCGAATCTTCTCTCAGCGTTATGCATTCGGTAATCTATTACGTCGTGGTCTTCAAACAAGTGAAAATACGCAGAATGTCGATGAATATATCAAAGGTCTATTTCATGAAGATAATCTTGCTGAAGATCTCAATCCGGAATTATTCACTACGATGACAAACAGTGAACTCGAAGCTATCAGTCGTTTAACCAAAGATCAAGCCGATCGTTTCTGGAATGCAATCGGTTCGATTCGCGAACCAAGTTGCTGTTCAATTGTAAAAGAAAATCGTTTTCGTTTAGCTGATTATGCTTTGAAATATTATGTAAATAGTTCATCAATGAACAAAAAAAACAAACAGAAATTATTTTCTTTTTATTTCAACTCATAGGGCTCAACAACGGGTGACTTAGATAATTTCAAATTATCTCAATTGGGACCATTTTTAATTACCAGTCTCCGTGCGAGTGATCTTCATCGAATGACTACCGATGCTTTGATGAATAAAGTTCACGTATTCAAAACAAGTTGTTTTCAAGCCGACAGAGCCGAAGGACAAGCATTAGGCAGTAAACTGAATGAGGCACTCGGAGAAGTCGATGATGGATTGAAGAATCTATATTTGGATTTAATTGGTGAATTAGCTGTTTATTTGCCAAATGAAATATCGGCTTCGAAAGTATGTGTGGCAATAAAAATCAAAGAGAAGCGTTGATTTTTGTGTTTGTTCTATAGAAAATTCTATCGAAACGAGTTAATTATCTTTCGAAAGCGATTGATAAACTTGAACATCGAAATGATCAATGTCAGATAATCAATACGGATGAATATTTGAATGAATCAAAAGAGAATATCAAAAGAATCTTAGCGAATGCTTATCTCGAACAACGTTCACCATCGGACGACATTCGTCTTCGTCGTCAAGCAAATCAAAGTAATAACATACCGGCTGTTTCTTTCCAATCAAAAGCAAATCCGTGTTTTTAATAGATAAAGATTCGATTACTTGTCGAGATCTGCAGCAAATGGGTTCATCAATTTCATCGCTTTCGTCTCAACAGATCTCGTCAATATCTAATGATGTTATCTTTCAATGTATAAATGCATTTAGTGGAATTAAACATGCTAAACCCGAATATCTCAAACAAATTGCTGAGAAATATATTCAAGTAAGATGAATAACTGTCGTTCGTTGTAAAAATTTCGAGTTTATCTAGGCTCTGGAAAGTCAAGGTCGACATATTCAATCGTTAACACAAAATGAACTTTATGAATTGAATTCGATTCTAACTGGATTCACGCCGAGTGAATTGTTTCAATTGAAAAATCAACCATTTCATGACGGAAATTTTCTTGCATTTATCGGAAATTTAAATGGTTGGACAGTTGAACAAGTAAATTCAACGAAAAGAATTTTTCATTTTTTTAAAAATTTATCTTTTCAGTTGAAAATTCTCGCTCAATTAGTTCTCGGAGCCGATCAACGTCTAACTCCAACAATCGTCGAAAATGCTGGACCCATTCTTTGTGTTATCGATGAACAACTTCTTCGACGTATTCCCGTCGATCAAATCAAGTAAATAACAAATTCAAACTCATCTTAATCTTTCAAGTCTTTCTTTCTTTCCATTAGATACAATCTTCCGATCTTAGCTAATCTCGACTGTCCAATTGATTCGAATGTTAACTACTCATCGATCATGTTCGATATCGTTCGAAATATCTATCAAGCCGATACTCTCCGTCCACATATATTTGGTTCATTAGGAATGATTGCTGGTAAGCAAAGAACAGTTCATTATTAAATTGACTAATGCTGTTCTTGTTTTAAGCTGGTTTAAAATCGACTGATATTCCATCGTTATCACCGGAATTGATTAACTTTTTTCCTTTGAAAGCTTTTACTTATTTGCCCAAAGATATTTTTACATCGTTTACAAATAATCAATTCGAAAATTTCAATATCGAACAAATTCAAGCAATTCCTAATCGTTTATTCAATTCATTGAATAGCAAACAAAATGCAATTATGAATCAAATACGTTATCCATTCAAATCAACAGGTGAACTTTGTGAAAAAGAGAAAGAGAGAAAAGAAAACCTATGGAATTATATTTAATCTAGAAGAATTAAATAATAATATTGATATATCGACAACTGAAATAGATGACAGTGGTAGGAATATATATATCTTACGGGGGAATAAAAACAATTCATTGCATGATAGATTTCAATCTTCTTTTAAATATTTATAAATAGCATTTTTTTTACTAAAATGACAAGAAAAAAACATTTTGTTTTTCATTTCATTTCAGGTGCAAATATGCGGGCTCAATATTCAATATATCTTCTTTCAATTTTATCGTTATTAACCATATTTTTTACACGTTAATTATCGAACATTTTTGTTTTCTTTTTCTCTTTTTTTTTCTGCTTTCTTTTATTGCTTAGCAATATATTTCATCGTTTAGTCTAGTGTGTGTGTGTGATATTACTTATCAGTTCGCTGTTCGAACAGTATAGAATTGCAAATTGCTTGTTTATTGACCGAGAACAGAACGAAATATTCGAATAAATATCTTGTTTGAATTAGAAATAGAATCAATCAGTTGTATTTGAAGAATAACAACTCGAGGCAATAGAGAAGTTCGAATCGAACAGAATATATAAGATGAGAACATGTCAGAATATGTGTATACATACATTCGAAATGAAGAACGTGATTTGTTTTTGCACTCTACTCGTCATGCTCGTATTAATTATTCAATCAGAAGGAAAATATGAGAATGGAAAAGAACTACGTCAACTCGAAGATGACGATGATGGTCGATCGATTTATTTTCATCGTCGATTAGCGAAACAATGTGAACCTTGTGGTGTCCTTCGACGATCATGTTGTTTTCCGAATTTATGTCAACGAGGAAAACAACTAATAAGCAAATGCATGAAAACTAATGGTTAAATTGAAATATTTTCTTTTGAAAATAAATAAATATTCTTGCATTGCTACGTATCTTAAATGATTATTGTTATTCCATGTGTTCATTTGATAGTTTGAGTTATGTAAACTCATTAGACAGCTGTTCACAGTTGTGTTAGTCGAGAATCTGAGATGATAATAAGTAGGAAAATAATTGGATAAAAAAAGGCTTTTTTTTTAAATCGAAGAAATATTTGATATATAATAGCATCGCAATTCAGACGCATAAGAAAAAGAAGTGTCTGCTTTTTCGTAATAAATCCATTCATTTCAGCAATGTTATCTAATATTTGACTCGATTTCTATATAAAATAGTATTCATTGCCTCGATATTGATTAGATAAGCATCAATGTGTACTGTTTCTTTTAATATGTATCATCAATGCGAATAGACATATTCTAGTATATGCATTACTCGATCAAGAAATCGGTGCAAAAAACGAAAATCATATACTTAGAGAACGAAAAAAAAAATAAATAACATGTTTTGTTCGCTTGCTCACTCTCTGTTTGTTTTTTTCGTAAAGATAACTGATCAGCTTTTACAGGTGATAGAATAGTGATTTATATACTCGATAGATTAACACGTATCGTAGTAGAAAAAAAATATTTTGAGAAGGTGTCGACTATTCTAATAAAAATACTTTCAGATAATTATTTTCCCTGACGATACGTGTCAAAATTCTATATATATATACTTTTTTTTACACTGTTATCTCATCTTATTTTCTATATATTCTCTCTATTTTGTGAGGGTGTGTATATATTCTCCTTCTGCTGCTACTGCCGACAACAACACGGTAGATAGTTAATATATAGATTTTTTCTTCTTCTTCTCTTCTCTTTTCTTTATCTTTTTCTTTCGTTTGCACTTTTCAATATCATCGACTAGCCGACGATTAAACTGGTGTCACGACCCATATTCGTTTTAACCAGTTGCCAACAATATTCAACCACATATATATATACACACATACACATATACGCACACGCATATATATATATATATACAAATTTTGTTTTTCTTGTTCAATGCACGAACAAATCATTCTTTTATAATGCTACGTACAATGCCAACAATGCGAACAAGTTCAGGATACCATAGTCATCGAAGTGGAGAGCAGGTAATTAAAAAACAAGAAAAACTATTCTCAAACGTAATTACTTATTAAATTGAAAATAAAATCAGCACGAGTTATTCTCCCTCGATATGATGCGTGCACGTTGAGTAAAGAATGGGAGCGCGCGCGCGAGAGAGAGAAAGCAATAAATCTCACATGATCTTGTTCGAATGTATTCGAACATGCACATGCTTTTATACGAAGGTAAATTCGATTAGAGTGAATGAAAACAACAACGTAATTCGCACCTGCATTTTCTAACCTTCAGAATTTCGTTTGTGTTTTTTTTCTCTCATTTGTTTCGAACTAAACATCCACGTCCTTTCTTGTCAAGTATACTTACGAAAACAATATTGACGTAAAAAACAAGAAAATGGTAACATCTGCTTGGATAAAGACCAGAAAATATAAAAGAGAATAAAAATGAAGCTAAGAGTTTATAGAAAGAATAAGAAAACGAATAAATCGATATTTATCACCATATGTTTCTACTTTATTCGAAAATTGTTCGAGTTTTCTTTTTTTTCCATCTTTTCTACCGTCTTGAGAAACTAGAAAGTAATACAATTTTAGAAATTATACAAATGTTTTTCATTTCATACATGAATGAACATCTAAATGATTAATGACAACGATGATTATGGAAAAAAGAAGCCACCTGCTTATGTCGCCGGTAGGCATATTGTTTATTTCTTTTCTTTTGTACTAGTCACATGAGTATTATTCGATGACTTCAATTAACAAAATGCATTTATTTGTTAATATTGTTTCTAGTAAAGTGAGAAGACGTCGAAGAAGAAGAAGAAGAAGAAAAAAAAACTAACAACAATAATAACAACATTGAAGAACAAATGTTAAAAATGTTGTTTTTTCTTTGCTTCTATTCTCTAAACAACTCGCACTAGAGTTCATTAATAGTCTAATGTGATGAAAGATAGATTAAATTACCCTCGATGATGATGATGATGATACGTACACATGAGAATAAATATCTAATGCACGTGATCCTTAACTCTCTATGTAAGATATTCATCATTAAGTATGTTCGAATAAGAGAAAAAGACGAGAGCTTCAAACAGCTGAGTGATCTTTTTCTTCTCTTTCGTTCTCTTACATGTACGCCCCTTGTGAATCGGTTAAAAAACACGACATTACTATTCGATCGTCATTACTGTCGTTGTTCTATGGATATTTGTTTTTTTTCTCTCTTTATCCATTCAGTCATCATTTAACTGTCGAGAGATCTATCATTTACTGTTAATACTACTATCAAACAATCTTATTCGATTTCTGTCATTATTATCTTTCATTATATCACATACCGAGAGGATATGTTTATATTTTTGAGACTAAACTAGAACAGTCGTTTTTCTTCTCTTACTCTCTTTGGTGGCACAAAACGGAAAATCTTTGTTACTGAACATATGGTTTATTTTTGTTTCGTTTCATTATTAATTAAGATAGTTAAAATATGAATGGAATTGCTGAAGATGAGGTGAGATTCATCGAGAAAAAAAAAGAAATCCTATTTAATTGAATTCAATAAATTAATTTTCTATTTCTAATATTTGCTTGTTTGTTTTTCAAGGGTAAAGATGGAGGTATGTCAAATGAAGTAATAGCAAACGGCGATTCGAATAAACATCCAACTCATACAGATGATGATGACGACGACGAAGAAGATGATGAACCTGTTTATATTGAAATAAGTCCATGTTCTCGATGGCAAAAGCGACGCGAAACAGTAAACAACAAACGAATGTCATTTTTCTTTCTTTCTTTCTTTTCTTAAAAAATTTCAGGTAGCACAACGTGACATTCCTGGTATTGACGCATCCTATTTAGCAATGGACACTGAAGAAGGTGTCGAAGTTGTTTGGAATGAAGTTCTTTTTTCAGAAAGAAAAATCAGTGATAGTCAACATGTATGTTCTAAAAAAAAGTTCTTCTTTTTTTCTCACTGTTTAACCGAAAAAATCAATTAGAATAAAGTCAATGAAGTATTTGATAAGTTAATCGAATTAAATCATATGAATATTGTTAAATTTCATGGATATTGGCAAGATCGAACAAAGACTGATGATCGTCCTCGAGTAATTAAACATCTATGATTGTTATGATGTTATTCGTTTTGTTTTCAAAGGTTGTTTTTATAACTGAATTCATGTCGAGTGCTTCCCTGAAAACATTACTACGTAAAACAAAAAAAACTAAACAAAATCTTTCGAAGAATTCTTGGCGACGTTGGTGCATTCAATTACTATCCGCTCTAAAGTAAATTGTTTTCGATCTTAATTCATATTTATCTTGCTTTTCTTATTCTGTTTCAAGTTATTTACATTCATGTGAAGAATCAATTATTCATGGTAATCTAACCTGTGATACAATTTTTATTCAAAATACCGGTCTTCTAAAGATTGGATCCAGTAAGTTCATTGTTTTGAGGGTTCTACAATTTTTGTTTTTAATAAAACAAAATAAATAAACGCGAATTAGTTGGGATTAGTTAACTGATCTGATTGTTGTATGTCTAGCATATGTTCCTCAGTTGAAATTATTTGCAAATCTCGACATCGGTAGGTCGATCGCATTGCTTAAAGAGCTCTGTTCGCTAATCTGATATCAATTGATTAATCCTCTGAACGAAATATTACAATATGCAGATGTATTTTTTAGTTGCACCTGATGTTCTACATCGACATGTGAAGAGTATTTCAGATTCGTCGGCGAAAAATCTTCATTTTCAAGCACCTGAATTCGATGAAGGTTAGAAAGCAGCAATGTCAAAAGTCATATTGATTTGATTGTTTTTAAGAATCAAGTCAAATAACACCTGCTATCGATATCTATTCACTTGGAATGGTGACACTTGAAGTAAAGATTTTGATTTCAAATCAAACTTAATTTCTTAATTGAATCGATATTCTAGATGATAAATCTCGATCTCGGAGGTAATGGCGACACGCATGCAGTGACAGATGAAGTTGTTCTCGAAGCGATTAATTCTCTCGAAAATCCTGAACAAAAAGTAGAACTATCGTTTTTTGGTTATCTTCATGTTTTGATTTTTTTTCTTCTTAAAGGATCTCGTTTTGAAATGTCTGGCAACTGATCCTAAACAACGTCCAACAGCTCGCGAATTGTTATTTCATCCAGCTTTATTCGAAATTCCCTCGTTGAAATTACTGTCTGTTCATTCGTTAGCTGATGACATTCGTATGTAACCAACGAAAACAATTCTCTATTCTCATTTGAATCTATTTCTTAGGTTCAAAACCTGATCGATCATTTGCCTTTCCATCCTATCATCCATTTTCTAACGATCAAATCTTTGCTGAAGTCGAATCTGTTCGTGAGAATACGAAATCAATCATTTACACGTACAAAGATTGTCCACCATTCGATTTGGATAAACTTCTTGAAGATGTTCAAAACGGTCTCTTTCCAATAACAGCCTATCATTTACTCTTTCCAACACATAGTACACTAAGTCTTCTAACTAAATCATCAATCTCAGAAAAAATTCTTACGACATCATCATCATTTTCATCACTTCCATCGTCGAATCAGCCTGATAATGACGGTCAAACAAATTGGCAAACCAATGATCCATTGATATTCCATCCAATAAACGATCGAAATTCTCCGACGATAACTACGACGAATGCCAAAACACGAAATGGGCCATTTTCGAATTTTGAACGAACAAATTCAACAATGTATGATAATGAACATCATACGAATGATTCGACAACAACATCTGTTATCAATACGAATTCATCGATTGTTGCTCTAGTGAATTCGGACGAGACGGAAAAACGACGAATTATTGATGTTCAATGTAAAATTAAAATTAAAGAAGCAAGATCATTTTTGGTAGAGGAATATTCATCGATTGAAATCTTTGCTTATTTATTTCAATTCTCTATTTTTAGTTATTTATAAGTGTTAAATTTCAAGATCGTTTACAACGTGATATGACAGCTGAAATCGATCTATTCGAAACGGCGAGTAATATAGCTAAAGAATTACTCGAACTTGGTCTATTTCATCCAGTAAATTCGAACAAAATCATTTCTTCTTTTCCATTGATGATGATATTTTCGTAGGATGATTACTCTCGTGTTGAACAAACCATTGAACGAGCTTTAAATGTAACTTCACCAACATGCGATGTTCCAAATATAATTCAACCATCATTATGCGATGTTAAAAATACTACCTTCGTTGCCGCTACAGCAGCGTTAATAACTGCTCAAGCTTTACAAAATCACATTCATACATCAACTAATTCACCTGACCGAACAAATTCAACGCCGGGAACCTTATTACCGACATAATCAATCTATTTTTGCAATGTATTCCTACATTGAAATGTTCATTTTTGGTGCTTACCAAGCTAAGCGATTTATTCTTTCGTTTAACATACATATGCATATAAATGTATACATACATATTTGTGTATCAATTCCCTCCTTTTCTTCTTCTTCTTTTTTTTTTAAAATAATTTATTCGAAAAATGTTTTCCTTTGTCTTTTTCTTGTCCTGTGTATTTCATTGATGGACAAATTGATTTCTTTTCATTTGAAAGTCTTTCGCTGATTGAATCGTATTTTCTACGATGAAAAAAACTAACGATGTTTTTTCTTCTTTTTTTTTGCTGTTGTATGTATGTTATCATGGTTGCATGAAAGTTAGAGAAAGAAATGAAAATAAAATTTTGCTAAATAAAATAAATAATATCTATTGATTTATCAAACGTTAGTGGCGTCATCCCCGCCATCGCAATGTTTTGCTCTACCATTGAGAAATACATTTTCTTTTAAATTAAAATCTTTTGTTCTCTAATATTTGAAAGTATACAAGTGGGAATAGTCTATCAATCAATAGATCAGTTCAAATCGCTATTACAATTCAGAACCAAAAAAAAATGTGCCAATCAATCAGCGTATTTGACTCGTTCGGCGTTTTTCACAAAAAAGGTGTACGTCAGATATTGGCCAATGATAGGATTACGATATAAAACTCTTTCCGTGCATCCGACTTCATACAGTTCAATCAACTTTCAAAATACCAATGAAATAGTTCTTCCTACATAAGCATTGTTTCAGATCAAAACATAGTCTATCGAATATTTGACTACTTGACTGACGAACAATTATTTTTATCTATCAGTAATCTTTGTCAACGATTAAATGCAATCCACAGTTCATAAAAGAGCATCGCTGTCATCAATTGTCCTCTATACGTGTATTCATATCAACAACTATCTCCAAGCGAAACGTCCTTTCAGATGAAGCCAAACAGGATTTGCATAATGTGATGGAAACTAGAACTGTTTTGTATACCTGGTCAGGTTAAATTATGTTATTTTCTGTGAGAACAATGAATTTCTATAAAATAAACCGTATATGAACATTGAGATATATTGTAATTGAAATGGATATTGATACGAGTGTTGTGAAATACAAAATTATGAAATCAATGATTTACTGTTCATAAATCAAAAGTTGATCAGATGAATGAATGTACAAAATGATGAGGAAAAGCAGGTGGATTTTACTATAGATCAGAGAATTATATGACACGGACTAGAAGTCACAATTCTTCACCTCTTCAGTAGGTTAAAATGCATTCTCAATTGAAACTATAGTTCCTTATCGGGCGACGCAGATTATTGAAAATTTGAGGAGTTGTATTTATATACTCTACTGTAAAGAAGTTGATAATAATCTGAATTAATATGAATAACTGTGATTAAATATTATAACTCTCTGAGCGATGAATAAACGAACTGAAAATAATTGTGTCCAATGAAACAAATATGATGCAATAATTTTTAAAGTTTAACATATGGAAAACGTCTAGACGAATTTCTGTTGATGGCATGCAAAACGAGCTCGGATGCCAAGTTTCTGGAAATCTTGACTGACGATCGATCTCTTATTCAAGAAGAAAAGGTTTTTTTTGCATGGTTTCTTTTTAAATGGTATAATCATGAAGCTCGTCGAATCTATGAACAAAATTGATATATGAAAAAACTAGTTGCCAAACAGGAATCGCGAAAAAATTTGCGTCCGAGCTCATCTCATATGTCATCTGGTTATATTACGTAATGTCGACCAAAATTCTTGTGAACGTTTTTACATACTTTAGTTACTCTATCGAATAATACACATCTCAATTTAATTGGAAAAGTTTTGAAAAAAACTTATTTTTTTAAAGCGCAGAGACGTCCCTTTTCATTACTTGTCTGTCTGAACTTTGCCCAAAATTTATTTTCGATGTAGTGAATTACTTCGATTCTTACACTAATCGATCAAGTAAAAAAGACATTAGAAAAATATCGTCAATCGACCTGATAAAACTCTCATTTTCATGTTGCCGATGCATCGGTCTACTATTCGTTAATTTTGATTACACCGCTAACAAATACTCCAATGAACAACTATTCGATGGATCATATTCTAATAAAACTTTGCAATGTTCAGGATTAATACGCGTCTGTTTTCGACGAGATTTAACTAGATTAAATGCATCGAGTAATGACATTTTTTCGGCATGCATAAGATACATAATAGCTATGAATGGTGTACGACTTATTCCACCTTGACAATGAATAAGAATACGATTAGAACGATTGTCTTTCCGAGCACGATCAATGAATTCATAGATTAATGGAAGATTTTTCTCGAGTTTTGTTTTTGAATAACCATCTTCGATATGAAATTTACCGTAGATAAATTCCGATGGATAATGGCATTGACCAGCCAAATTAACAATATGAGTAATTTTTAATACATGAAGACCATCGAGATTTTTTGATGTCTGACTACTACCGAGATACAGGCAATTATCGATTAATTCAGTATAATCAAACGATTTTATCGGTCGTGTCGACGGTTGTTGTGTCGCCATGAATAAGTGAATGAATGAAAGAAAAAAAACATGCGTTGTTATTACACAAGAATATGAAAAAATGAATCATAGATCTGTTTTTATTAATCTTAAAGTCTAAAATTGATCAACGTTTAAAATAATAGTTAATAATTATGAAAACACCTTCTTCTCACGCAACCATCAGATGTGTCCTGACACAAAAAAAAAGAAAAAAAATAGAATCAAAAAATGGATTTTCCTTCTTTTTTTATCGGCTTTTTTTTATTTCGCCTGTAATAAAGGAAACGTTAGAGACGACGTAGAAAAGGCCGATGGCATTCTATGAAGTCTTTTCCGCACGTTGTTACATCGATTTTTTTTTCTTTTCCCAAAACTATTACAACAACTCAATAGAACAGAATATATGGGCAAGGTCATATTGCTTATCTGTGCGCGTCTATTCCTCGAACAGTTACGATTCATAAGAGAATAGTAATAATAGTATATGTAAACAATACCATGCAAAGTAAGGCCTCTTTTTTTCTTGATCAAAGAATATACAATTTTGACTGTTATTGAAAAATCGAACGTATGAACTATAAGAATTGAACTACGATGCGAAGAGTTTCCGACGTTGTTAAGATGTAACATTTTATTTCCCACGATTCTTGCTCTTTCTTACCACTCATGAGTTAATATTTACTTTTTTTTCCTCTGTTAATTACCGATAGGCATCGTTATTTTTGGCAAGAATATTCATTATCGATTTTCTGATGCTAAAATAATCGATTAGACAATGAACAAATGTTCAAACCCAAGAGGCTTCATCGTTGATGAAACAAAAAAATCAAATGTTTGCGAGTAATCTCAAAGATTCATCGGTAACAAAATTCAAATTACAGTATGAATGAAAAAAAACAATTAGATTAAAATTCATTTAATATGAATGCTCTTTCAATGCCTGACAATTTTTATTTTTATTTTTACACATTACTTTTCTTTATTACGCTTCACCAGTCAACTTTGATATCTTACAATCTCACCTTCATTTATTTTCCTATCTATTTTCTTCTTGAGTAAAAGGCAATACAATTTTTCATACTAATAATTGCTTTAACTTGTAATGCAAGATTCTATTGTAACTAAACAGTCTTTTTCTCGCTTTCAAATATTTCGTTTGCTTCCATATAACTTTGATAAAAAAAGGCAACAGAAATAGATGAGAGAAGACAATAGAGTAGTTACTTCCTCTATGTTGCTGTTCTGCAGTCGAGATTTCGTTTTCTCTTGTCAGATGAAACAGAATTCGTATTTTTATCAATTGGATTTTTTCCTCTAGACATTATGCGTCGGTTCAACCTTCGACATATCATTTGGGCTATTGGTTTTTCTGTAGTTTGCATATTACTCGTGTTTTTTGTTAGCAATTCAAATCAATCAAAATCTACCGAAGAATCCGCAGCAATAAAATGTAATTGTCCAGAAAAAACGTCCAATACTATTGAAACAGCTCGATCTATCGAGTCAACGACCACTGTGTCATCTAAAGTACATAGAAATTTCACATGTAAACAACTTGACAATTCATCAGCTGTTCAACGTGCCGTTATTATTTACTATCCACATCATCAGAATGAATACTTTTTTCCAGAAGTCAGATGGTACTCATTCCTAATTTAAAATAAAACAGCATAAACAAAAAAATCTTCTCTTTATTTAAGGTTATATCGATCATGGGTCGAAATGTTACATTCTCAACCAAAAACATGGCGAACCGATTTCGTTATATTTACATTTAATTTCACTGATGATCTTCGACGCCTCGGTTGTGTCAATCGTCTACGTCAAAATAAAGAAGAACCATCCATTTGTCGTGTATTTATCTACGTTCCTGTTCGATTACGATTTGGTAATATATCCAAGAATAATTTCGAGCATGCATTCGATGATGCTAAACGTGTCATAGCAACATACAAAGATTTGAATGATATATTTGTTAGTGTTCCTATTTTAACTGATGCTAAAACATTCGATCGCCAACGATCAGAGTTATTGTATACTCATCTTCAAACATACGGTTATATCGATTCGATAAATGTCATGTATGAAGGATATCCGACATTTAAAATGTATGATTTTGTTTTACGAACAGATATTGGTAAAAATCAATACTCATTTTCTTTTCACACTAATTCGAAGGATCTTTTTTTAAAGATGTATTTATCTATCGACATTTTGGTAGTTATATTCCACAAAATTGTAGTTTTCTTACCGGTGCCGGCGGTTATGGAACTGATTTTAATCGTCGAAAATTAAGACGTATTGCTCATGACATGGGTCTTCAGCATGCAAATGTTTCTGGCATGGGTTCCACGTGGTTAGCTTGAGTTTATCCTTTGTTTTTTAGAATTTTTTCATTCATTTTATATAGGTATGGCTCACCTGATGATTCGTATCTAGTTGCTAATCTAACTTTAAATAGTATGTTATGGTTAGCACAATATGAATTTTCAATGCCAGAAAGAGAATCCAAAGTTGGAACATTGCTGTGGCCTGAATGGTATTGAAATGTTTTTTTTTCTTTTCTCTGACATGCTTGGCTATTGTTTAGGCATTACGGTGTTTTACTTTTATATGGTCAACATTTAGGATTGAATCATTTAGTTGCCACCGAAGAAATTCGTATGATAATCGGCAATAATCTTTTGGATCAATCATCAACTGAGAAGAGTATTGAATACGTTCGAAATGGTATACGTTTAAATTTACATTGTTGGCATACGGATGAACGTTTTTCAAAATTTGCTTTTAAAGCGGGAAAATATAATCAAACAGACTTGGAACTATATCGAAATGATACAACAGCACAAGCCTATGTAAATGAAGAGAATTTATTTAATTAATTTTGCTTAAACGTATTCGTTTCAGGCAATGCGAATGGCACTTGAATCGAAATATATGACACTCGAAGAAATGGCTGCATATGGAAGAAACCTCTAAGCCGACCAAATATTAGAATTAGTGTTTAAACAATTGCATATTTTTTGTTTGTTTGTTGTCCTTGTATTTTTCTTATTATTTTGATCATACAATCGATGAGCGAAAACGATAATAAAACTGATTCCAAAAAAGAACGATGATATTTAGAGAAGAAAAAATCATCTGAATAGGTCTTTTGTCGAGTGCACGGATTTCTAATCACTTCCGATGAATAGTTGGAAAATAAATATGACCTTTTGGTCCTGACATGCACTACAATCATGTCAAAAATCGAATGATTTATTGATTATATGAGGATGTTTGCTTTGTTCATTCCAGCAATTAATACTAGACATAATATGATCGAACAAATAAGTCGAGCTAGTTCTTCCCTTTTTTTTCTCTCATCAAAATCCAAGTCTAGTCACATTTCTGAGTAATGCGGTAGTAATCTTTTTCTAATGAGAGAACATGTCAAAGCTCTCGTTTCTTCTTTCTTTCTTTTTTGTTTTGTTTTTCAATGACGAGTAACTAACTACAAAAAGACAATATTCTGCATTCAATAAAGTCTTTCTAATAATTCACTCATTCGAATGATTAATCTTGCAAAAAGATTGAAAATATTGAAAGAAAATCCATGAATTAACGATATTCTTCGTTAGTAAGTGATAAAATATAACAAGATAACATTTTCTCATTGTCATTCTTAACTTATATTTACTTTAGATAACTATTCTTCCAATAGAATAATTTTTTTTGGCGACAGAAAATGAAATTTTTGACTTAGTAGTTTCGTGATTTTTGTTTTATCTAAAATATGTCCGGTGTACGGAATTGTCGGCGACCGATCGTATCGATTGGTATTTTAATTATTATAATTGTTGTTTATGGGATAATTCTATCGGCTAATACTTCGTTGAAAAGTATTCAACAAGTAAGAAAATAGTTGAATAAATTCATTCAATTCATATCGAGTTGATTTAGTCGGGGTTTTTGTCTCGACAAAGAATAGATGAACGGAACTCAAGTTACATTCTACGAGCTATTTTAGTTTACTATCCTGCACATCAAGAAAAACATTATATGCCTGAAATTCGTTGGTTATATCGTTCATGGCTTGAAATGATGGAAGACGAATCGCCTTATTGGCGAACGGATCTGATTATTTATACAGGAAACTACAGTTCGTCTCTTCAACAACTCGGTTGTATTCTAAATCAAAAACGTACCAATGAATACGAATCGCCAAAATGTCGTGTTATTCTTTATCTTCGTATGTCAAATCGTGTGATTAGCAACATCTCGAAAACTCAACAAAATGTTTTAATTAATTCGAGTTTACAACCATTTTTTCAGATCAATTTAAATCGTTCACTGGAAATAGTTAAACATATTGCTCGATATGAATATATCGATTCAGTAAATATCATTGCCGAAGCGTATCCAACATATGAAATCTACGATTTTATTCTTAAAACTGATATCGATGTTTTCATAACTAAACAATTTGCTCAATATATTCCAAATATTCCCGAGAGTATACTTGTTGGTCTCGGTGGTTATTCAGCACCGTTTAATAACTATCGACTAAGTCGAATAGCAAGAGATATGGATTGGAAATATAAAAATATGACGAATATTGGATCGACATGGTAACTAAAACAAACAAAAATTTTAAAAAAACGATTTATTTTGCTTTTTTGATAATAAAGGTATGGAGCATCTCGTTGTGCGCAACGTATTGCTGATTTAACACTAGATGCTATGCTTCATCTTGCGAAGTATGAATTTTTTCGTGCTGAACGTGAAAATAAATTTGGTACATTATCATGGCCAGATTGGCATTATGGTGTATTGAGTATGTACGGCACACATTTAGCTGTGAATCATTTAATCATAGCTGAGAATCTGCAAGTGATTAAAGCTGATAAAATTCTCGATCAATCAGCAACTGTTACGGATGTAAATGGTATAGAGAAGAATAATCGACTACATTTACATTGTTGGCATGGTGAGAAAGATTTTTCGAAATTCAAGTTCAAAATGGGTTTGTATAATTCAACATTTGTTCAAACAATTATTAATAATACATCACCGCAAGGTTATGTAAGTGAAGTCAATTTGGAAAAATAAATCTATGTTTCACATTTTTTTTTATTTTCCACAGGCAATGAGAATGGCATGGGAATCTCAACAAATGACTTTAAACGAATTGAAGACGAAACTAAGTGATATAGCTAGTAAAAAAGTACTTTAAAGTGTTTTCCTTGAATATAGTTTGTTATTTTTGAATATTAATAAAGAAAAGAAAAAAAAGAATTTGAAAAAAGGTACTTTTCAAGGATGAAATTATCAATGAATAGAGTCTGGTCTGCAGTTAATTGATCGAGCAAATCATTTTTTGTTTTCTTTTATTTCTCAAGAATATATTAGGTAACAGATGTGTTCGATGATAGTTTCAAACAAAATCATTTTGTCAGTGCGTGCTATTTTTTATTGTCGTTAGTCACAATCTGAAAAAAAAACGAACACATGCAAACAGCGATTCTTCTAAAAACTCCTCGTCGATTTACATGCTTTATTTTCGGTGTTGTCATTTTCATGTTTATCGGACTAGGTATTTTCTTCGATCAACAATACACACAAATCTTAACCTATCCATCGATATCCTATAAAATAGCTTCATCGTCAGCACCATCTTTAAAATATGATTATAAACCACGTATTCATCAACCATTGAATACACCTATCTTACGAGGATTATTAGTATACTATCCCGATGATCAGGAAGCACACTTTCTGTCTGAATTATTATGGTTCGTTCGTTCGTGGATTGAAATGATGAAAGACGAAGCACCATCATGGCGAACTGATTTAGTTGTTTATACAGGTAATTATACATCGAATCTTCAACGACTCGGCTGTGTTTTCAATCAAATACGAACCAATGGACATGAACCACCGCAATGTCGTGTTTTTCTTTACAAACGTATTCGTTCACGTAACGAAATCAATTCTTCAAATTATTTGTTTCAACAAATCGATCAACAACGATCAGCTCTATTGATAACTCATCTTCGAAAATATGATTACGTCGATTCGATAAATATCATTTCTGAATGTTATCCATCGTTTGCAATGTATGATTTTATTCTCCGAACGGATTTAGATGTTTTTCTAACGAAACATTTCGGTCGATTCGTTCCGATGAACGGAACGATACTTGTCGGCGGAGGAGCTTACTCAACACACTTTAATAATAAACGTTTGCAACGTGTGGCAAAAGAAATGGGTTGGTCACATGCACGATTGAGTAATCTTGGATCAACATGGTAGTTGTCTTTTTCAAATAAACAAAAAAAAAACGCTCAGTTTTGTTTGTGCCGTAGGTACGGGCCACCGAATGTCGCTCAACGTATAGCGAATTTCAGTTTAGAAGCGATGATTTATTTAACTATTCATGAGTTTACAACACCGGAAAAAGAAGGCCGATTAGGAATTATGGTAAAAATAAAAACGAATATTCTCTTGTTGTCTATCTTCAGACAACATTTTTTTTATCTTGTTTCAGCTTTGGCCAGAATGGCATTACGGTGTTTTATTGCTCTACGGTTGTCATCTAGCATTTAATCATCTTGTTGTTAACGAAAGTTTAAAATTAGGTTTAGCACATGAATTATTAGATCGACCATCGACAAACAAAGATAAATATGATTTAGAAGTACACAATCGTTTGCATATACATTGCTGGCATACAACCGATCAGTTTTCAAAATTTCGTTTTAAAGATGGAACGTATGATAATCTATCACCTGAATCTTTCGCCAATGACACATCGGCTGTAGGTTATGTAAGTGTTTATTGAATATTCTTTGATTTTGTATAAATACGAATTTCTAGTCGATGCGAATGGCTTTAGAATCTCGTCGAATGTCATTCGATGGATTGAAACAAGCTTTACTTACTGTTAAACAACCGTCGAAAGTTTAATTTTGTTGATTCGTCTTTTTTTCTCTATATATATTTCTGCTTGTTAGTGTTTATAAATAAAAAGAAAATTTTCAACGGATATTTGATCATATTCTTTTTTCTCAAAAAAGAGCCCACGGCTCCTTGGAATGCTTACTGATGTGCATAAATTACATGACATCTATAAGAGACAAATTTATTGCACGTCGGTTAAATTTGTTCTATTTTTATAATATATATTTGTTTCAACACAATTTTATATTGTTTGACATCAGTGGCGCAACCAAGATTTTTCGAGTAGTGGGCAAATTTCTCTTGTATCGCAAAAAAATCGATGGTCAAAATGGGCGGTAATTTTACCAATAGGCAAAAATTTCTTGGTTCGACGAAGGATTGATAACATAGAAAAAATACAAAACAAAATGAAATGAGGTTGTTTTAGTTAAAAAAATGCATTAAACACGTAGATTTTAAACCTGAATTAGATGTGTTTTAGCCTATTTCAAGTAATGAACTGTGGAGTTCTATCAGAGTTAAACTAGAGAGAATTTTATATGGGCGAATAGTACAAAACAACAAGTACACATGTACATTACATAGGACAATGATTTATTGCTCGTAAATGAAACATTTCTGGGAAATCGTATTACGATCATATATCACCGTATCGTATTCAATTGACAACTACCATCAAAGGAACTGATAATCGAGTATTCAATTATTTACGATGTTTTACACACGATGAAATATAATCGTATACGGTATCAACCAAACGAATGAGATGTCTTTTATAATAGTCGTTTATAAATGTGTACATGTCTTACCTGAGGATTTCAGAGAGAATTTTATAGGAAGTGGTAGAGCAAAAACACATATATACACTGGTTCAGAGAAAAAGAAGTTTCAGTGGGCAAACCTCTAAATGAAATGGGCAATTGCCCATTTGCCTCCCCTTGATTGCGTCACTGCTTGACATTTGTAATAAATTATCTGAACATTTTTTCTTGAAGGTAAAACATGTGATCTATAGAACACAAGGTGTAAATTCAAACTCGATTCCTATGAAACAATCCCGAAAATCTTATTACAGGAC
>Ga0209915_1000420_pt1 | contig 101586 bp, 81 predicted proteins | sample ThiBiot_750_plan_FD_183952 | JGI IMG/M metagenome (GOLD analysis project Ga0209915, IMG submission 183952) | Wastewater bioreactor microbial communities from Cape Town, South Africa - Thiocy_cont_750_plan (SPAdes) | ecosystem: Engineered > Bioreactor > Thiocyanate-remediating >... | reverse complement strand
TGGTCGTGGCTGGCCTGCTGGGCCCGCTGGCGGCCATCAAAATGGGGATGTCGATGCTGCTGGTCTATGGAAGCCCCTTGCTGACCTTCATCAAGGCACTGACCATGGGCATGGTCAGGCTCGGCATTGCCATGCTCACCAACCCCATTGGCTGGTTCATCATGGGCATTGTGGCCATCGCCGCCGGGGCTTACCTGCTCTACAAGAACTGGGATGGTGTCGCCGCATGGTTCAGTGGACTGTGGGCGCAGTGCCAAGCCCCTGCGCTCGCCTTCTGGGCGCTCCTGAAAGAACTCTTCTCATGGACCCCCATCGGCATGCTCATCATGCACTGGGGCGAGATCTGGGCCTTCTTCGACACCTTGCCAACGGGTGCAGCCAACAAGGGCAAGGCCATCGTCGACGGTCTGATTGGTGGCATCACTGCGAAGTGGGAGAGCCTGAAAGCCAAGATAAAAGCCCTCACAGACCTGCTGCCGGACTGGATGAAAGGGGGTGGCTCGGTCACGGCCAACGTCAACCCGTCAGGCTACCTCACCGGCAACTACAACACTCCCGCCATGGCCGGGGGATCCGGCTATGGTCCTCGCATCGTTGAAAAACCACACATAAAGCCAAAAGCCAGCACAACCATCAACAGTCAGCCGTTCTACAACCTCACCGTTAACGCAGCTCCTGGGATGGATGAATCGCGAGTAGCCTCGATTGCCTTAGACAAGATCAGAGAGCAAGAGCGTGCGAACAAAACGCTTGGGCGTGCTGGTTACAGCGATCGCAACTAAGGAGCAACAGCCATGATGATGACCCTGGGCTGGTTCGTGTTTATGCGCTCGACCCTCGCCCCCCTCTCACAACAAGACGAACGGGCATGGCGCCATCCGGGCAATAACCGGATCGGTGCTCGCCCGGCATACCAGTACCTCGGCCCCGATGATGAAACCACCACCCTAAGCGGGATGCTGCTGCCCGAAGTGACCGGCGGCCCCGTCTCCCTCGACTTGCTGAACAATATGGCTGACAGCGGTCAGGCTTTCCCCCTGATCCAGGGGGATGGCGTCATGCGTGGGTCATTCGTGATCGAGGGCATCAGCACCACCCGCAGCGAGTTTTTCAGCGATGGCACCGCCCGCAAAATCGAGTTCACCATCAAGCTCAAGCGGGTCGATGACAACGACAGATCCCTTGTCCAAACCCTGCTGGGCCGCACCGCGGGCAACCTCTTTGGCCGCCTGGGCCTGGGCAAGCTGGTCGGCAGTATCGGCAACAAGCTCGGGGGGCTTCTCTGATGGGGGCTTTCGACCAGTTCGGCACGCGATTGGCCGAAAATTTGGGGCTGACCAATCCGCTCGACGCCTTGCGCCAAGGCCACCCGGTACCGGCTTACCAGGTACTGGTCGACGGCAAAGACATCTCGGCCGCCATCAGGCCGCGCCTGATGTCGATGACCATCACCGATAACCGGGGCTTCACCGCCGACACCATCGAGATCACCCTCGATGACAGCGACGGCCAGCTCGATATGCCACGCCGGGGCGCTACCCTGCGCGCCCTCATTGGCTGGCAAGGCCAGGCCTTGGTCGACAAGGGCACCTACAAAATCGACGAGGTGGAGCACGGCGGGGCCCCGGATGTGCTCACCATACGGGGCAAGTCAGCCGACCTGCGCGGCGGCATGAACAAGCTGCGTGAGCAAAGTTGGCACCAGACCACCGTCAGCGGCATCGTCAGCCAGGTCGCCGCCCGCTACCAGCTCACTCCCTGCGTGGGTGACTCACTCAAGGGCCAGCTGATCGACCACATCGACCAGGCCAACGAGAGCGATCTCGCTTTCCTCACCCGCCTGGCTGGTCAGTGCGATGGCATTGCCACCGTCAAGAATGGCCGCCTGCTGTTTATCAAAGCTGGCCAGGGCACTACCGCGAGTGGCCAGCCCCTGCCCGCCATCACCATCACCCGCCAAGATGGCGATCAGCACCGCTTCTCAGTGGCTGACCGGGATGCCTACACGGGCGTGACCGCCTACTGGCAAGACAACAAGGAGGCGGAAAAGAAGCGAGTCGAGGTGAAGCGCAAAAAGAAGAGCAAGCCATCGCCGGAACGGCCCTTGCCCCCGGGGGTCATGGTCAACAAGCAAGAGAACGAACTGCTGGTCGGTAGCAGCGAGAACGTCAAAGAGCTACGGCATGTCTATGCCAGCCAGGCAAATGCCATGCGGGCCGCCCGGGCTGAGTGGGAGAAGCTGCAACGCGGCGTGGCCGACTTCCAAATCACCCTGGCGATGGGCCGCCCTGAACTCTACCCGGAGCAACCCACCACCGTCAGAGGGTTCAAGCCCCAGATTGACGAGGCCGACTGGCTGCTCACCCAGGTGGTGCACGACCTCACCAACCAAGGTTTCACCAACCGCCTGCAGCTCGAAGTGAAGCTTGAAGAACTCCCAGAATGAAAAATGGCCGTCGCAATCCCGAATGGTAATACGGGGTAATTCAATCCTCACATGCTCGATACAGCCACGGGGCAAGGGGGTTATCTCTTACAGAGTTGCTTTTTGTCAGTAAGGGCTTGGTTTTGGTCATCGATATCCTCAATATCCGTATGGAGCACGGTGCTCGAAGAGGGGATACATATGGCAAAGAATATTCGTGGTAACAAAGATGGGAAAAATGGCGAAAACCAAACTTACACCATTCCTGGGCGGGGGACCGTCCCTCGTAAAAAGCTTATTGAAGAGATAAAAGAAGGAAAGCATCCTGACTTTCATGTTTATGAGCGTAATGGTGTCGAGTATGTGAGAGCCGATCCAGATAGCACTCAGCAGAACAACGTTGATAAGGACTAGGGGGATGATGCCGATAAAAACAGTTATCGGCACCCCTTGATTCTCTTCATGAAGGCTCTGGCTAGGTATTATCTCTAGATGCCTTTATGGCGAGTTTTTGCCTTTCTGCTTTGACTTTTCTTTCTAGATGCCAACGCCAGCCCCTCACCACGATGAGTACGCCAAAGGCAACATAACCAATGATTTTTACCCAGTTTTCTGGCGACATGCATGTTCCTCTTGGTGTCGGTACGTAGGCTATGGAATACAGCCAGGATGCATTGTATGACTTCAAATGAGAGCTTGAGCGAACTTATCGCTCGCAAAGAGCAGCAATTGAGATCAGCAGAAGCTGAGATGAATGCTTGGAATCGAGGTGGGAACAAAAATGCTTCGCCTGTATCGGTATCCAAGATCTATGTGGAGTCCATCAGGAGAGAGCTTGCTAGCTTGTACCTAAAGCGCTCCGAGCTTGTAGATTAAACAGACTGGGGCCTCCGGCCCCTTTGTCTTACCCCGTACAGCCTGACCGCGCATAATGCGACATTCTGTTAAATCACTACCATCAACAGAAATCGATCATCATATCCGTTGCCGCCACTTTGCCGCCACAACCGCTTAATCAGCTAACGAGATCGCAAGTAAGCAATTGTTTTTAAATTACTTTTGCCATTTTAAAAATCCCATACTAAAGAGCATAGAACTTTTTTGGCATGCTATCGATCTCAACGAGTTATAAAGCAATCACTTATGAGGCGAAACCCGGCAAAGAGACGGGTTCAGGTCAATTCTGGCACCCCGTTTCCCGAATTTTGCTTGCACTTTTTCGGCCTCGGGGCTGACGCCTCGGCGGCAAAAACGGATGCAATACGAACAGGGATGGGGTGTAGCTGGCGGCCATCTCGGGTGGACTCCCGAGCTCGGGCCGGCTGTTGGGCCGATATGATAGCACTCTTTATGGATAAATTGAGCGGCAAACGTATGCGAAAAACAGGAAATGTCCGCCATCTCCCGCTCTGTTGCCCTTTTGGGAGGGCTCCGGCGACACCGACAGGTTGGCCGTTTGACACACATTCCATGACATTCGGGCAAAAAAATAGCAGGGGGAGGAGAGGATCCTCACACACCTGCTGCTGTTACCTGTGACGCCTGCGAGCCTTAACGGCGGGTGGCGTAGGGATTCGGGTAGTTGAAGCCCTGGGTATAGAGAGATTGGGCAAACCAATAGGTTGAATTGCTGCCTGACATCATAAACTCCTGATTGCTTAACAAGTTACGTACCTTAATGCGGGTTCACATCCTTGAACTGACACTCGGTTCCATGGAGGCGCACTTGCTTTGCTTCGGTTCCCTGGAGGCATTGATTGTCATCCTGACAAGTGGGCTGGCCACGGCGGCTAATTTACCACCCGGCGCCCAAAAGACAATATTTTTGTGATTGACATCACAAAACTGATGTTGTGCTGACACGAATAAGGCAGGTAGTGAAGTTCGCCATCCATGCTCCCTTTCCCAGCACAAGCAGAGCGTCATTTGCGCTGATCGCTCACATTTTTGCGTGATTGACTGTATTATCGTTATCCTCTTCCCCGGCCCGCAGAGTGGGGCCCGACATTTTCCATGCTGGTAAGGAGTCCCGACGTGGCACAGCTCAGTTCTCTGTCTCCCAAGTTGATTTGGCAATTCTTCGAGCAGATCTGCTCCATCCCCCACCCCTCCAAGCACGAAGCCCAACTGAGCGCCTGGATCGTCGCATGGGCCCAGGGAGAAGGCCTGGCGGTCAAGCAAGATGCCGTCGGCAACATCATCATCAAGAAACCGGCCACGCCGGGGATGGAAAACCGCAAGGCCGTGGTGCTGCAAGCCCACATCGACATGGTGCCCCAGGCCAACGCCGACACCCAGCACGACTTCACCACCGATCCCATCGATGCCTACATCGACGGTGAATGGGTCACTGCCCGCGGCACCACCCTGGGTGCCGACAACGGCATGGGCATGGCGGGCTGCCTGGCCGTGCTGGCCGACAAGACCATCAAGCACGGCCCGCTGGAAGTGCTGCTGACCACCGACGAAGAGACCGGCATGACCGGCGCCTTCGGTCTGGAAGCGGGCTGGCTGGAAGGCGAGATCCTGCTCAATACCGACTCCGAAGAGGATGGCGAGGTCTACATGGGCTGCGCCGGCGGGGTGGATGCCAATATCCGCTTCCCCCTGGAGCTGGTCGCTGCCACCGAGGGTGAAGGCTTCGAGCTGCAGGTCAAGGGCCTGCGCGGCGGCCACTCCGGGGTCGACATCCATCGCGGCCGCGGCAACGCCAACAAGCTGCTGGTCCGTCTGCTCAAGGCCGCCGAACCACTGGGGGTGCGCCTTGGCGATCTCAGTGGCGGCACCCTGCGCAACGCCATCCCCCGCGAGGCCCGTGCCAGCCTGCTGGTGCCCGCCGCTAGCGTGGCTGACTTCAAGGCCCTGGTGGACCGCTACGCCGGCATCTATCAGAGCGAGCTGGCCGCCACCGAGGCCAACCTCACCGTGCTGCTCACCGCCCGGGAGAAACCGGCCCAGCTCATGAGCGAGTCCCTGCAAAGCCGCCTGCTGGATGCCCTGATGGCCTGCCCGAACGGGGTGATGCGCATGAGCGACGCCATCCCGGGCGTGACCGAGACCTCCACCAACCTGGGTGTCATCAAGACACTCGAGGGGGAAGTCTATGTGCAGTGCCTGATCCGCTCCCTCATCGATTCCGGTCGCGAGAACATCGAGCAGATGACCCGCTCCCTGTTCACCCTGGCCGGCGCCAGCTGCGAGTTCACCGGCGCCTACCCGGGTTGGGCCCCGAACGTCGACTCACCGGTCATGGCGCTGGTGCGAAGCAGCTACCAGACCCTGTTTGGCGAGATGCCGAACGTCATGGTGATCCACGCAGGCCTCGAGTGCGGTCTGTTCAAGAGCGCCTACCCGGACTGGGACATGGTCTCCTTCGGCCCGACCATCCGTGGCGCCCACGCACCGGGGGAGAAGGTACACATCCCGGCGGTCGAGCGTTTCTGGCAACTGCTGGTTCACGTGCTGGAACATATCCCGGCCAAGTAAGCCAGCTCACGACCATACCGATGCCCCGCCCCGTGCGGGGCATCTTTTTTGTGCTCCCTCCTCGGCCACCTCTCTCATATCCCCGATTCCACGCGCGGCCCTGGCTTGAAATCGTATCCATGAACAGGTCTGCATTTGAAAACCTTTTCCATGATTTATGTAAATTTACAACACAAAAAGTTGATCCAGCTCACATATGCCCCTAGGATCAGAACGTGACCAAGGTCACACAACCCATGAACCACAGAGAAACGAGGTCATCATATGTTCGAGAATCTGGCAGTGCTGTTCCACCTGAAGGGTGCAACCAGCAAGAAAGGTGCTGAAGAGAAAGACACTTATGCGCCTGCAACCCGCAATTACTACTTCCGTTATGGCGCCTGATATCGCCTGTCCGGAAGTTGAAATTGGCAACGTAATAAAACTACAAAACAACTCAGCAATCCACACAGCAGCCACCCCCATCGGGGCGCTGTCCTGCCCGGGCCAGAATTTCCACGGCCAAACCTGAACTCCAACCATGAAGATGGGGCCCGCAGGCCCCATTTTTTTATCCCGTTTCCGCCTTTATTGCGCCTCCTCGGTGCCACCTTGCAGCGATGCCGGTTGCGACGTGGCGGGCGCCGGCATCATATCGCCTTTCCCAGTGGCACCACCTCCTGCACGGGCAAGGGGAAATGGCAGGCCACCTGATGCCCCTGCCCGCCGCACGCCTCAAGGGCGGGCGAGCGGGTGCGGCACAGATCCGTTGCATGGGGGCAGCGCTGGTGAAAGTGGCAGCCACTCGGCGGCGAGATGGGGGACGGCACATCCCCCGTCAGCAGGATGCGCTGGCTGCGCCGCCGTGGATCCGGCACCGGAATGGCGGAGATGAGGGCCTGGGTATAGGGATGGCGCGGTGCCAGGTAGAGTGCCTGGGCCTCGGCCAGCTCGACGATCCGGCCCAGATACATCACTGCAATCCTGTCCGAGATGTGCTTGACCACCGACAGGTCATGGGCGATGAAGATGATGGCGAGGTTCATCTCCCGCTGCAGATTGAGCAGCAGGTTCACGATCTGGGACTGCACCGACACGTCGAGCGCCGACACCGCCTCGTCACACACCAGCAGCTTGGGCTTGAGGGCGATGGCGCGAGCGATGCCGATGCGCTGGCGCTGGCCGCCAGAGAACTCATGGGGGTAGCGATCCACCGCGCTGCCGGGCAAGCCGACTTTCTCCAGCAGCTCCTGCACCCATGTCCGACGCTGTTCGGCGTTGCCCTTGCCGTGGATGATGAAGGGCTCCTCCAGGATCTGCCCAACCGTGTGGCGGCTGTTGAGGGATTCTGCGGGATCCTGGAACACGATCTGCATCTCCTGACGCAGGGATCGCATCTCCTTGGGCGAGAGGTGGGTGATGTCACGCCCCTCGAAGGTGATGGAGCCGGCGCTCGGCTCGAACAGCTTGAGCAACGAACGCCCCAGGGTGGACTTGCCGCATCCCGACTCCCCCACCAGGCCAAGGGTCTCCCCCTGCCTGAGATCAAAGCTGATGCCATCCACCGCGTAGACGGTGTATTGCTTGCGCAAGAAACCGCCACCCATCTTGAAATGCTGCTTTAAATTGCTTACCGACAACAAGCTGGTCATGACTTCCATCCCCGACGATTCATGGCAGCAGACGACCTGGTCGCCTTCCCGCCGCCAGGCTGCCCTGCGACACCCCGTACCCACACCAGGCCGTTCATAGGCTCACCTCCTTCCAGTGGTGGCAGGCCACCCCGTGGCGTTCGCTCAACTGCTCGGTCACCGGTATCGTCTCCACGCAAAGGGGCGTGGCATGGGGGCAGCGGTTGGAGAAACGGCACCCCGCCGGCATCTCGTGCAGGGCGGGCACCTGACCCTTGATGGTCTTGAGCAGGCTCTTTGGCACATCTTCCAGACGCGGGATCGAGGCCATCAGACCATGAGTATAGGGATGGCGCGGGTGGTCAAACAGTTCATAGATATCGGCCCGCTCCACCGCACGCCCGGCATACATCACCACCACCTCGTCGCACAGCTCCGCCACCACCCCGAGATCGTGGGTGATGAAGATGATGGCCATGCCGGTCTGGGCTTGCAGCTCCTTCATCAGATCCAGGATCTGGGCCTGGATGGTCACATCGAGCGCCGTGGTCGGCTCGTCGCAGATGAGCAGGGCCGGTTCGCAGGCCAGCGCCATGGCGATCATCACCCGCTGGCGCATGCCGCCGGAAAGATTGTGGGGATAAGCCGCGAAACGCTGGCCAGGCTCGGGGATCCCCACCTTCTGCAACATGGCGATGGCGGCGTCACGGCGCTGGGCCTTGCTGTAATCGGGGCGGTGGAGGCGAAACACCTCCATCAGCTGATCGCCGACCGTCTGCACCGGGTTGAGGGCCGTCATGGGCTCCTGAAAGATCATAGAGATACGGTTGCCACGCACCTTGTACATCTGCTCCGGCGGCAGATTGAGCAGCTCCTCCCCCTGAAAGCGGATGGAGCCCGCCACCACCTGACCGTGGGGCCTTGGCAGCAACCCCATGATGGCCAGCGAGGTGACGCTCTTGCCGCAGCCGGACTCGCCGACTATCCCCAGGGTCTTGCCCGGGGCGACCTGGAAGCTGACCCCGTCGAGCACCTTGATCTTGCCGTCGTCGACGGCGAACTCCACCTCGAGATCCCGCACCTCGAGGATGGGGGACAGAGACTGCCCCTCATGATCGCTGGTGCCGGGGGCGGTGGCCTGTGTGTTGGGCATGACTGCTGCTCCCTTCTGGGCCACATCAATGATGTGCATAGGTCTTGTCGATCAGGGTGATGGGGGCCAGCGACTTGCCGTCAGCCTTGGCCTTCTGGGTCTCCTCCTTCACCTTGGGATCGATCCAGAGCAGGCCGCCACTGCTGTGGGGGTAGCCATCCATGGGCCAGTAGAGCAGATCCGGGGTGTTGCGGGTGGCGGGCACCTCCGGCAGCATCACATAGCGCCAGCTGCTGGCTCGCACGTAGTTGAGCTGAACGCCGGGCACGAAGATGGCGAGATCATAGATGCGCTGCTGGATCTGGTGGGAAAGCGCGGCCCGCTTGTCCATGTCGAACTCGACGTTGTAGGCGTCGATCAGGCTGTCGAGCTCTTTGTCAGCCACGTTGAACAGGTTGTTGGTCTGGGGCTTGTTGGCGTTGTCGGAGTGGAAGGACTCCCAGTATTGCGGATAGAGACCGCCGCCCCCCCAGCCAAGCCAGGCCGCCTCGTGTTTCTTCTCCAGCATCACCTTGAAGCCGGTGGCGCCATCCACCAGATTGAGCTCCAGATCCAGGCCCGCCTTCTTGGCCTCTTCCTTGAGCACGGTCAGCCGCTTGGAGTGCTCCTGGCTGGTGTAGGTGAGGGCCAGGGTGAGCCGCTCTCCCTTGTCGTTTTGCAGGATGCCGTCCGGTCCCTGCTTGCCGTAACCGCCCTTGGCGAAGTACTCCCGTGCCTTGGCGATGTCGTAGGCCCGCTCAGGGAGCGCGATGTCGGTGAAGGCCCCGAAGCCAGAGCCGAAGGTGGTAGCGCGGTCATAGTCGCCGTGCAGCACCGTCTCTATCATCTTGTCGATGTTGAAGGCGTGCTGGATACCGAGCCGCACGTTGAGATCCGCCAGCTTGGGATTGGCCACGTTGAGGTGAACCCCCTGCCCCCCCTGCTTGGTGTCGGTCATGGCCATCACCTTCTGCACGTATCCCTGCTTGTACTCCGGTGTGACCGCCTTCTCATGCCACCAGTTGGGCAGGATCATCTCGAAGGTGTCCAGCTCCCCCTTGAGGAAGTGGCGGAACGCGATGTTGTGGTCGCGGATCACCTGCACCTTGATGGTGTCGAGGTTGAACCTGTGCTGGTTGTAGCGATCGTCTTTTGCCCACCACTCCTTCTGCTTGCTGAAGGTGACGGACTTGCCCTTTTTTACGTCGCTCATCACGTAGGGGCCCGTGGTGGGTACCACGGCCCAGTTGTACTGCTTCACCCAGTTCGGGCCCATCTTGTAGTAGTGCTTGGGCTGGGGCCACAGTTCGGTGGTGTTGAGGAGATCGAGCTTGGCCTTGCGGCTGCCCGCCTTGACCAGGATGGTGTGGTCGTCAATCTTCTCCACCGCCACCACCTCGGTGGTGTAGTAGTTGTTGAACCAGGGGCCCTTGATGTCCTTGGAGCGCATCATCTCGTAGCCGAAGGTGTAGTCATCGGCGGTGACCGGCTTGCCGTCGGACCACTTGGCGCGCGGGTCGAGTTTGAAATAGACGGTCTGGCTGTCCGGCGCGATGGCCCAGGCATTCGCCAGGGCCGGAATGGGGTTGCCCGTGTTGGGATGGAAGCTGATGAGCCTCATCTGGTTGTCGAGGATGAAGGAACGGAACGAGCCGTTGGAATCCGGCCCCACGGTGCGAAACGTCAGCGGGAAGCTGTCGACGAAGAGATTGAGGTTGCCGCCGGGCAGCGCCTTGGGAGAGGCGAACACGGGGTCGGTGTCGTTGGTTTCCCACGTCAGATCCGCGGGCAGGCTGGCCGCCCACACCCAGGATCCGTTCAACAGCAGAACGAGAGCACCTGTCCATTTGATTTTATTGTTCATGTTTGACTTCCTGGTCATGCCCCTGCACTGGGGGCGTCTTCATTAAGGGTCCTGTCGATGTGCCCTGGCAAGGCGCCACCGCTCACTGATAACGGGTAAATTTGCGCGGATCGAACGCCTCCCGGATGGCCTCCCCGATGAAGGAGACCATGATGAGCACCAGGCTCACCGCCGCCACCACCGAACTCACGATCCAGATGGCGTCGAGGTTGTTGATCCCCTGGGAGAGCAGCTCCCCCCAGCTCGGGGTCGGCGGCGCCAGGCCAAAGCCCAGGTAGTCCAGCGCCGTCAGGGTGGAGATGTTGCCCACCACGGCAAACGGGGCCAGGGTGACGATCATCATCAGGGTATTGGGCAGAATGTGGTTGAAGATGATGCGCCGGGTGCTCGCCCCCTGGGCCCGCGCCGCCATCACGTAGTCCCGCGCCCGCTCCTTGTAGGTGAGGGTGCGCATGTACCAGGTGATCCCCATCCAGCCGAACAGCACGTTGATGCCGACGAACAGGCCGAAGTTCGGCTTGGCCAGGGAGACCAGGATCATGATGACGTAGAGGAAGGGCACCTGGGACCAGATCTCGATGAAACGTTGCATCAGGAGATCGAACCGACCGCCGAGGAACCCCATCATGCAGCCGATGCTGACCCCGATGACATAGCTCGCCACCAGCGCGATGAAGGCAAAGCCGATGGCAATGCGAAAGCCGTAGACCAGCCGTGCCAATACGTCGCGACCGCTGGTGTCGGTGCCGAGGAAGTGGCGCTCCGCCAGGCTCGGGGCATAGGGCGGATAGGCTTCCTCCTTGAAGTCCTGCTCATAGGGGTTCCAGGGGACCAGGGGCAGCAACACCCAATCCCCCTTATCTTCCTTCGCAAATTGGCTCTTGAGCTGGCGGTAGTTGGTCTCGTACTCGTAGTCGAGCCCGAAGTGCTGGCCCGGGATCACGTCCCCATAGGTGGGGAAATAGAGCTCCCCCTGATAGCTCACCGCCAGGGCCCGGCTGTTGACCAACAGTTCCGCCAGCAGAGAGATGACCACCAGGACCGAAAAGATGACAAAGGAGTAGTAGCCGCGCTTTATCGACTTGAAGCGCTTGAGTTTTTTCAGAGTTACCGGATTCAGGTTCATGCTCACTCTCCAAACCGCACGCGGGGATCGACCAGGGCAACGCAGATGTCGGAGACAATGTTGCCCACCAGCATCAGCATGGAGGTGATGGCCAGAATGCCCATGACGGTGGGGTAATCCCGCTCGACGATGGCCTCGTAACCGAGCAGGCCGATGCCGTCGATGTTGAAGATGGTCTCGATGAGGAAGGAGCCCCCGAAGAAGACGGTGAGCACCGACCCTAAGTGACTCGCGATGGGGATCAGGCTGTTGCGCATGGCGTGATCGGTCACCGCCTTGCGAAACGGCAACCCCTTGGCCACGGCGGTGCGCACATAATCCGCCGACAGGTTCTCCATCAGGCTGTTCTTCATGGTCATAGTGAGGATGGCGAAATCCCCGATGGCGTAGGCGATGAGGGGCAGCAGGGCGTGGGCGAAGACGGTGTGGATCTGATCCCAGCTGCTCTCCATCCCGTCAAACTCGTCCCCCGGGAAGCCCCCCATGGGCAACCACTCCAGATGGAACGCAAAGACGGTGATGAGGAAGATCCCCACCACGTAGGCGGGCAGCGCATAGGCCATGTAGATGAGCATCGAGCTCAGGGAATCGAAGCGGCTGTTGTGCCTGAGCGCCTTGGCCACCCCGAGCGGGATGGAGACGGCATAACTCAGCAGAAAGGTGGCGAGCCCGAAGAAGGCGGTTACCGGCAACCTCTCCTTGATGAGATCCCACACCGGCTCGTAATAACGGGTCGACTCCCCGAGATCCAGCACCGCCAGCTTCTGCAACCAGTCCCAGTAGGCGACCAGCATGGGCTTGTCGAGGCCGTAGAACGCCTTGAGCTCTTCAATCTGTTCGTCGGAGAGTGCCTGCGCCCCCTTGCTGCCACTGGAGCGGCCGGACTCGTTTTGCGAGACCTGCGCCTGCAGCAGCATGCGCTCAACCGGGCCGCCCGGCACGAAGCGGGTGATGGTGAAGACGAGCAGGGTGATACCGAGAAACGTCGGGATGATCAAAAGCATCCGACGTAGGAAATACGACAGCATGGTGGAACCTCGTCCTTGTTGTTCTTTTATGGCCAGTCACATCCGGTGACGGGCCTATCCTTACCTGGCATTACTCACTGAATTGACTGGCATTGGCAGACAATCCGGCTCGGTCACTGTAAAAGCTCTGCAACAAAAATCAAGTAGAACCCTGTCTGCGACCGGGAATGTCCCCCCGCAGCATATCCCGCGGATGATTTTTTCCAAAAAACCCAACTTCAATATAAAAAACTGCTACGCCGACCCGTCAAACTCGATTTTAATTATTAAAAAATTAATTACACAGGTGTTTTAATCCATGCCAAGTAGAACAAAATCAACAGGTTAAGAACAATTCGGGTTATTTTCTCATTTACCTATAAAAGAAGAGGGATAGCCGCCCCCACCCTCCGTTCCCCGGAAAACGCTCTCGCCATAAAAGCAGATGAAAATACTGCAAAAAACCGATTTCTCGATATCGACACTGGAGTGACAAGCGACTTATCGATAAGTTCAAAAATAATCAATAAAATTGTAAAAATCGAACTTAACAACATCTTTACATAATTTGACGCGGCATTTACGGAATAAAACGCCAAAAATATTCCATCAAGTGCATATTCCCATCTAATTCCCCCTGCAGCCCCCATCCCCGCCGCTCCATTTGACGTCCATAACCAAACCTTGATAAGCCTTACGCACCGCTCCAACGAGGGCGGTAATGGAAGCAAACAATAAACAATCAGGAAGGATACTAGCGATGCTTAGGAAAAGCAGACTCTCTGCTGCCGTAGCGTTTGCCTTGGCGAGCGCGGCAGTTGTGGCCACCCCTGTCCTGGCCGAAGAGGGCCAGAACGTAGAAAAACTGCAAAAAATCAAGGTCACCGGCTCGCGGATCTCCCGGGTCGATGTGGAAGGCGCCACCCCGGTCGTCTCCGTGACCAAGGCGAAAATCGAGCAATCCGGTCAGCAGACCGTCGCCGATTACCTCAAGCAAGCCTCCTACAACTCCTTTGGCGGCGTCTCCCCTGCCTCCGGCAGCTCCTTCCAGTCCCAATCCACCGTCGGCCTGCGCGGCCTGGGTTCCGAGCGTACCCTGGTTCTGCTGAACGGCAAGCGGGTAGCGGGTTCCCCCACCATGGGCGGCACCTCCATCAACCTCAACACCATCCCCATGGCCGCCGTTGAGCGGGTCGAGGTCAACCTGGACGGCGGCTCCGCCATCTACGGTTCCGACGCCATTGGTGGCGTGATCAACGTGGTGCTCAAAGAGGGCTACGAAGGGCTGGACTTCCAGGGCCGCATTGGCTCCCCGAGCGAAGAAGGCGGCGACGAGAAGAGCGGCTCCATCGTGGCAGGGGTGGCCGGCGAGAAGGGCTCCCTGATGGCGGTCTACGAGCACGACAAGAAGGACGTCATCTACGCCCGGGATCGTGACTATCTCTCCAAACAGGGCAACGACTCCCCGAGCCCCTACGGCCGCAACGTGGAAGGGATCACGGGTCTTGACGCCAACGGCGACCCCATCTGGAAATACGGCCCCCTGGCCGGCGCCACCAATGCCGACGGCTCATGCAAGGAGCCCTTCGTCGGGTTCGAGGGTGGCTGTAACTTCAACTACGGCCAGGTCGCGGCCACCACGGCCTCCCGCAGCCGTGACACCCTGTACGTAAACGGTCGCTACCACATCAACGACAACGTGGACTTCGTGCCGCAGATCATCGGCTCCCGAGTCGAGAGTTTCGGCCGCTTCGCCCCGGCCGCCGGTGCCTTCACCATTGACCCGGCCAACCCGAAGAATGCCCAGTTCTTCGCCGACAACGGCCTGGATGCCGCCGCCACCCAGGGTCTGGGTGAGGCTGCCTACGCCTACTACCGCTTCAGCAACGTCGGTCCCCGTGACAACTATGTCACCGACACCACCGGCAGCATGAACCTCGGCTTCGAAGGCACCATCGCCACCGAAAGCGTCGGCGACATGCAGTGGAACGCCGGCTACATGTACTCCAAGACCGACAACAAGGAGAACGGTACCGGTTACGTGCTGAAGTCCGCCGCCCAGCAGGCGGTCGCAGACGGCAAGTTCGTCGGTGGCGAGTTCGACGCCTCCACCACGGCCTCCATGGCCGCCGACACCAGCCGCCGCTCCACCATGGACTTCTACCAGTGGTACGCCGGTGTCCAGTGGGACATGGGTGAACTGCCGGCCGGTCCGGTCAGCTGGTACGCCGGTGCCGAGTACAACGACTGGGTCTATGCCGACAAGTACGACGCCCAGTCCGAAGCCGGCAACATCATCGGCTCCTCCGGCAACTCCTCCGGTGGCGTGCGTGACGTGACTGCCGCCTACATCGAGTCCCTGGTGCCCATCACCGAGCAGATCGAGCTGAACGTGGCCGGTCGCTTCGACAAGTACAGCGACTTCGGCAGCGCCTTCTCCCCCAAGGCAAGCCTGCGTTACCAGCCGCTGGACAACCTGATGCTGCGCACCTCCTGGTCCCGTTCGTTCCGCGCCCCCAGCCTGAGCGATCTCTACTCGGCTGACTCCTTCTCTGCCGACTGGGCGAAGGATTACGTCTACTGCGAGGCCAACGGCATCTCCGCGGCTGACTGCCCGAACCGCCAGTACGACACCACCCGTACCTCCAACGAGGAGCTGAAGGAAGAGACCGCGGACACCTGGAACTTCGGGGTGGCCTACAGCCCGGTGGATGACCTGAACCTCTCCCTGGACTACTACACCATCAAGATCGAGGACGTGATCCAGCTGAACTCCCTGCAGTCTCTCATCTATGACGAACTGAACAGCGGCAGCTCCAGCAGCATCACCCGCAACAGCCAGGGCAAGATCAGCAACGCCATCGCGCCCATGGTCAACCTGGGGACCCTCGAGACCTCCGGCCTCGACCTGAAAGTGGATTACACCTACGACCTGAACTACGCCACCGTGCGTTATGACCTGGGCGGTACCTACATCCTGAAATACAAGGAAGGTCTGTACGCCGGTGGTCCCGTCATCGACAAGATCGGCCAGAACGGTCTGCCCCAGATGCGCTTCAGCTCCGGTGTGGGTGTCAACGTTCCCCAATGGTGGAACATGGATACCTACCTGAGTGCCAACTACATCGACTCCCAGAGCCAGGACTACATCGCCGATACCGGTGAGGAAGTGGGCCACATCGCGTCCCAGACCACCTGGAACCTGAACGTCGGCGTGGAAGCGCCCTGGAACGGCAAGATCCAGGTCGGCGTGAAGAACATGTTCAACGTGGGCCCGTCCCTCGAGAGCGATGGCTTCACCTATGACGACGAGCTCTACAGCATCGACGGTCGCATCTATTACCTCGACTACAGCCAGAAGTTCTAATCCACCAGCAAACCACAAGCCGGCCCGTTCGGGCCGGCTTTGCCCAAGGTCCCAAGGAAGTTACGGAGATAGGGTAATCCTATGAAAACAAGGACAATTACAATGAAGAAAGCGCTCCTCGGCAGCCTGATTTCGGCTGCCTTGCTGACCAGCTTCAATCTGAGTGCCGCCACCGCCGGTCAGGCCGTGGACGCTCAAGCCGCCACCGACAATGCATCCAAAGTTTCCCAGCAGAAGATCGACAGCTACGCCGAGTCTGCCGAGTCTGCCCTGGCCCAGTACAAGGCCGCCCTGCGCCAGGTGGACAGCCTGCGCGCCTACAACGAGCAAGTGGGCAAGATGGTCGACTCCCAGAGCGCCGAACTCGCCTCCATGCAAAAGCAGATCGCCCAGATCGACCAGACCAGCACCGAAGTGGTGCCCTTGATGCTCAAGATGATCGACTCCCTCGAGCAGTTCGTCTCCCTGGACCTGCCGTTCCAGAAGGTGGAGCGTGAGGACCGCGTGGCGGCCCTGACCGATCTCATGAACCGGGCCGACGTCACCATCTCCGAGAAGTACCGCAAGATCCTCGAGGCCTACCAGATCGAGGAGGGCTTCAGCCGCACCATCGAAGCCTACAAGGCGAGCCTGGACAAGGATGGGGACGAGAAGACCTACGAGTTCCTGCGCGTCGGCCGCATCGCCCTGCTCTACCAGTCCCCGGATGGCAACGAGACCGGCATGTGGAACAAGAAGACCCGCCAGTGGGAAGTACTGCCCCAGGAGTATCGCAGTGCGGTTGAACAAGGCCTTCGCATCGCGAAGAAGCAGGCGCCCCCCGCCCTCATCAAGCTGCCGGTTCAAACTGCGGAGAAAGCATCATGAAAGGAATCAAACTTGCCATCGCCTCGCTGATCGCGGGCGCTACCCTGGTCACCCTGCCGGTGACCGCCGCCGAGAAGCCGGTGGATCTCAACGCCCTGATCAATCAGGTCAAGGCCGCCAGCACCAGCGAATCCCAGCTCAACAAGGAGCGGGAAGCCCGCTTCCTGGCTGACAAGAACGAACAAGGGGCCCTGCTCGCCAAGGCCAAGGCGGATCTCGCCGCCGAAGTCGCCAGGGGCGAAAAGCTCAAGGCCACCTTCGATGCCAACGACAAGCAGCTCACCGAGCTGACCGAGACCCTGCGCCAGCGCTCCGGCAACATGGGCGAGATGTTTGGCGTGCTGCGCCAGTTCGCCGGCGAGTTCAAGGGGATCTTCAACGCCTCTGCCCGCCGGGTCGAGCATCCGGAGCAGACCGCCCTGCTGACCCGCCTGGCCGAGAGCAAGGAGCTGCCCTCCAGCGATGACCTGACCGCCTTCTGGACCACCACCCTCAGCCGCATGGTCGACGGTGGCAAGGTGAGCCAGATCCCGGCCACCGTGGTCTACGGCGAGGGCAACCAGGCCGAGAAGACCGTCACCCAGATCGGTGAGTTCAACACCGTCTCCGAAGGCAAGTACCTCACCTTCGTGCCGGAGACCGGCAAGTTCGAGCAACTCTCCCGCCAGCCCGAGAACGCGGTGCTGGAACCGGTCGCCAAGTTTGAACAGGGTGGCGGCAGCGTCGAACCCATCTTCATCGACCCGTCCCGTGGCGTGATCCTCTCCCTGCTGGTGCAGTCGCCGACCCTCAAGGAGCGCATCGATCAGGGTGGCTCCGTGGGCTACGTGATCCTGGCGCTGGGTGTCATCGGTACCCTGCTGGCCCTGTTCTGCGGTGCCCGTCTCTCCCTCATCGGCGGTGCCATGCGCAAGCAACTGAAATCCGAGCAGATCATCAAGGGCAACCCCATCGGCGAGATGCTGGGTGCCTACCAGGATCACCGGGGTGACAACATCGAGGATCTGGAATCCAAGCTCGACGAGATCATCCTGCGCAACGTGCCCAAGCTGGAGAAGGGCATCAGCCTCATCAAGCTGATCGCCTCCGTCGCCCCGCTGCTGGGCCTGCTGGGTACCGTGGTCGGGATGATTGCCACCTTCCAGGCCATCACCCTGTTCGGTACCGGTGATCCCAAGCTGATGGCGGGCGGTATCTCCGAGGCCCTGGTGACCACCATGCAGGGTCTGGTCGTGGCCGTGCCCATGCTGTTCCTCTACACCATCGTGCAGACCCAGAGCCGCCGTCTGATCCAGGTACTGGAAGAGCAGAGCGCCGGTTTCGTTGCCCGTTATCAGGAACGTCTGCACGCCGCCAAAGCCGCAGCCTAAGGAGTCACCAATGTGGTTCTGGTTGATTGAAGAAGTCGAATCGGTCCGCCGGTTTCTGGGATTGGGGGGCGACGTGCTGGTCGCCCTGTTCTTCCTGACCCTGATGATGTGGGCCCTGCTGCTGGAGCGCTGGTTCTACTTCATGGCGGTCTATCCCCAGCAGGTGAAACAGACCAAGACGGCCTGGCTGGCCCGCACCGATCACCTCTCCTGGTCCGCCAGGCAGATCCGCCGCGAGCTGGTCTCCCAGGTCGCCATGGCGGTGGACAAGGGGATGCCGGTCATCAAGGTGCTGATCGCCCTCTGCCCACTGATGGGGCTGCTCGGGACCGTGGTAGGCATGGTGCAGGTGTTCGATACCCTGGCCATCACCGGCACCGGCTCCCCCAGGGCGATGGCCTCGGGGATCTCCAAGGCGACGGTACCGACCATGGCGGGCATGATTGCCGCCCTTTCCGGCCTGTTTTTTGTCAGCCGGCTCGATCACAAGGCCAAGCTGGCCGTGCAAAAGCTGGAAGACAACCTGAAACACGGCTGATGCAGGATGCACATCCCCGGCCGGGCCATGCCCGCCGGGGCACAGAACAAGCAAGGAGTTTTTGCCATGAGAAAACGTCACAGCGACAGCGGTGCTGACGAGGCGGCCATCGATTTGACCCCCATGCTGGACATCGTGTTCATCATGCTGATCTTCTTCATCGTCACCACCTCGTTCGTCAAGGAGTCCGGCGTGGAGATCAACCGCCCGAGCGCCAGCACGGCCGAGACGGTGAAGAAGGGGAACATCATGGTCGCGGTCCGCGAGAACGGCCAGGTCTGGGTCGACAAGCGCATCGTCGAAGTGGGTGCCGTGCGTGCCAACATCGAGCGGCTGCGGGCAGAGAACCCGGAAAGCGCCGTGGTGATCCAGGCCGACAGCGAATCCCGTTCCGGTCTGGTGGTGCAGGTCATGGACCAGATCCGCATGGCCGGTGTCCAGAACATCTCCATCGCCGCCGACAAGAGCAGCTGATGCCGGAGCGAATGCCATGAGATACCTGATATCGTTAGCGGTCTCCTGCGTGGTGGTGTTCTTCCTGTTCCTGGGAATGAACAAGCTCATCACGCCGGATCACCGGGAGCTGACGGAGCGGGAGGACGTCACCATGACCGACTTCATCCGCCTCAAGCCTCAGGAGACCTTGCAAGAGAAACAACGGGAACTGCCCAAACCGCCGCCCCCGAAACGCCCGCCGCCCCCGCCCGAGATGGAGGTGGCGAGCACGGACAGGCCGAAGATGGACAGCTCCCCCATGGACATGCCCAAACTCGACATCCCGGTCAACATCGGTGGCGGCAACGCCCTGGGTGCCTACAGCACCGGCGGCGGTGGCGGCGGCATGGGCGGCAACAACGGCGCCATCCCGATGGCGACCTTCGAGCCCATGATGCCCCGCAAGGCGGCCCTGGCCGGTCTTGCGTCCGGCAAGGTGCTGGTGGAGTTCACCGTCACCGAGCGCGGTACCGTGAGCAACATCCGCATCGTCAAGGAAGAGCCCCGCAGCTATGACCTCGGCAAGGCGGCGCGCCAGACCATCGCCAAGTGGACCTTCAAGCCGGCCATGGTGGACGGCAAGCCGCAGGCCAGTCGCATGCAGCAAGAGATCGAGTTTGCGACCAACTAAGGAGGGTGGCGATGAAAAAGTTACATACCCTGATCCTCGCCCCGGTGGCCATGGCGGTGCTGCTCAGCACCGCCACCTGGGCCGCCGAACAACCCGCCCTGTCTGACCGCGCCTACCGCGCGGTCAACAAGGCCCAGGCGTTGATCACCGAGAAGAAATACGGCGAGGCCAATGCCAAGCTGCAGGAGGCGCTGTCCGGCGCCGGCGAGCGGGTCTACGACAAGGGGGTCATTTTGCAGACCCTGGGCTTCGTGGCGGCGCAGCAGGAGAAGTACGGTCAGGCGACCAAGTACTTCGCCGACGCCATCGCCACCGGCGGCCTGCCGCCCCCGGTGGCCCAGCAGGTGCGCTACAACCTGGCCCAGCTCTACATGGCGGAGGGGAACTTCAAGGGTTCCATCAACACCATGAAGGAGTGGTTCGCAAACCTCGGCAAGGACGAGAAGCCGACCCCGCACGCCTACATCACCCTGGCCAACGCCCATGTGCAGCTCAAGCAGTACCGGGAAGCCATTCCGGCGGTGGACAACGCGATCAAGCTCTCCGCGGGCAAGGCGCCGGAGTCCTGGTACCTGCTGAAGATGGCGGCCCACTACGAGCTGAAACAGTACAAGCCGGCTACCGAGGTGCTGACCGCCCTGGTGGACCGCTACCCGGAGAAGAAGAAGTACTGGACCCAGCTCTCGGCCATGCACATGCAGGCGGGCAACGATGCCAAGGCCCTGGCGGCACTGGAAGGGGCCTACAACCTCGGCATGCTGACCGAAGCCAACGAGTTGCAGCGGCTCGCCAACTACCTCGCCTTCGCCGGCATTCCCCACCGCGCCGCTCGCGTGATGGAGAAGGCCATGAAGGAGGGGCAGATCGAGAGCACCGCGGCCAACTACAAGACGCTGGCCAACTACTGGCATCAGGCCAAGGAGCTGGACCCGGCCATCGACACCCTGGCCAAGTCCTACAAGCTGGCCCCCAATGCCGAGCTGCAGCTCAAGATGGCGCGCATGATGATCCAGAGCAAGCGCTACCAGGATCTGGTGGCCTTCGCCGCCAAGCCTGCCGCCAACGCCAACGGCGAGCAGCGGGCGGACCTGAAGTTCCTGACCGGGGTCGCCTATTTTGAGCAGCAAAAGCCCAAGGAGGCGCTCTCCGCCTTCACTCAGGCCGCCCAGAATGGCAACGTCAGTGGTCGTGCTTCCCCCTGGATCAGCTTCTTGAAAGAGCAGCAGGGCGGCGCCGTCACCCAATAAAGCTGCGCGGCCCGGCTGGCGGGGTGGGGATCTCCCCGACTCGGCATCCGGGCCGCGACACATCGACAAGGGGGTCACCCCGCAGATTGCCTTGGTGGCAATTGGCCGCTCTTCGGAGCGGTCTTTTTTATGGCACCGCCCCTGCCCTTTTCCCCCTCCTTCTCCTGATACAAGGCACAAAAAAATCCGGAGCCTGGGCTCCGGATTGGGTCATTGCCTTGCGAGAGAACAGGCCATGCAAAGTGCCGGCCTGCCGCTCAAACGGTCATCAGTAGCTGCACACCAGCTTCCAGCTGCCGTCGCCCACTCTGAGTTCGCTGCTGGTATAGCAGCCTGGACAACTCAGTAGCTGCATATCAGTTTCCAGCTGCCATCGCCCGCCTTGGGCTCGCTGCTGGTCCACCAGTTGGCCTGCCACACCGCCTTGCCGTTGGTCATGCGGTCGTTGCCATTGGCGTGATCCCCGCGCGGCCAGGCCGGATAGGCATTGTAGTCCACCGGGTTGACGTTCTGGCTGGCACAGGTGGTGCCACCGCTACCGCCGTCACCACCGCCACTGCCGCCCAGCACCGCCTCGGCCAGGGCCGGGAAGTCGGACTTCAGGCCTATGGTCTGGCTGCCGGCAATCAGGCGCATGCCGCTCGGCACGCCGGCGGCCGGCAGGTAGTAGGTCATGGCCACTTCCACGTCGGTGCCCGGCGTCCAGGCTTTCCAGGCCGGCAGCGTCAGAGCCACCTTGTGGAAGTCCTTCTCATTGGCGATGCCGTCCGAGTTCTGGTTGCCACCGCTCTCCACCACTTTCAGCCCCATGCCGCTCTGGTCGGTGATGGTGTCTGAGGTAGAGGTGGGGACCAGGAACTCGATGCGGGTGCCACCCGGAATGGTCTGGGTCGACTTGTTGGTGAGCTTGAGGGTCGGGTTGATCGGGTAGTTGGAGTCCCCTTCCTTGAAGCCGGAGAGGCTCACGCCGATGTCGAGTTGGGCAGCCGGAGCCGGCAGATCGTTCTGCTTCAGGGCCGCCTTGTCGGCCTTGCTGAACTTCTCGTAGGCGAGGCTGGTGAGGGTGCTGCCCATCACGTACTCGTTCTTCGCGGCGTCGAAGTCATAGTCCCCCGCCATCTCCCAGAACATGACGCCCCCCAGACCCCGCTTGACGATGTAGTCGAGCTTGTGACCCATGGACTCTTCATCTTCGGTGGAGAGGAACACCTTCTTCTGCTCGTTCCAGAGCCAGGGCGCATGGGCCTTGTCGTCGTAGTAACGCACATACTGGCCTTGCATCACGTGGGCCGGGTTGTTGGGATCCAGACCCCAGGCCTGGCCGTAGCTCGGTAAGGTGGTGATGCCGAGGCTGGCGGCGTGCTCCAGGTTCTTGGCATGCCACATGGGCACGGCGCCGCCGCCGATCTCCTTGCCGTTCTTGTCAAGGTCATGCCAGATGTTGTCGATGCCCACCGCCCCGTTGCCGCACGGAATGGTGCTGCCACCGGTGCCCGGCTGGCAATCGCTCTGGCTCGGCAGCGCCGCCTTGCCACCCAGACCGTGGGTGCCACCGGTGACCCCCTGCCAGCCACGGGTGTAATAGGGCACCCCTATGTTGATCTTGCCCGCCGCCAGGGCCCCCCGGAAGTAGTGTGCCGCCCAGGCGGAGTTGAGATAGCCGATGCCGCCAAACTGGGCCTGGGTGTAGACACCCCACTGGGACAACTCGGGATCCGCCTTGTTGTCGAACAGGGCGGCGTTGTGACCGACGAAGTGGTTCCAGGCACCGTGGAAGTCATAGGTCATCAGGTTGACGTAGTCGAGGTACTGGGTGACCTGGAAGTTTTCCATGCCGCGCAGCAGGTAGGCCGAGGCCGGCGAGGCGATGGTCAGCATGTACTTGCGACCGTCCTCGGTGCCGGCGCTGTCGAGCTTGTTGCGCAGGGTCTTCATCAGCACTTCATAGTTCGCAAAGAGCTTGCCGCGACACTGGTTGGAGAGCGGGAAATCGTTGGGGTTGCCCGCATCCTTCATGGAGGTGGGGTACTCGTAGTCGATATCCACCCCATCGAAGCCGTACTGGCGGATGAAGCCCACGGCCGAGTCGGCAAAGGCGTTGATGCCGGCGGTGTTGACCGAGCAGTCGCCCTTGGTAGTGGCGGCGTAGAAGCCGCGGGTATCGGCCCAGCCCCCGACGGAGATGAGGGTCTTCACGTCCGGGTACTGCTTCTTGTACTTCGACAGCAGGTTGAAGTGACCCTGATAGGCGAACTCCGGATCCATCTCGGCGCCCGGCACCCCGTTCCAGGTCAGCTTGGTGGCGGCGTCATCCACCTTGATGGTGTGACTCTGCTCGTCCACCGCCGCGAAGGCGTAGTTGATGTGGGTGATCTTGTCCCAGGGAATGTCACTCACCAGGTAGGCGGGCAGGCCGTTCTTGCCGGTGCGCCAGGAGGTGAAATACCCGATGACGCGGCGGCCGTGGTCATCGCCCATGCACTCGCTGCCGTCGGCGCGGTAGATCTGGCGCACGTCGCAGGAGAGGTTGCCACCGGTAGGGGGCAGGGCCGCCTCTTCCACCTGCACGTCCACCTGGGCCGACTCGCCAGAGAGGTTGCTCTTGTCGGTCGCCACCAGCTTGAGGCCGGTCAGCCCCTTGTTCTGGGGCGTCCAGCTCAGTTGCCAGGGGGCGCTGGTGTCCTCGCCCACCTTCTGGCCATTCACGAAGAGCTCGACCTTGGCGACGTCGTCATTGGCATCGGTGACATTGCCGCTCACGGTGAGGGCGCGGCCCAGGGTCACCCTGGCACCGGCGGCGGGGCTTGCGATGCTCACCCTGGGCGCCTCTGGCGCCACCACGGCGGCGACCTTGAAGCTCGAATCCGCCTCGCTCAGCACCTTGCCGTCTTTATCCAGCGCCCGGGCCTTGAGGGCGTGATTGCCCGCACCGGCGGCAGACCAGCTGGCACTCCAGGGAGAAGCCGTGGCGGTGGCGACCAGAGCGCCGTCGATGAGGTATTCCACCCGGGCGAGCGCCGTGACCGGGCCGCTCAGCGTCACCGCCAGGGCCACACTGGCCCCCTCGCTGACGCTGGCACCCACGGCGGGGGAGCCGATGGCGACGACCAGGGCCGGCGGCGGCACCTCGCCACCATACAGCTTCCAGGCATCGGCCCAGACCACCCCCACCCCGGGGGCGTAGTGATAGGGGGACGCGCCGCACCAGCCGGAGTAAGGGAATTCCTTGCATTCATAGAGGGCGCCTGCGTTGCTGACGATGTCGCCAGCCTTGTAGGCGGTGCCGGCCTGATAGGCGGGGTAAGCGGCCTGCGCCCAGGCAGGGACGGCCGCAAGGGCGACCAGCATGGCAAGCCTGCTGGGCCTCAAGATCTGTTGCATATTGTTATCTTCCTTGTTTTGTCTTGGCTTCAATACCGGGAAAAGCGCAATCGCAACAGGGAACAAGGGAGCGACAACAGGCCATGGACGGGCCACAAACCCTCAAGTCACCCTGGGTAACCCCGCTGTCTGGCCCGGATGGGACAGATCGGAGGCTTTGCGTCCCGGCATCACTGCCGGTTTGCCCTTTGCCTGGGTTCCGTGAGGAACGGCTCGAGTATAGGAAGCAAGTGACCACTGCTCAATCTTTATTCTCGAAGGAAAATATGTGAATGCTGGCCGCCTCACACTTTTCGCTCCCACCTGATGACAAATAGATCATCAATATCAAACTGTTAGCCACGTCAAAAAATGGCAGATGGGCTCCTTTGTCTCCTCATAATGTGCGTTGGTTCACTGGTCAGAGCTGCCAGAAATGTGACAATGCGCGCCCTTGGCCACGATGCCAAGGCTATGGAAACACTGGCAAAAATAAAAAAAGGAATACCCATGAAAGGAACACCTACCCTGCTGTCGCTGGCCGTGGGGCTCGCGCTCGCGTCCCCCTCTCTCTACGCCGCCGGCTTCAGTTGCCCGGCCGACAGTGCCCTCACCCCCATCCCCGCCATCCAGGGCAGTGGCGACAAGAGCCCCCTCGTCCCGGACGATCAGTTCGAAAGCGCCCAGAGCGTCTCGGTCAAGGCGGTAGTCTCGGGTCTGGGGGAAAGCCTCAACAAGGGCTTCTACCTGCTGGATGTGCAGGGGGACGGCAACCCCGAGACGTCGGACGGCATTTTCGTCTACCTCAACGACAAGAACTTCGCCAGCAAGTACCCGGACATCCAGCCGGGCGCCCTGGTCTGTCTGGAGGCCAAGGTCGAGGAGTATTACGGCCACACCCAGCTCAAGCCCCTGTTTGACGGCAGCACGCCGCGCCTGACGACCCTGGCCCAGGGCACCGCCCCGGCCGCCACGGCGCTGCGGGTACTGGAGGGGGAAACCCTGGCCCGGGCCCTGGAGCGTCACGAAGGGATGCGGGTGCGCCTTGACGCCGACAGCGCCCTCAAGATAAGCCGCAACTTCAGCTACGACTATGCCGCCCGGCGCAACAACCTGGTGCTCGCTCACGGCGCCCCGCTGATGAAGCCGACCCAGCTCCATGTGGCGAGCAGCCCCGAGGCCGTGGCGCTGGCCGAGGCCAACGCCAGCAACCGCGTCTTCCTCGAGTCGGACTTCAAGGCGGGGGACGGCAAGCTCCCCTGGCTGCCCGCCTGGGAGCCGGAGCAGGGTTACCTGCGCATCGGCGATGCCCCGATCAATCTGGAGGCCATGGTCGGCTACAGCTACAACGAGTACCGCCTGATCGTGCCCCGGGATCAGACCATCACCGCGGGGGATCTGCTGCGCACCGGCGACAACGACCGCCAGAGCGCCCCGGCCCGCGTGGATGGCACTGACTTGCGCATCGGCAGCTTCAACGTGCTCAACTACTTCACCAGCCACTCCAGCGTGGGGGGCGCCCTCAACGTGCTCTGTGCGGATCAGGCGGATGCGGACAGCGCCAAGGGTTGCAACCGCGGCGCCAAGAGCCTGGAGGAGTTCCAGTTGCAGCGCGCCAAGATCGTCAACGCCATCACCGAAATGGACGCCGACCTGCTCGGCCTGATGGAGATGGAGAACAACGGCTTTGACGAGCACGCCGCCCTCCACGATCTGGTGGAGAGCCTCAACGCCAGGCAGAAGGAGGCGAGCAAGCACTACGCCTTCGTCACCCTGCCCAAGGCCCTGCTCACGGAGGATCGCTTCTTTGGCGGCGACGCCATCATGGTGGCCATGATCTACCGCCCCGCCCTGCTCACCCCGAGCGGGGATGCCGACGTCATCCCCCTGCCCCAGCAGCGCTACACCACGGGCGGCGTCACCAAGAGCGCCGGTCAGCGGGACTCCCTGGTCCAGCGCTTCACCGTGGCGGGCAGCGACGCCCCCCTGACCCTGGTGGTCAACCACCTCAAGTCCAAGGGGTCGGGCTGCTATGAGAACGGGGATGGCAAGACGGAGCCTGCGGATCTGCAGGGCAAGTGCACCGAGTTTCGGGTGAGCGCCGCCAAGGTGCTGGGGGAGGCGGTGAGCAAGATGCCTGGCCAGGTGCTGCTGGTGGGGGACTTCAACTCCTACGCCAAGGAGGATCCCATCCGGGTGCTGACCGACTATGCGCCGGTCGCGGGGGAGCGCCAGATCCGATCCGCCTCCCACACCTACATCGGCGACAAGCCCTATGAGCAGATGGGCCAGACGGTGGCCAAGGGTTACGGCCTGGTGGATCTGAACGTCAAGTTCAACCAGGAGAAGGCCATCTCCTACAGCTACGAGGCCGAGCTCGGCACCCTGGACTACGCCCTCGCCAACCCGGCGCTGGCTGACAAGGTGGTGGCGGTGGCCGACTGGCACATCAACTCCTTCGAGAGCAACCTGTTCGAATATGGCAGCGCCTACACCGGCGATCTCATCAAGTCGGACAACCCCTTCAGCGCCTCGGACCACGACCCCGTCATCGTCGACCTCAAGCTCAAAGAAGCGAGCAAGGGGGGGGGTGGCGCCATGGGCGCCCTGCTGCTGGCCCTGTTGCCGCTCGCCTGGCGGCGCCGTCGCTAAGACGCGGCATCCTCGATGCCAGGTGCAAAGCCCGCGATGATCGCGGGCTTTTTTTGTGCCAGGGCCATTTGAAAAACAAATGCAAAGGGCCACATCATGGGACTAATAAATACCTTGTTGCCCCACCCCGCCCCTTTCCCGGGGGGCTGGCACCCTGCCGACGGGGAAACCCGGTGCTGACACCAGGGGCCGGATAGCGTATCCCGCAGGCTGCCGAACGAACCAACCGCCACGCGGTAGAGGATGGCATCGCGCAGCCCGCACCGTGGCCATGGCGGCATCGGCGCCAATCCCCACCCTCACCCCCGTCAGCGGCGGCCAGGGCCGCTGATGCCCTCGCGGACAGGGTGAAGCACCATCGCAGGCTGCCGAACGAGCCAACCGCCACGCGGCAGAGGATGGCATCGTGCAGCCCGCGCCATGGCCATGGCGGCATCGGCGCCAATCCCCCCCTCACCCCCGTCAGCGGCGGCCAGGGCCGCTGATGCCCTCGCGGACAGGGTGAAGCGCCATTTGCCAGACAAATACAAAGGGCGAGATCATGGGAAATCCAAATGACAGGCAAACAAAAAGGCCACCGCGATGCGGTGGCCTTGGTGCTTTCTTGCGAAAGATGGTGGAGCTACGCGGGATCGAACCGCGGACCTCTTGCATGCCATGCAAGCGCTCTCCCAGCTGAGCTATAACCCCGATGTGTGTGAGTGACGCTGAATCACTCTGAATTTGGTGGAGCTACGCGGGATCGAACCGCGGACCTCTTGCATGCCATGCAAGCGCTCTCCCAGCTGAGCTATAACCCCAAATTCGGTACCGAATGAATGGTTCTGGCGGCCATTCATCCTCAATAATGGTGGAGCTACGCGGGATCGAACCGCGGACCTCTTGCATGCCATGCAAGCGCTCTCCCAGCTGAGCTATAACCCCACAAAGGTCGGCCTGGGTGATACACACCGCACTGCCCTGGGTACTTCATATCAATCGGGAACCTGGTGGAGCTACGCGGGATCGAACCGCGGACCTCTTGCATGCCATGCAAGCGCTCTCCCAGCTGAGCTATAACCCCTTGGATTCCAGATTGTACGAGGAGAATTTGGTGGAGCTACGCGGGATCGAACCGCGGACCTCTTGCATGCCATGCAAGCGCTCTCCCAGCTGAGCTATAACCCCAACTCACCTCGGCGCCACCAAAGTTATCTCTGGCAACGGAGGCGCATGATAGGCATCACCCGCTTTGCTGTCAACCCAAAATTCTCGCCCGCTGGAGCGTTTAGTCAAAATTCAGGCAGTTAGCTGTTTTTACCGCCAACCTCGTCGCTATGTCGCTGTTTTACGTCGCAAATCCGCTTGAGGCCAAAATACGAAGGGCCCCCGTCAGGGGGCCCTTTTCATGCCATGGCCGATGTTTATGCAGCGGCCATGCGCGCTTCGATGTACGCCAAAGCGCGGTCGATGCGGGCGAGGACCCGCTCCTTGCCCACCAGCGCCATCACGGCGTCGATGGCAGGGGAAAGATTACCCCAGACCGGTGACGGCAATGTGCGGCGGCAAGCTTACTCGGCGGCCATGCGCGCTTCGATATACGCCAAAGCGCGGTCGATGCGGGCGAGGACCCGCTCCTTGCCCACCAGCGCCATCACGGCATCGATGGCAGGAGACTGGCCCAGACCGGTGACGGCCACACGCAGCGGCATGCCGACCTTGCCCATGCCCTGACCCAGCTCGGCGGCGGTCGCTTCAATCAGCTCGTGCAGCGCCTCGGTGGTCCAGGTCTCCAGGGCCGCCAGCTTGGTCTTGGCCAGAGCCAGCGGCTCGGCAGCCACACCGCGCAGGTGCTTCTTGGCTGCCGCTTCGTCGATGGCCTCGTACTCTTCGAACAGGTAGCGGCTCTGGGCAGCCACCTCGACCAGGGTGTTGCAGCGCTCGGCCAGCAGGGTGACTACCTCGGCCAGCGCCGGGCCATTGCTGGTGTCGATCTGCTGGTGTTCCATGTGCCAGGCCAGGTGCTTGGCCACATAGGCCGGATCCAGGCTGCGCATGTAGTGGTTGTTCAGCCACAAGAGCTTGTCGGTGTTGAAGGCGGAGGCGGACTTGGAGATGGCATCCAGGCTGAACAGCTTGATCATCTCGTCCAGAGTGAAGATCTCCTGATCCCCGTGGGACCAGCCCAGACGCACCAGATAGTTCAGCAGCGCATCCGGCAGGTAACCGTCGTCGCGGTACTGCATGACGGAGACGGCGCCGTGGCGCTTGGAGAGCTTGGCGCCGTCGTCACCCAGGATCATGGAGACGTGGGCAAATTCCGGTACCGGCGCGTTCAGCGCCTTGTAGATGTTGATCTGGCGCGGGGTATTGTTGATGTGGTCTTCGCCACGCACCACGTGGGTGATCTCCATGTCCCAGTCATCGACCACCACGCAGAAGTTGTAGGTCGGCGCGCCGTCGGTACGGCGGATGATGAGATCGTCCAGCTCGGTGTTGGCGAACTCGATGCGGCCACGGACGTGGTCATCGAACACCACGGAGCCTTCGGTCGGGTTGCGGAAGCGGATCACGTGCGGCGCATCGGCCGGGTGATCGTGGGCGCCATCCCGGCACTTGCCGTCATAGCGGGGCTTCTCGCCGTTGGCCATCTGGCCTTCACGCAGCGCTTCCAGCCGCTCCTTGGAGCAGTAGCACTTGTAGGCGCGGCCGTCAGCCAGCATCTCGTCGATGAGGCCGTTGTAGCGATCGAAGCGCTTGGTCTGGTAGTAGGGGCCCTCATCCCAGTTCAGCTCCAGCCATTCCATGCCCTCAATGATGGCGTCGATGGCCTCCTGAGTGGAACGTTCCAGATCGGTATCCTCGATACGCAGCACAAACTCACCGCCCTGGTTCTTTGCAAACAACCAGGAATAGAGTGCGGTACGGGCACCGCCGACATGCAAAAAGCCGGTCGGGCTGGGAGCAAAACGGGTTTTGACTTTCATCTTTAAGCCTTGTGTAGAGGGCCTTGGGCCAATTCGTTAAAAAAACCGTCGCATTTTAGCACCGACAATGACGGATGGGAAAACCATGGCGAGGCAGAGGGGAAAATAGGGTCTATTCCCGCAAAAACCGCTGTTTTAGAGTGATGTCTCAGAATTTTCCCTTTTTTCCCGCTTAGCTAGGCGAGGTCGCTGGAGAGATCTCCCGCACAGCCGATACTTCAGTCACCCCGTCAACGAACCCTCAACGATACAAGGAACGCGCGATGCAGTTTCGTTCTATCCAGAATCGTATCCTAGTACTGGCCGGTGTCGCCATGACCACGGCCCTGGTCATCCTGATCCTGCTCAACCAGTATTCAGGTCGGCAGACCCAGCAGCTCACCATCGACTCCAGCCGCGCCGCCCTGCAACAGGAGGCGTGGCAGAAGGTGAGCGCCAACGCCCGTGCCGAGGCCGCCACCATCACCCAGCTGCTGCAAAAGGGGCTCTCCTACACCCAGCAGATGGCCAGCGTCTTCGCCCGCCAGCAGGAGGGCAAGCTGCCGCTGGATCGCCAGCAAGCCACCGACCTGCTCAAGGCCCAGCTTGCTTTGGAGCCCCAGCTCTATGGCGCCTTCGCGGGCTTCGAACCCAACGGCTTCGACGGCCAGGACGAAAGCTTCTCTGGCCAGAGCGCGCTCGGCAGTGACGACAAGGGGCGCTTCGTTCCCTACTTCTATCGCGACAAGGAGAGCATAGGCACCGACCTGCTGCTCTCCATCGAGAAGAGCGATCCGGACGAGTTCGGCAACCCGGCCAACGACTACTACGCCTGCCCGAAACGGGAGGGGCGCCCCTGCCTCATCGACCCCTTCAAGGTGGACATCAACGGCCAGCAGGTGCTGGTGAGCACCATCACCACCCCCATCCTGGTGGATGGCCAGTTCAAGGGCATCGCCGCGCTGGATCTGGCGGTGGACTCCATCAGCCGCCAGGCCCAGTCTCTCAACAGCAACATCTATGACGGCAAGGGGGAGACCCTGATCGTCAGCGCCGCCGGCGTCATCACCGGTACCAGCGGCGACGCCAGCCTGCTCGGCAGCCGCGCCGACAAGCTGCTCGGCAACGGCTGGCAGCAGTATCTCAAACCCGAGGTACAGCGCCAGGAGCTCGACGATGCGTTTCGCATCTCGGTGCCCATCGCGGTGCCCGGCATGGCCCGCAACTGGGCCATCATCGTCACCCTGCCCTACAAGGTGGTGCTGGCGGGAGCGGACGAGCTGGCACGCCAGCTCACCGACATGAACCGCGCCGCCATGACCCAGCAGCTCATCGGTGCCCTGCTGGTGCTGGTGCTGGCCCTTGGCACCATGCTGGTCATTGCCCGCAGCATCACGGGCCCCATCCGCCAGATGGTCAGCCTGGTAGATGACATCGCCGACGGCGAGGGGGATCTCACCAAGCGCCTGGAGACCCGCTCCCGGGACGAGCTGGGGGCCCTGGCCCGGGGCATCAATCGCTTCATCGACAAGCTGCAGGCCCTGCTCGGGGATGTGCAGAAGACCGCGAGCGAGGTCCATCGCCACGCCGGGGATACCGATCGCATCGCCGGCCAGACCGACAACAACCTGCAGCATCACCAGGCGGAAATGGAGCAGATGCTGACCGCGGTGCAGGAGATGTCCTATGTCAGCCAGGAGGTGGCCACCCACGCCAACAACACCGCCGACTCCGCCAAGCAGGCCCAGGGCGCGGCGGACGAGGGCAAGGTACGCTTCCAGCGGGTGATCCACTCCATGCACAAGGTGGCTGCCGAGGCGGGCAAGGGCGCCGAGGTGGTGGAAGGGCTGGCTCACGACAGCGAGCAGATCACCAGCATCCTCACCGTCATCCAGGGGATCGCCGATCAGACCAACCTGCTGGCACTCAACGCCGCCATCGAGGCGGCCCGGGCCGGCGAGCAGGGGCGCGGTTTTGCGGTGGTGGCCGACGAGGTGCGCAAGCTGGCGGGCAACACCCAGCAGGCGGTGCAGAATACCCAGGAGCTGATCGACAAGATCCGCCACAGCTCCACCAACGCGGTCAACGCCATCCAGCAGAGCCAGCAGCTGACCCATCAGGCGGTGGGGGAAGCGGATCAGGCGGAGGCAGCCCTCGGCAGCATCTTCCAGGCCATCGCCACCATCAACGACATGACCTACCAGATCGCCTCCGCCGCCGAGGAGCAGAGCTCGGTTTCCGAGACTGTCTCCGGCAATCTGTCAAAAACCAGCGCACTGGCCAACGACATCGCCAGGGACGCCACCAGCACGGCCAACGCCAGTCAGGCCTTGCGTCAGGCGGCGGAACGTTTGCAGCAATTGTTGGGTCAGTTTCGTCTCAGCTGATAATTTTCATGCTCCGGACTCTCCCCCTCGGGGGCGAGTCCGTTTACCATAGGCGGCATATTTGCCTGATGGCAGGCAATGTAGTGAGAGGTAAATGCCGTGCCCACCCCGGACCGTCGCCCACGTGGCCATAACAGACGAGCCCAGCAGCGTCGCCAAGACGAATCACAAGGAACCCTGCTCCAACGTATCAACGCGGCTACCCTGCCCCTGCGCCAGCGTCTCGGCCAGGGCATGAGTGGCCTGGGTCAGCGCAACAAGGAGCCGAAGGCGGCCTCGTTCAAGCTGGCAAGCCCCCTGCCCCGCAAACACACCATAGGGTTGCTGGTGCTGATCCCGCTCTGGCTGCTGGTGCTGGCCTGGGAGCCCGCCCCCGCCGCCCCGACCACGGCGCCGTCAGGCTCCCTGGCGGTCCCCTTGGCCGTGCCGGCCCAGGCCCTGACCGTCGGCAACGCCGGTGAGCCCCAGGCCGCCAAGCCCGTCGAGGAGAAAGTGGATGGCACCTGGTTGCAGCACGACGTGCAGGCCGGTGAAACCCTCTACTCCATCTTCCGCAAGTTCGAGTTGCCGGGGGCCGAGCTCAGCCGGCTCATCGCCATCGAAGGGCCGGACAGGCCGCTGACCCGGCTGCAGTCGGGCAAGTCGGTGTTCATCCTGGTGGATACCAGCCGCCGCATCCAGCGGGTCGAGGTCCGCTCTCTCGGTCAGGTCAGCTACCGCTACGACCGCCAGGGGGAAGGGTTCGCCCTCAAGGAATAAGGGGGCTCGACCACTTCCCCTTATGCAGACGGGAGGCCATGGCCTCCCGTTTTTTTTGATGTGAAGCATGAAACAAACTGCTGACTTCACAATACTTTTAGCTCGCTCAAAAAATGAAAAGTGCCAAATTGACAAGGGATCGGGCTCCAGTACAATCGGTCAGGCTTTAGACAGGGATTGTGCTACATGCTACTGGGACAAAGAGACGTGGTCAGTCATGCTTCAACCCCTGACTTCCAGGCAAATGCTGCCCAACCAGGCTTAGTTTCATTTTGTTATAGATAGGACTTACCACATGTCTGACATTCGCACCGGCCAAGTAAAATGGTTCAACGAAACCAAGGGTTTTGGCTTCATCGAGCAATCCCAGGGACCGGACGTTTTCGTTCACTTCTCCTCCATCCAGAGCGCAGGTTTCAAGACCCTGGCTGAAGGTCAAAAAGTCCAGTTCACTGTGACCCAGGGCAAAAAAGGCCCTCAGGCCGAGAACGTCACCGTTATCTGAGCCAGCGCCAGTGAACCCGTAGGAGGAGCCATCGCCCCTCCTATTTTTTTGCCCGCGATTTCCCCTCCCCGATCGGCAGAGCTCTTGCCGGGCTTGCCATCCCCACCTGCAAGCCGTTTATGGCCGCCACCAGCCGCTATAAATCAGAATTATGAGTTTTGGTTAAATGCCCCGGTTTTAACTTATAGCGAGCCACTGTCTGTCATTCAGGCCCTGCCAAGCCTGTTAGCCGACCGCAAAGGGTTGTGCCCGATCTCCGGGAGGTTATTAGCAAGCAATACATCTTGGTCTTATGACTTGGGATGTGCGGGGAAGAGAGAAAGCAGGCAAACGCCGGATACGACAAATCATCGCGGCGCGATGTGATGGGCAATTCAATTCAAAGGGATTATGAGGACGTCGAAGAGAGATTGGAGCGGGAAACGAGACTCGAACTCGCGACCCCAGCCTTGGCAAGCACGGATCATGCTCTACCAACTGGATGTGGTAATGAGTGTGCTGAGATATTGGATTGATGAACTTCAAGGAGAGATATTGGAGCGGGAAACGAGACTCGAACTCGCGACCCCGACCTTGGCAAGGTCGTGCTCTACCAACTGAGCTATTCCCGCAACAGAATGTCATCTGCAAGTGATTGGAGCGGGAAACGAGACTCGAACTCGCGACCCCGACCTTGGCAAGGTCGTGCTCTACCAACTGAGCTATTCCCGCATCGGAATATCACTTACATATTTTTGGAGCCAGCAACGAGACTCGCGCTCGCTACCCCAGCCTTGGCAAGCACTCAACATGCTCTACCAACGCGGTGACTCCGGCACTGCATATTGGAGCGGGAAACGAGACTCGAACTCGCGACCCCGACCTTGGCAAGGTCGTGCTCTACCAACTGAGCTATTCCCGCAACATGGATTGTCTTGAGGCTGTGCTGATGATTGGAGCGGGAAACGAGACTCGAACTCGCGACCCCGACCTTGGCAAGGTCGTGCTCTACCAACTGAGCTATTCCCGCATCGGAACGTCATCAGCAAACATTTTGGAGCGGGAAACGAGACTCGAACTCGCGACCCCGACCTTGGCAAGGTCGTGCTCTACCAACTGAGCTATTCCCGCAAAACCTGAAAACAGACCGTACAGCATTTGGTTGCTTGCGCTACTGTACGGGAGCCGAATTATAAGAGCAGACATTCCAATTGCAAGGGCTTTTTTGTCTGGTTGCAGCCGTTCGCTCAAAAGCTGGCCGAACTGCTGATTTTAGCAACCGAACGACGGCAAACCCTTGCCAGCCACTCAGATTTTGAAGACGTGGGCGCGGTAGAACTGCAGTTCGGCGATGGATTCGCGGATGTCGTCCAGCGCCTGGTGGGAGCCGCTCTTCTTGAACTGATCCAGCAGTTCAGGCTGCCAGCGACGGACCAGCTCCTTGATGGTGCTGACGTCCACGTTGCGGTAATGGAAGAAGGCTTCCAGATCGCTCATGTGCTTGACCATGAAGCGGCGATCCTGGCCGATGCTGTTGCCGCACAGGGGGCTGGTGCGCTCCGGCACCCACTGGCGAATGAAGGCGAGGGTCTCGGCAACGGCCTTGGCCTCGTCGTATTCACTCGCCTTGACCCGGGCCACCAGCCCGCTCTTGGTGTGGGTGTTGACGTTCCAGTCATCCATCTTGCCCAGCTCTTCCTCGCTCTGGTGGATGGCGATGACCGGCCCTTCGGCCAGCACGTTCAGGTCCTTGTCGGTGACGATGGTGGCGATCTCCAGTACCACGTTCTCTTCGGGGTCCAGACCCGTCATCTCCATGTCGATCCATACCAGGTTCTGCGCGCTGACTGTCATGATTGCTCTCTCTATTGGGAGGAATGGCGGAATTTTGCCAATTTGCATGTATCATACTGGCTTTGAATCTGTTCATAAACTGGCAAACCCCGTGGCAAAGAAAGCAAAACTCAATCTGGGTCAACAAAGGCGCGTCCAGGCCAACCGCGAGCGGCGGCTGCAAAAAGAGCACACCACAGAGGTGGATGACACCCTGTTCGGCCCCGCCATCGAAGGGGTGGTGATCAGCCGTTTCGGCCAGCACGCGGATGTCGAGGCGAGCGATGGTGCCATCCACCGCAGCAACCTGCGGCGCAGCAGCATCAGCAGCCTGGTGTGCGGCGACAAGGTGGTGTGGCGCCCCGGCCTCAATGCCGCGACTGCCGGCGTCATCGAGGCGGTGCATCCGCGCCACTCGGTGCTGACCCGGCCGGACTTCTACGACGGGGTCAAACCCATCGCCGCCAACATCGACCAGATCATCATCGTCTCGGCGGTGATGCCCGAGTTCTCCACCAACATCGTCGACCGCTACCTGGTGGCGGCAGAAGATGTGGAAATAGCGCCCCTCATCGTGCTGAACAAGGTCGACATGCTCGATGACGCGGCCCGCGCCCGTATCGAGCACCAGCTCGAGACCTACCGCAAGCTCGGTTACGAGGTGCTGCTGGTGAGCTGCGAGAGCGGTGAGGGCATCGACGCCCTCAAGGCGGCGCTCACCGACAAGATCAGCATCTTCGTGGGCCAGTCCGGGGTGGGCAAGTCGTCCCTCACCAACGCCCTGATGCCGGGGCTGGACGTGCTCACCGGCGAGATCTCCGAGAACTCGGGGCTCGGCCAGCACACCACCACCACGGCGCGGCTCTACCACTTCCCGAGCGGCGGCGATCTCATCGACTCCCCCGGGATCCGCGAGTTCGCCCTCTGGCACCTGGAAGCCGACCGCATCACCTGGTGCTTCGTCGAGTTTCGCGACTACCTGGGTGGCTGCAAGTTCCGCGACTGCACCCACAAGGATGATCCCGGCTGCGCCCTGCGCGCCGCGGTTGAAGCGGGCGCCATCAGCGCCGATCGCTTCCACAACTACCACCGCATCCTGGAAACCATGCAGGAAGCCCGCCACGGTCGCCAACAGGCGCGGCTGTGACCCGTTCAACTCATTCCCAGATGAAGATCATGAGCATCACTGACAACCTGAAAATTGCCGGTCAATACTGCCTGCCCAAACACGCCCTCTCCCGCCTGGTGGGCAAACTTGCCGCCGCCGAAGCGGGCAACCTCACCACCAGGGTGATCGAGGCCTTTATCAAGCAGTACCAGGTCGACATGAGCGAGGCGCTGCACGAGAGCCCTGCCCACTACAAGAGCTTCAACGAATTCTTCACCCGCGAGCTCAAGCCCGGCATCCGCACCGTGGTGGAAGACGCCATGACCCTGGCCCTGCCGGTGGATGGCACCGTCAGCCAGCTCGGGCCCATCAGCCAAGGTCGCATCATCCAGGCCAAGGGCCACGACTACAGCGCCCGCGAGCTGCTGGGGGGCTATGAGGATCTGGTGGCCCCGTTCAAGGATGGCGACTTCGCTACCATCTATCTGGCACCCAAGGATTACCACCGCATCCACATGCCGCTGGACGGCGTGCTGGAGAGCATGGTGTTCGTGCCGGGGGATCTCTTCTCCGTCAACCCCCTCACCGCCGAGAACGTGCCCAACCTGTTTGCCCGCAACGAGCGGGTGGTGGCCACCTTCAGAACCCCCCACGGCCCCATGGCCCTGGTGCTGGTCGGTGCCACTATCGTCGCGAGCATCGAAACCATCTGGGCCGGCAACATAGCGCCGACCAAAGAGAAGAAGGTGGTGCGCTGGGACTACACCGGCGATGAAGCCATCACCCTGCAAAAGGGGGCCGAGATGGGCCTGTTCAAGCTGGGCAGCACAGTCGTCTGCCTGTTTGGCCCGGGCATGCTGGCCGGTTTCGAGCCGCACCTGGCCAACGGGGTCACCACCCGCATGGGTCAGCCCTTTGCCACCCTGGCGGCGCAAGCATGAGCGATCAACCCGCTTCCCAGAAGAACAACCCGCTGCACGGGCTGACCCTGGAAGCCATCGTCACCGCCCTGGTCGCGCACTATGGCTGGGAAGCGCTGGGGCAGCAGATCAATATCCGCTGCTTCACCGATAATCCCAGCATCAAGTCCAGCCTGAAGTTCTTGCGCAAGACCCCCTGGGCCAGAGAGAAGGTCGAAAGCCTCTATCTGTACGTCCAGCGCAAGCAGGCCAAAGAGAAGGAGTGACGCCATGGCGTTCAAGATTACCTACACCTACAAGAAGCAGGCCAGGGAGATTGGCTACGCCAACGACAAGTTCAACAGCATCTATGATGCCGTTGCCGCCGCCGAGGGGATCGATCTGACCCGCTTCCACGCCATGGAAGAGCAGCTGGCCCAGGTGTGCCGCCGCGACAAGAAGAGCGTGAAGGATTACCGGGAGAACTACTTCAAGGAGCTGGGCTTCTCCAACATCGTCATCGAACGGGACGCCAAGGAGTAAGCATGCGCACCCTGACCCTGATGGCCTCCTCCCTGCTGCTGGCCGCCTGCAACACGACACTGAGGGAGCCCCTGGTCGGCGCGGATCGCGACGAACATGGCTGCATCGGCAGCGCGGGTTATCAATGGTCGGCGCTGGCAGGCAAGTGCGTGCGGCTGTTCGAGCAGGGCATTCGCCTCAACCCGACCGATGCCGGTCAGACCGTCAGCGCTTTCGTGCTGTTCAATGCCGATCAGAGTCAGGCCGAGCTGACCCTGCCAGAGGGCGAGCCGATCCGGCTGGTCCGCCAGGGCGAAGAGGGCAACTGGTCTTGGCAGGGCGGCGGCTATCAGCTCTTCCCCTGGAAGGGCTATGTGCTCAAATCCGGCGACCATGTGCTCTATCACGGTGATCTGACCCCCTGATCCTCTGGCGTCATCCCTCCCCTCACGCCCTGATGGACGCAGAGCAGGCATAAAAAACCCCGTTGCACGCAACGGGGTTTTTCATGATACCCGGCAGGATCAGTTGCCGAGGGTGGAGAACAGGCTCTGTTCCAGGCTGCCGCGGGAGACGCACACCGGGGTGATGGAGGGAGCCAGCACCCGCTCGCCGGAGGACTCGACGAAGTAGAGCTGGGTATTGCCCTTGACGTTCACGGTGGCGACGCTGTTGTTGCCGCTCTGGGTGATGATCAGGTTGATCTGCAGGTTGGGGTTGCCCAGCGCCACCTTGGATCCCATGGTGCCGCAATCCAGCCACTCCAGACCATCGGCCGAGTTTTCCACGTTGGCGGTCATCAGACCGGCACCACGCTGGCTGTTCTCGATGTTCAAGCCGTGATCGCCGAACCACTTCTCGGCACGGGCCCACACCAGATCCACCGGGATCGCCATCTCCTGGGTGTTGTTGGTTGCCTTGGCAACCGGCGGGGTATAGCGATACTGCTCGCCGCCGTTGTTGTCGCTCGCACAACCCACCATCAACAGGGCCAGGGCGCCCCCCATTATCTTCTTCATGCTGCTTCTCTCATCCATAAGGCCATAGGCCAACCGGCGGCTATTATGGCGATCGCGACACAGGCTGTCAGCAGGGATCCGCACAAATGACGTACTCTTAACCCAGGCTTTACAAAACCCACCTGTTATCATAGATTTGCTCGAAGTCTCCCCCGTGAGTGCTCTCGTGACTTCTTCGCTCTCCCTGGCGCTGCTGCAGCAGATCATCGACCAGTTACCCATGAATATCTTCTGCCGGGACAAGCACGGACGGTACCTGTTTGCCAACAAGGCATTCGCCAGGGAAGCCGGCCTGCAAGACCCGAGCGAACTCATTGGCAAGAGCGATGCCGAGATGCCCTGGGGGGATGTATTCCGGGAGGAAGATGACCGCCTGCTGGCCGACGGCAAACCCCTGCTGCACCAGCAGCTCCATTGCCACAGCGGCGAAGGCGCCAGCTGGATGGAGATCAACAAGGTTCCCCTGTATGACGAGCACGGCGACCCCATCGCCCTGTTTGCCATGGTCAGCGCCATCGATCAGCGCAAGGAGCTGGAGCAAACCTTCCGCCAGCAGCAGTTGCTGCAACGCCGCCTGCTGGATGCCATTCCCGACCTCATCCGTCTCGAGGATCACCAGGGCGTGCTCATCGACTGCAACCAGGCCTTTCTCGACTTCATGGGGCTGGTGGCAAGCGAGGCTCTGGGTCGGCGCGTCCCGCCACGGCTGCCCGTCGAACAAACCCTGGGTCAGGGGGAGTATTGCGTGGTGGATGCCCAGGGCAAAGGCCGCCATCTGGAGGTCACCCGGGTCGAGGTGCCGGATGACGAGGGCAACTCCCTCGGCATCCTTACCCTGAGCCGCGACATCACCGGGCTGCGCACCACCCAGGCCCAGTTGCAGCAGGAGCAGCACTACGACAGCCTGACCGGCCTGCTCAAGCTCTCCCACTTCCTCCAGACCAGCCGTCATCTGGGCGCCCGCAAGGCCAGCCTGCTGCTGGTGGATCTGCAACATTTTCGCGAGATCAACGATCGCTTCGGCATACGGGTCGCCGACCGCCTGCTGAGCCAGGTGGCCCGCCGCCTGCAACGGCTGGCGCCGCCCCAGTCCCTGCTCTGCCGGGTCGCGGCGGATGACTTCGTCCTGCTGCTGCCCGAGCTCCCCCTCTCTCTGGATGCGTGGAGCCGCAACCTGCTGCAGGAGCTGATGACGCCCTACCAGGTGGAAGAACACAGGATCCAGATCCCGGTGTTCCTCGGCATCGCCCATGGCAAGGCCAAGGATGCCGAGCGTCTGCTGAGCCACGCCGAGGCCGCCCTGGCCCAGGGCAAGCGCCAGCAGCAGCACTGTACCCTGTTCGACCCCGCACTCGATGCCAAGCTCAAACGCCGCCAGCTCATCGCCGCCCAGTTGCCACTCGCCATCAAGTCCGCCGAGCTGACCGCCGTCTACCAGCCCATCATCTGTACCCACAGCAACCGGCTGCACGGGGCTGAGCTGCTCTGCCGCTGGCCCCATCCCGAATTCGGCATGATCTCCCCCGACGAGTTCATCCCGCTGGCGGAGGAGCTGGGGCTCATCGGCCAGCTCGGCCAGCTGATGCTGGAGCTCGGCTGTGCCCAGCTTGCCCGCTGGCAGGTGGCGGCCCCGGATCTGGTGCTCTCCATCAACCTCTCGCCCCTGCAGTTCCGCGATCCCGAGCTCTGCCCGCAGATCTTCGACTGCATCGCGCGCCACGGGCTCGCCCCCTGGCAACTGGAGCTGGAGATCACCGAAGGGGTGCTGATGGAGAATGCCGACGAGATAGAGAGCAACCTGGCCAGCCTCATCGAGGCGGGCTTCCAGCTCGCCATCGACGACTTCGGCACCGGCTACTGCTCCCTCGCCTATCTTCCCAGGCTGCAGGTGGCGACCCTCAAGCTCGACAAAAGCTTCACCCAGGGGCTGGCCACCAACCAGGCCACCACCGCCATCGTGCGTTCCGTCATCGGGTTGGGCCATGAGCTTGGCATCAAGATCACCGCCGAAGGGGTGGAGACACCGGAGCAGCAGGCCTGGCTGGTGCAGGTAGGTTGCGATCGGCTGCAAGGCTATCTGTTCAGCCGCCCCCTCCCACCGGCCGACTTTGCCCGCAGCTACCAGCTGCCGGAGCAGTAAGCCAGCAACAACAAGGCCACCCGAGGGTGGCCTTGTTGTTTTTGCAAAGCGTGCATGATCTGGGGCACTTACTCCTGGAAGTAGGTGCCCCAGCCGTCGTAGTCCACCCCGTATTTCTCGAGGATGGGCAGCATCTTCTCGATGTCGGCGACGATGGTGTCGATATCCAGCTTGCACTCCACCATGGCGTCGAAGCAGAAGATGGTGGCGCCGTCGTCCAGCTCCATCTCCTCGGCGTCGGTCACTTCGAAACCGGCCTTGAACAGATCGACCGCCGCCTTCTCCAGCAGATCGAACTTCTGGCAGGCAAAGTGGTGCTCAATCTCGTAATCCAGATCCGGGTTGCTGCCATCGGCCAGCAGCTCGTTGACGATGGCGGCGGTCTCTTCGCGCCACTCTTGCATATTGGTATTCATATAAACCCCAGGCGGTGTTGGATGGATGTCACCCCTGCCAGCCGCGTCGGCCCGGACCATGGCCAGGGGATGAGTGCGGCAAAGCATACCCGCAGAGCGCGGCAGGCTCAATCGATGGGCCAAGATAACTGGCGCCTCTCCCGGCTTGGCGCCAGCGGGCAGCCCTCGGCACGTCAGGCAGCTCGCCCCCCTTCATGATGTTCTGCTGGCCGTCGGCCCCCCCCTGTCCCACAGGCCCCCCTCTTTTCATGGTTAAAACGGGGAAACCGGTCCAATCACGGGAAGATTGCTCGGATATCGAGCGAACGGTACATCAATCTGCGGCCTGTGGTTGACACCCCAGTCCAGAAAGGGTTTAATGCGCGCCGTTGCCCAGATAGCTCAGTCGGTAGAGCAGGGGATTGAAAATCCCCGTGTCGGCGGTTCGATTCCGTCTCTGGGCACCAACTATTCCTCCTTAGTTCAGTCGGTAGAACGGCGGACTGTTAATCCGTATGTCACTGGTTCAAGTCCAGTAGGAGGAGCCAAATTCGAAAGGCCCGCTCAGATGAGCGGGCCTTTTTGCATCTGTCATTTACTCACATGCCGGGGCTAGTAGTGGTTTTCGTCCCCATGCCATACGTGTCCAGCCGAGCAGGCACGGGCGACTTCGTGACAGGGGTCGTCCGCATGGCGGCGGAAGAAGTGCTGATCCTGTTGCAGCAGGAGCGAACTCATCGAGTGGCTCATGCCAGCCAGTGCCTCGCCAGCGGTCAATCCTGCAACCCGGTGATCTGTGGCCAAATGAGCCAGGACTTTTTCACGACTGTTCATGATCGCCTCCCTCTGTGGATCCGGTCGTAAATTGACCATAGCAGCCGTGCTCTGCATACCGCAAACCCGCGCCAGCAAAGGGCTACAGGCAGGTCCCGACCTTCTGTTCCGGCATGAAAAAACCCGCTCATGACAAGCGGGTCTGTTTCACTCAGCTAACCGCCGTTGCAGGCCGCCAGCAACAGAGTGGCACCACAGGTGGCGCTGAACACCAGCAAACCCGCCTGCAGCACCCCCTCCGGATCCCTCAGTGTGCGTCTCTTGCGAACACGTATCCATCTCGGCTTCATCGAGCCAACTCCATCCAGTTTCCTGCACCCGGGGTGCTGACCTATCCCTGCCCGTCCCGGCAGGCGGCTCATCTTTGTCCAGTTGCAGCCCGCCGTCAACAGCGGCGAAACCACACCTTGTACGGCACCGACCTCAGACTCCATCTCTGTTAACAATCTCGAAAACCGGCGTGACCCGCCCCTGCGCCAGGGCTATGATGAGGCCGACGATTTTCCTACCCTCAGGGAGACCCCAGATGAGCAGCCCCTTGCACTATGTGCTGGATGGCATCCATTGCGAGCCACACTTTTTTACCGTGCCCCTCGACCACCAGCATCCCGATGAGGAGGCGACCCTCACCCTGTTTGGCCGCACCCTCTGCCGCAAGGACAAGCTGGATGATGACCTGCCCTGGCTGCTCTATTTGCAAGGGGGCCCGGGCTTTGGCGCTCCTCGCCCGACCGCCGATGGCGGCTGGATCAAGCGGGCCCTGCAGGAGTTTCGGGTGCTGCTGCTCGATCAGCGCGGCACCGGCCACTCTACCCCCATCAGTGCTGACGCCCTGGCGGGGATGACCCCCGGTGAGCAAGCGGACTACCTCGGCCATTTTCGCGCCGACAGCATAGTGCGCGACGCCGAATGCATTCGCGAGGTGCTGAGCCCGGGGCGCCCCTGGAGCCTGCTCGGCCAGAGTTTCGGCGGCTTTTGCAGCCTCACCTACCTCTCGTTGTTCCCAAGGAGCCTGCACGAGGTCTACCTCACCGGCGGCGTGGCACCCATCGGGCGCAGTGCGGATGAGGTCTACCGCGCCACCTACCAGCGGGTGGCGGACAAGAACCGCGCCTTCTTCACCCGCTTCCCCCATGCCCAGGCCCTGGCCAACCGGCTGGCCAACCACCTGCACCACTACGATGTGCGCCTGCCCAACGGCCAGCGCCTGACGGTGGAGCAGTTGCAGCAGCAGGGGCTGGATCTGGGGGCCAGCGGCGCCTTCGAGGCACTTTACTACCTGCTGGAAGACGCCTTCATCGGCGAACGCCTCAACCCCGCCTTCCTCTACCAGGTGCAGGCCATGCAGCCGTTCAACACCAACCCGGTGTTCGCCATCCTGCACGAGCTCATCTATTGCGAAGGGAGTGCCAGCAACTGGGCGGCAGAGCGGGTGAGAAGGGAGTTCCCTGCCCTGGCCTGGGCGCCAGGCAAAGATTTCGCCTTTACCGGCGAGATGATCTTCCCCTGGATGTTCGAGCAGTTCCGCGAGCTCATTCCCCTGAAGGAGGCCGCCCACCTGCTTGCCCAGAAAGCGGACTGGGGTCCCCTCTACGACCCGGCGCAGCTGGCCCGCAACACTGTGCCGGTGGCCTGCGCCGTCTATGCCGAGGACATGTACGTGGAGTTTGACTACAGCCGCGACACCCTGAAGGGGCTTGGCAACAGCCGCGCCTGGATCACCAACGAGTACGAACACAACGGCCTGCGGGTCGATGGCGAGCGGATCCTGGATCGGCTCATCCGCATGAACCGGGATCGCTGATCCCGCCGGGCGCACGCCCGCAGCAAGACAACAAGTTCGAGGGCGGCCCATGAGCCGCCCCGCCCATGGAAGCAACACAAAACAACAAGGACACCCATTGGATCATCCGGAAATCTCGGCCGGCTGGCTGAGTCGCCTCTTCTATCGCTGGACCGGCCCGCTGCTGCGCAAGGGGCTGACCCAGCCCCAGGTCAGTCTCGACGATCTCTATCCCCTGCTGCCGGAAGACAGGCGCGACGGCCGCGCCGACGCCTTCCTCGCGCTCACTGCCCGCCAGCCGGTGCGCCCCTGGCCCCTGACCGCCTTTATCTGGCGCCATTACAAGGGACGGATTGGCCTGCTCACCCTGCTGCAACTGCTCGGCATGCTCGCCACCCTGACCAGCCCCTGGCTGCTCAACCACAGCATGACCCAGCTCGGCACCGATGCCACCACCGGCCACAAGCTGCTGCTGGCCCTGGCCCTGTTCGCCTCCGTGCTCGCCGCCGGCATGCTGGCGGAGCACTCCCTGCAACTGGCCCTCAAGATGCACGTGCCCATCCGCCGTCTGCTGGCCGAATCCCTGCTCGCCAAGGTAATGAAGCAGGGTGGCAAGAGCTTCGACGACAGGGCCGGCGGCCGGGTTCAGAACCTCATCAACCGGGACGTGTGGGACATCACTTGGATCCTGGCTGACCCCGCCATGCCGGTCACCATGGCGCTGCAACTCATCGGCACCATCGCCCTGCTGGTGTGGCAGGTGGGCAGTGCCGGTCTGGTGGGCTTCGCGGTGCTGGCCCTGCTGCTGCTCATCTCCACCCGGGTGGTACGGCGCATGAACCAGCAGGAGCAGCAGCTCAAGCGTCAACAGGACGAGCGCAACGGCATCCTGGCGGAATACATCAAGAAGCTGCGGCTGGTGCGCCAGAACGGGCTTGGCCCCTTCTTCACCCGGGCGGCCAACACCAAGCGCCAGCAGGAGTTGGGAGTGCTGGGCAGGGTGCTCAGGCTCGATGCCATCAACGAAGGGCTGATGCTGAGCACTCCCCTGCTGGTGACCCTGGCCACCTTCACCACCTACCTGGCGTCGGGCAACACCCTCACCCTGCCCCAGGTGTTCACCACCATCGCCCTGTTTACCGTGCTGCGCATTCCCATGATGCGACTGCCCTACCTCATCCGCACCCTGATCAACTTCAACACCGGCTTCAACCGGCTGTGCGAGTTCCTGAACAGCCCGGAGCAGCATCGGGATCTCACCGATCCCAGCTTGCCGGTGGGCAGCCTGCGGCTCGACAACGTCACCGCCCTGCACCAGCAAAAACCGGTGCTCGAGGGAGCCAACCTCGCCATCGCACCGGGGGAGCTCGTGGGGATCACCGGGGCCACCGGGGCGGGCAAGAGCTGCCTGCTGCATCTGGTTGCCGGCTTTGACAGCGAGTTTGCCGGCAGCATCCGTCGCCACGGCCGGGTTGCCCATCTGGGCCATAAACCCTGGCTGATGAACGACACCATCCGCAACAACATCCTGTTCGGCCAGCCCTGGCACGCCGAGCGCTATCGTTGGGTGCTCGGCGCCTGCGCCCTCACGGCCGATCTCGCGCTGCTCAGCCACGGGGATCAAACCCTGGTGGGGGAGCTCGGCACCCGCCTCTCCGGCGGCCAGCAGCAGCGGGTCGCCCTGGCTCGCGCCCTCTACGCCCGGGCCGATATCCTCCTGCTGGACAACCCCTTGTCTGCGCTCGACCCCATGGTCGCGGCCCAGGTACTGGAGCAGGGGCTCGCCTTCAAGCCGGGGCCAACCCGGCTCCTGGTGAGCCACGACCCGGATGTGCTGGCCAGGTGCGATCGGGTGATCCGCATCGAGCAGGAGCGCCTGGTGGAGCTCGATGCCCACCAGTTGGCGGATCTTGTCCAGCATCCCCAGCCCGCCCCGCCGGTGCCCCCTCAGGAGGCGGAGCAGTTCAGCGAGGAGAAAGTGGTGGAGGGCAAGGTGGACTGGGGGCTGTTTGGCTTCATGTGGCAGCGCCTCGCCGCCCCCGGTGCCATCCTGCTCGTCCTGCTGCTCACCCTGGGCCAGGAAGGGCTGCGCATCGCCTCGGATCTCTGGCTCGGCGGCAAGGCCGAGGTGAGCGACGTCACGACCCTGCTCGGCATCTATGTGCTGCTGGGGGCGGGCTCCCTCGCCTGCATCATGGCGGTGCGGGTCATCAACTACAAACTCGGCCTCAAGCTGGCCTGGACCCTGTTTGACGGCATGCTGGGGCGCATCAGCCGCGCCCCCATGGCCTTCTTCGACAAGGTGCCCCAGGGGCGCATCCTCAACCGCTTCGACCGGGATCTGGGGGAGGCGCAGGAGATGCTGCTCTCCATGCTGGTGGGACTGTTCGGCATGCTGGTGTCCGTGGCCTTGCAGGTGGTGGTGATCGGCATCAATATTCCCCTGCTGCTGCTCATCGCCCCCCTGGTGGGATGGGCGCTCTATGTGTTGCAGCGCCGCTACCGGGCGGTGCAACTCAAGCTGCGGCGCCAGTCCTCGGTGCTGCGCTCCCCGCTCTACATCAGCATCAGCGAGACCATCCGCGGCGCCCCCGCCCTGCGCCTGGCCGGGGCCGAGCGTTTCGCGCTGGACCAGGTGCTGCACCACTATGACAACAACCTGCGCAGCTGGTACACCACCACCTCCATCAACCGCTGGCTCGGCATGCACCAGACCCTGCTCTCCGCCGCCCTGGTGGGGGCCGTGGCACTCATGGTGGCCTTTGGCAACAGCCCGCTGCTGGGGGCGGTTGCCATCACCTATGCCTTTACCGCTTCCGCCATGCTCAACTCCCTCATCCGCACCTTTGCCGAAGTGGAACAGGTGATGAACGCGGTAGAGCGGGTGCGCGAATACAGCGAAATAGAGAGCGAACGCCAGGAGGGAGAGGCCCTCGCCACCCCTCACCCCGCAGTGCGCTTCGACAACCTGGGGCTGCGCTACCCCCAAACCAGCCAGTGGGCGCTGCACAAGGTGAACTTCGAGCTGGCCCCAGGTGAAAAGGTGGGTGTGTGCGGGCGTACCGGGGCAGGCAAAAGCTCCCTGCTGGGGGTATTGCAGGCCATGTATCCCGCCTCCCAGGGGGAGATCTTCTACGGCAATCAGCCACTGTCACGACTTGCACCGGAGGCGGTGCGCGATCTCTACGACACCGTCTCCCAGATCCCGCTCACCTTCTTCGGTACCCTGCGGGCCAATCTGGCGCCCCTGACCGAGCATGAGGACGCCGTGCTTGAGCAGGCGCTTGCCCGGGTGGGCCTCGCCGAGCGCTGCGCCGGGCGGCTGGACGAGGATCTCGACAGGCTGCAACTCTCCGCCGGCGAGACCCAGCTGCTGGTGATCGCCCGCATCCTGCTGTCGCGCCGACCGCTCATCGTGCTGGACGAGGCCACCTCGGACCTCGATCACGGCGGCATGCGCAAGATGGCCGAGCTGCTCTACCGCTACCGGCCGGAGGCCAGCTATCTGGTGATCGCCCACCACCTGGAGCCGCTCTTGTCGGTGGACAAGGTGGTGGTGATGGAGGCCGGCACCGTGGTGGAGCAGGGGTCGCCGGTGAGCCTGCTGGCCAACTCCCACTCCCGCTTCCACCAGCTGTTTGCCGGCCAGGTCAACCGTCAGGTGCCCCAGACGGCATGAGCACCAAAAATAACAAGGGCTGCCCCCGGGCAGCCCTTGTTGCTTGAGGAGAGCCTCAACGCTCCATGATCTGGGTGATGTCGTCCTTGTTGATATGCACTTCCCTCCCCTCTTCATCGTAATAGCGATACATGCCTGTGGTCTCGTCCAACCTGGGTTTGCTGTCGGTGGCAATCATCTTGCCATCCTTGGTGCTCATGATGTATTGGGAGCTGCACCCCGCCAATCCCAACAGACAAACCAGCATCATCACAGCTTTCATCACTCTCCCCTTCTTCACGCTCACCCTGGCGGTGATAGATGAAGCCTAGCTCAGGGTGGGTTTCAGACTGCAGCAACCACAAAATTAGAGCAAAAAGTCAACCCCACCAGACAGAATCCATACGACACCCCCGCACAGATACCAGAAACAAAGTCATTACGCCCTGCATGTTGAATTATCCACACACAGTCACATACCCGGTCATTTATTGTGCCTTCTGTTCAAAGAAAGGAATAAATCCGAGATTGGTCATAGGAATTGTCTGATATATGTTGCAAAAAAATACACTTTTGATAAATTTCCGCGCGGAAAACAAATCTCATAGTCATTGCCAATACAATCAACAATTTGACGCTTTGACCATCGGGATACGACGCACACTGTCGTCCAACCTGAAAAAATAACAAAAAATACACACCCCATGCCGATTTGCCCTTCGGATGCGGTAGCCATGTCTTTTTATCCCTGACCAGCATGGACGTTGTGACACGCATAATGAGTGAAGGCACAATAATTGCCGTACACAGGGCAGCACACTGACCCCAAGTACCAATCATGCCATCGCTGTCCCTGCGGGTGGTTTGCTCCTCATGCTGACAGCGCTGGGCATACCCGAACCTTCCATTACCTGGGTACCTTGCATATAAAAACGTCACACAAGCATGTTCTAATATACGGGGCTTGTTATTTTTCACGGATATATAAAGAAAGTCTAATTTACTCGATGATCGAGTAAACACCCTATTTATTACCCACCATCTTCAGCAATCTGAACAAACACATTGCAAGGCTTTACCTAAAATGAAATTTATAACAGCGCCATGGATATTAGCTGCGATTAGTTTAAATGTATTCGCTGCGCCGCAAATCAGCCCGCAGATGATGGAACAATTCAAGCGCCTGCCCGCTGATCAGCAACAGGCTCTGGCCAAGCAATACGGTATTTCTGTCAACCAGTTCCAGAATGCCAGCGCCATGACCCCTGTCACCCCGTCAACACCGGTAGCGGCGCCACGGGAGGTCGACTATAGCCAGGTATCCCAGCGCCCGCTGATCGCAGGGGTAGCCCAGCCAGGGGAGCTCCAACCATTCGGTTACAATGTGTTCGCCGGTGAACCCATTCTGGATGCCCCCGTGACCGACATGCCCGTTGCTGATGATTATGTCATTGGCCCGGGGGATGAAATCCATGTGCAGCTGTATGGCAAGGAAAACGCGGTCTATGACCTGAGCGTCGGTCGAGAAGGCTTCATCGACTTCCCCAGTCTCGGTCCTATCTCTGCCAGTGGATTGACCTTCCAGCAATTCAGAAGCGACCTTGAAACCCGGATCAAGGAGCAGATGATAGGCGTCAATTCCTTCATCAGCTTTGGTGCCATGCGTGCCATGCAGGTATTTGTGATGGGGGATGCCTATCGCCCCGGTGCCTACAATGTCAGCGGCATGGCGACCGTCACCCAGGTCTTGCAGGCGGCAGGCGGTATCGACACCGTCGGCTCCCTGCGCAAGATCCAGGTCAAGCGGGCCGGACAGAAAGTCATCGATGTGGATCTGTACAAGATGCTGGTCTGGGGGGATACCAGCCAGGATATTCGCTTGCAGGCGGGGGATACCGTCTTCGTCCCGGCCAAAGGCAGTGAAGTGTCCATCAGCGGACTGGTCAAGCGCCCCGCCATCTACGAATTGAGAAATTCGGCCCCCCTGGCGGACGTGCTCGCCCTGGCCGGTGGCGTAAAGGCGTCCGCCTTGCAGGAAGTCTCGGTAGAACGTCATACGGACACTGGTCTGAAAGTCTTCAACCTGACGCTGGCCAATGGCCATGACCGTCAGTTCAGCATCCGGGACGGCGACAAGATTTCGGTCAAACCGAGCAGCACCGAGTACAGTCAGGCCATCGTCGTCAAAGGGGCCGTGGTACGTGATGGCGTCTACAGCTATACCCCGGGCACCCGCATCAGCAACCTGCTCAAGAGCGTTCAGCGGGATCTCATCTCCGCGACCGATCTGAGCTATGCCCTGGTCGTCAGGGAAGTGGACTCCCAGCGCAATATCAGCGTGATCCAGTTCAACCTGGGCAAGGCGCTGCAACAGCCGGGCAGCAAGGACGATGTGGTACTCCAGGCCAGGGATCAGGTGCTGGTGTTCCGCAACGATGCCACTGACCGGCTCAGAGAGACTGCCGCGACCTCGACGAGAGTGAAGGATCTCAAGACCAAGGCAAGAGAGCTGGACAACGCCGCCATGATGCGGACCGATGTTTCCACCGGCGCCGATGTCAAGAGTGACGAGCTCAGCAATGACACTCAGATCAAGCTATCCTCCCTGTCCGACAAGACCGCCACGGACGCAGTGGTCGCCGATTCACGGCAAGCCCTTCTGGCGCCTGTCATCGAACGCCTGAAGGCACAGTCTACCCTGGGTCAGCCGGTGAAGATCATGGAAGTGCGTGGCGAAGTGAAATACCCGGGCCTCTACCCGCTGACCGACAACAGCCGCATGTCAGATGCCATCCTGGCCGCCGGCGGATTCAACGAGCAGGCCAACGTGGTCGAACTCTCCCGCGTCAATGAGCGGGGCGACAGCATCCTGGTACAGAACGAGCGATTCTCGCTGGATACCGCCAACAGCCCTTACGGTTCACCGCTGCTGCAATCCAAGGACAACATCAACGTCCTGCCCCATCCCCAATGGCGGGAAGAGGCGACCGTCCAGGTCTTCGGTGAAGTGAAATTCCCGGGCACTTACACCGTGCGCAGGGGAGAGAGCCTGCACGATCTGATCGAGCGCGTGGGTGGCATCACGACCTATGCCAACCCCAACGGGGCCATCTTCGCCCGCAAGGCCCTACGCAAGCAGGAGGAAGAGCGGCTGGTGATGCTGCGCGATGAACTTCGCCAGGAGATCTCGACCATGACCTTGCGCAGACAGAGCACCATTGCCAACTACAGCAGCTCCCCTGCCGAAGCCATGTCGGTGGTCAACCAGCTGGAAAACAGCAAGGCCATCGGACGCATGACCATCGACATGCCAGCCCTGCTGGCCGGAGAGAAGCAGTCAGACGTCCTCCTTGAGGATGGCGACAAACTCTATATCCCGACCATGCAGAACGTGGTCTCCATCGCGGGCATGGTGCAGTTCCCCTCTTCCCATATCTACAAAGAGGAGACCAGTATCAACGAGTACATCAGCCTGGCCGGTGGTACCAAGAAACAAGCCGATACCGATCGCGTCTATGTCATCAAGGCCAACGGCAGCGTGATGCTGCCCAATGACAGCTGGTTTGGCGGACGCAAGAGCCTGGAGCCGGGGGACACCATCATAGTGCCGGTGGATTCCGACTATCTGGACAACCTGAGCATCATGTCTTCGGCAACCCAGATCATGTATCAGTTGGGCGTCGCCTGGTCCGCCATCAAGTAACGCGCTGGACGCGTCCAGTCATATTCCATAGGACTCATCAAATCATCATGGAAGCACAAAAAGCGAACGTCATTCCCTTGCCGAGGGATCTTGCTCCGGCAAGCGATGAAATCGACCTGCGAGAGCTGGCTATTGCCCTGTGGCAAGCCAAGTGGTGGCTCTTTGCCACCACATTGATCGCGACCTGTCTCGCCGTTGCCTTCGCACTGTGGAGTCCCAACATCTATCGTGCCGAAGCGCTCCTGACCCCCTCCCTTGAACAACAGGGGGGAGGACTCTCCGCGCTGGCCTCCCGCTTCGGCGGGCTGGCCAGTCTGGCCGGGGTCGATCTGGGCAATAAAGGAGGAGACAAGGCTTCCATCGCCATCGAGGTGGGCAAGTCGCGGCTGTTTCTCGGGGAGTTCATTCGTCGCCATCAACTGGCCGTCCCCCTGATCGCCGCCACCGGCATGGATAAAACCACGGGGGAGCTGCTCATCAACCCCGAGGTCTATGACACCCAGACCCAACAGTGGGTCCGCGAGATGCCGCCCGGCAGGTCTCCCGAGCCCACTGACTGGGAGCTCATCAAGGCGTTCAGGAGCCTGGTCAATCTCAACAGCGACCCCAAGACAGGGCTGCTGACCGTCAGCGTCGACTTCTACTCCCCGCAACTGGCAAAACAGTGGGTGGACTGGTTGATCGACGATCTCAACAGCACCATGAAACAGCGGGATCAGGAGGAGTCAAAACGCAATATCGCCTATTTGACCGAACAACTCTCCAAGACTTCCGTTGCCGATATGCAGAAAGTCTTTTATCAATTGATAGAAGAGCAGACCAAAACCTTGATGCTCGCCGAAGTCAATCAGGAATATGTCTTTAAAGTGCTTGACCCTGCCGTTATCGCCGAAGAGAAAATAAAGCCGAAACGGGCACTCATCGTCGCATTGGGTGCCCTCTTGGGCGGCATGTTGGGGGTGATGATAATTTTGGTTCGATTTGCATTCCGTCATGATAAAAAATAATGGATGCAAATTGATCAAAAACGATGGCTTGCCATCACAATAGAGTAGAACGATCGTCGACTATTCTGATTTTATAAGGGAAATATATGAAGAAGAGTGTTTTGATTATGACTGCACTGCTGGCCCTGTCCAGCCCGACCATGGCTGCAGAAACAGTCGCTGCTGGCGCAGGCGCCAGCACTGGTGGCGCCGCTGCCGGTGCCGGTGCTGCTAGCGCTGCTGCTGTCGGTGGCATCACCGCTGGTGCCATCGCCGTTGGCGTAGCCGCTGCTGCTGCCATCGGTGTTGCCGTTGCCGTTGCCAGCAACAACAACGACGACAACCCCTCGACTGTCACCAGCACAGCTCGTTGATATAATGAAATAAAGACTGCCTCAGGGCAGTCTTTATTGTTTTTCTATTTATTCAGTGATGCTTTCATGCTAATCAAGCGCATTCTTTTATTGCTATCAATGTTGTTGTTTGGCTGTGCAGACAGCAACGTTGATAGCTATCAACAGCTCAAATATATCTTCACTGCGGATGATGAGATAACCATTTCCCCGGAAGCCATCGAAAAGCTGCCCTATGCCAGTGCATTGCTCACCGTTGATGACAGACCACCTGTATTGCTCGTGCTCGCCTTTGCCGAGGGGGATCGCCTCTCCTGGGTCAGCAGCGACAGAGGCTTGATAGTGACCGAGCATGGTCGAATTACCAAGACGCTCAAGCTGGATAATGATCTTCGCTATTTCGCCGCCACCATGGCGGATCCCTTGAGTCAGGCCGTCATTCCAGGCGATGCCCAATTCAGTTATCTGGCTGAATGGGCGCAACTTCGCCACAGCGGAAGAAACCTCCACACCACCTTCAAACAGCTGGCTGATGAAAATCTGGATATCAATGGCGCCGTGCTGACGACCTCCCTCTACGAAGAGACGGTCCAGTCGGTGAAGGATGACCTGACGTGGCGGAATTATTACTGGCTGGACAAAAAGACGGGCTTGGTCAGAAAAACCATTCAGCACATCGGCCCTGACAACAGCACCATCGAGATGGTCTTCACCAAGCCCTATGCACCATGAAAAAAATCATACTCTCGCTTCTGATTGGCTATGCCCCCTGGCTTCATGCCGACAGCATCACCCGGGTGATGGTCGGCCATGCCAGCAAGACCACCATTTCCCTCTCCGATAGCCAGCGTCTGGAACAACTGTTGAATGCGCCCGGCTTGCCCGGCGACGTCTACTGGCCTGCCGCCATCATCTCCTCCCCCGCCCAAGATGAGTCTGCACAGCAAGCCAAAGAACAGCTGCTCAGCGATCTGAAAGCCCTCCAGGTTCTCTGGATGAGAGCGCATCAGGGCGGCCTGGTTCAGGCCACCCAGCAACTGCTGCGCGAGCTGGATCAGCTCGATGTGGCCGGCCGGATTGACATCAAGCTGGATCCGGATCTCAGCAGAGTGGAGCCTGCAAACAACCCTCGTCTGTCTGGCGACTATTCTCTCTATCTCTCTCGCAGACCATCCAGCCTCTACCTGCTGGGATTGATCAACAGTCGCAGGTCCATGCCCCATGAACCCGCCAAGGGGCTGGCTGAATATTGGCAGGGCCACAGTCTGCTACCCGGCGCCAACCCTGGTGAGGTCTATCTCATCCAGCCGGATGGCCGCGTCCAGTTGTCCCCCGTCGCGGTGTGGAACGAATACCATATCGAGCCCATGCCGGGTGCAACCCTGTTTGCCGGTTTCGATCCGGCGCTGTTGCCTGCCCAGTTCAAGAACATCAATCTCCGTATTGCCGACATGATTGCTAATCGGATACCCGAGTAATGCTGACCAGAATCGCCACTCTCTCGCTGCTTGCCTCCCCCTTCGCGTTTGCCAACACGGACAGCTTCTCGCCTCTCCTCCCCACCCAGAGTGATTTTGGTGGCGTGGGCCTGCTCCAGATGCCGACGGCACGCATGGCACCGGAAGGCGAGTTTTCATTCAACTACATGGATGACCAGGAATACCGGCGCTGGTCCATCTCCATGCAGCCATTCTCCTGGCTGGAAGCCACCCTGAGATACACCGACATTCGCACCCGGCTCTACAGCAATGACGAGAATTTCAGTGGCGACCAGACCTACAAGGACAAGGGGCTGGATGTCAAAGCCCGACTCTGGACCGAATCCACCTGGCGCCCGCAGGTCTCTGTGGGCCTGCGCGATGTGATGGGGACCGGGCTCTTTGACAGCGAATACATCGTCGCCAGCAAACGCTACAAGAACCTTGATTTCACCCTGGGAATGGCGTGGGGAAACATGGGTCAGAGCGGCAACATCAAGAACCCCTTCTGTGAAGTCCGTGAAGGCTGGTGTCAGCGTGATGACGGCTTCTCGGGCAGCGGCGGCAAGTTTGAATTCGGCAGCCTGTTCCATGGCCCGGCGGCCCTCTATGGAGGGATAGAGTACCAGACCCCCTGGCAGCCCCTCAGACTCAAGCTCGAATACGAGGGCAACGACTACAGTCACGAGTCGGCGGGGGCCATCGTTCAGAGCACTCCCATCAATGTGGGCATCGTCTACCAGCCTTACGATGTGTTCGACATGCACCTCAGCTATCAGCGCGGCAATACCCTGATGTGGGGGCTGACATGGCATACCAACTTCAACGACCCCTCCCTGTCGCTGCCCAAGGTCATGGATCCCCCCGTTCCGGCCTATCAGGCCAGCCAGGTCGACTCCCTGGAGCAGGTCGACTGGTCGACGCTCTCTTCCCAGCTGGCCAGCAATGGGGGCTGGCAACAGGCCTCACTCTACAGTGACAAGGAGACCCTGACGCTGGAGGCAGAGCAGACCCGATACAGGGATCAGGCCCAGAGCGAGCAGCGAGCCACCCTGCTGGCCGTCAATGCCCTGCCTTCCACGGTGAAAGAGCTGCGCATCATCGAGCAGAAGCAGGGGATGCCCCTGCAGGAGAGCCGAGTCGATCTCGACTCCGTGCGTCGTGCCAACAGCGATCTCCCCCTCGGCCAGACACAGGAGATCGAGGTCAGCCATCAGCCACCGGCCCCCGTCGAAGGCACACTGCGCCATGGAGCCGAACCCCGCTCATGGGATTTCAAGATAGTGCCCAAGCTGAGCCAGTCCATCGGGGGAGCCGAGAGTTTCTACATGTACCAGCTCGGGTTGAATGCCAACACCGACTGGCACATGACCGAGCACGACTGGGTGAGCAGCACCGTCTTCGTCAACCTCGTCAACAACTACGACAAGTTCAATTACACCGAGCCGCCGCCCGATGGAGAGGCCCTGCCCCGGGTCCGAACCTGGGTGCGGGAGTACGTGACGTCATCGAATGTGCTGCTCAACAACCTGCAGCTCACCCACATGGACAAGTTTGCCGATGGCTGGTACGGCCAGGCCTATGGCGGTTATCTGGAGATGATGTATGCCGGTGTTGGCGGGGAGGCCCTGTATCGCCCCTTCAACCGCAACTGGGCCATCGGCGCCGATCTCAACCTGGTCAGGCAGCGGGACTGGGAGAACACCCTCCAGCTCGCCGATTACCAGATCGCCACCGGCCATGTCACCACCTACTGGCAACCGGCGTTTCTGGACAAGGTGACCGCCCAGATCTCGGTGGGTCGCTACCTCGCGGGGGACTATGGCGCCACGTTCAACTTTGCCAAGACCTTTGATTCGGGGATCAGCGCCGGTTTCTTCGCCACCTTCACCAATGTGTCGGCAGAAGAGTACGGCGAAGGGAGCTTCACCAAGGGCCTCTACATCACCATCCCGTTCGACCTGATGATGTTCAAGTCCACCATCGACAGCGCCAACATCAGCTGGGTCCCCCTGACCCGGGACGGCGGCCAGATGCTGTCGAGGAAGTACGGCCTCTACGACCAGACCAGCGTGGCCTCCTTCTGATTCCGGTTCACCATGCCTTGCAGACAAAAAAAGCACCTTCCATGAAGGTGCTTTTTTATTTCCGCTGCTCGGCTTTGCCGTCTCAGTTGCCCGGCTTGCGCTCGCCGGTGACGGTGGGGTTGGCCGGATCCATGCTCCACTCGAACCATCCGCCGTCGTAGACGCTGATCCGCTTCCAGTCCATCAACCAGGCGTAGAAGAACGCCTCGGAGGCGCGCCAGCCGGTGCCGCAGTAGAAAGCGGCCTGCTGGGTCGGCTCGATATTCCACTCATCCCACATGGCGAGGATCTCGCGGGGGGGCTTCATGGTGCCGTCCGGGTTGTGGAAGTCGCTCATGCTGTTGGCATCCACCCCGCCATGACCCCATCTGGCCCCGGGAATGTCCCCCTTGGGCTTGATGTAGCTGTAGCCCGAGGTATTGCCCACGAACTCGTCCCAGGTGCGCACGCTGACCAGGGCGCCGTCCGGCTGCTTGAGCAGGGCCTTGGCCTGGTCAAGGGTGGTGTAGTACTCGGGATGGGCCGGGATGGCCACGCCAAACTCCTTGGCCGGGGTGAACTTGTTGGCCAGCCCGGTCTCGGTGCGCAGATGCTGCACGAACCAGGCCTCCAGCCCGCCATCCAGCAGCCGCACATCCTCGACCCCCGCATACATCATCAGATGGGCCGCACGGGCCGCCGCCATGGTGTTGCGGCCATAGAGGATGACGGTGGTGTCATGACGGATGCCGTTCTCCAGCAGCAGCGCCTTGAGCGCCTCGTCAGAGACCTTGTTCCACAGCGGCTCCCCTTCCAGCCGGTTGGTGTCGATGTAGCCGGCTCCCGGAATGTGGCTCAGCAGATAGGCCTTGGGGGATCCCCAGTCCACCTCGAACACCTTCCACTCCCCCTTGGGGGCGGCGATGACCGGTTTGCCTGCCTGCAAGTCTGCCAGCCAGAGCGGATGGACCAGCTGCTGCCAGCGTGCCAGATGCTCCCGGGGCGCCTCTTTCCATCCCTGCAGCTCGAACAGCTGCTTGATGCCCTGCAGGCGCAGCAGACGGGCCACCTCGGCCACCTCGCGAGGGGTGCCATAGAGGGCGACGGGTTTGTCGGCCTTCAGCCCCTTGCTCGCAAGCGCCGCAGGCCACTCCTCGTCACTGTATTTCCACTCTGCGGAGAGCAGCTCGGCACCGGCTACATGGCCCCCCTGCTTCTCCCCGTCCATGGGCCAGCCCTGATAGAAATAGCTCGGGCGGGTATCCAGGATCACCGCCTCCTTGCCCTTGGCATCCGCCAGGGAGAGCGGGGGCAGCTCGGCGGCCAGCGCGGGCAAGGCACACCAGAGCAGCAAGGCGGTCAGGCAGCTTCGCCACAGTCCAGTCATTCGTTTCATGATGTCGTCTCGATGCATAGTGAAGAGAGTTAAAAAATGGAGCGGCCCAGGCGCTCGGCCAGCAGCTCCAGCGCCGCCGTCCCGGCCAGGGAGTTGCCCGCCTTGTTGAGCTCGGGTGACCAGACGCAGATGGAAAGCTCTCCCGGGATCAGCGCCATGATGCCGCCCCCCACCCCGGATTTCCCCGGCATGCCGACCCGGTAGGCGAAGTCGCCCGCCTCGTCATAGAGGCCGCAGGTGGCGAGCAGGGCATTGACCTGCTTGGTGGTCCGGGCCGGCAGCAGGGGCGTGCTCTCGCCAAGGGGCACGCCCCGGTTGGCCAGATAGACGAAGGCTCGTGCCAGATCGACGCAGCTCATGCGGATGGCGCAGGCATTGAAGTAGCTCTGCAATACCTTGTCCACCTCGTTCTCGAAGTTGCCATAGGCCTTCATCAGATAGGCGATGGCGGCATTGCGGGCGGAGTGCTGGTACTCGGAGCGCGCCACCACCTGATCCGCCATGATGGCCGGGTTGCCGCACAGGCGGCGCACCAGCTCCAGAGTGCGTTGGCGGGGAGCGGTGAGCCGGGTTTCCAGCAGATCGCTCACCACCAGGGCACCGGCGTTGATGAAGGGGTTGCGGGGAATGCCCTGCTCGAACTCCAGCTGGACGAGGGAGTTGAACGGCTGGCCGGAGGGCTCCTTGCCCACCCTGGCCCAGATCTCCTCCTCCTGATAGAGGGTCAAGGCCAGCGTGAGGCTCAGGGCCTTGGAGATACTCTGGATGGAGAAGGGCTCGAAAGCGTCACCTGCGGTGAACAATTCCCCTTCAACGGTACAGACCGCGATCCCCAGCCGATCGGCAGGCACCTGGGCCAGGGCGGGAATGTAATCGGCCACCTTCCCCTGCCCGAGCAGCGGACGCACCTCTTCCAGGATGCCGGCCAGTAATTCGGATGACAACACCATTGGCTTTTCCATGACGTGAAACGAGGCGGGGCCAGCCCACCGACAAAAATCCCGCCGGCGGCGGGATTTTCTATCTGCCCGGGAGGCAGTCAGATATCAGGCCGGCTCGCCGTACCAGAGATCGAACAGCTCGGTGACCACCACGGCCTCCAGCCCTTTGCCTTGCAGCCAGGTCTGAACGGCGGAACGGTCTTCGTCGGAGCACTTGCCGAGCTGCTGGGTGCAGATCATCCCTTCCCAGGCCAGGTGACCCGAGCCGGCGAAGGCCAGCTTGCGAGGCTCAATCACCTCGTCGATCAGCGCATCGACCACGGCATCAATGGTCTCTTCGGCGGTGCCGACCGGGAAGTTGAAACTGATGTCGAACCCCATTTCCTGGAATTCATCGACGCGCAGTTTCTTGCGCAGACGGCGGCTACGGTTGGCCATGATAGCTCCTTAGTTGATACGTTGACTCAGTTGACTCGTTTGAAAATCAGATCCCAGACACCGTGGCCCAGACGATGGCCACGCTGCTCGAATTTGGTCAGGGGGCGCCAGTCGGGACGGGGCACCCAGTTGCCGGTGGCGGAGGTGTTCTCGTACCCCTCGGCGGCACTCATCACCTCGAGCATGTGCTCGGCGTAGTTCTCCCAGTCGGTGGCCATGTGGAAGACGCCACCGATGGCAAGCTTCTGGCGGATATCCTGGGCAAAGGCAGGCTGCACGATGCGGCGCTTGTGGTGGCGGCTCTTGTGCCAGGGGTCCGGGAAGAAGAGCTGCAGGCAGGAGAGAGAACCGTTCGGGATCATGTGCTCCAGCACTTCCACCGCATCGTGGCAGATGACGCGCAGGTTGGTGACGCCCGCCTCCTGGGCGGTGCCAAGGCAGGCGCCCACACCCGGAGAGTGCACCTCGATGCCGATGAAGTTCTTCTCGGGGGCGTTCTTGGCCATCTCCACCAGGGAGGCGCCCATGCCGAAACCGATCTCCAGCACCACGGGTGCCTCGCGGCCAAACAGGGCCACCATGTCGAGCGGCTCTGGTGCGAAATCGATGCCCATGACCGGCCAGAGCTCTTCCAGGGCCTTCTCCTGCCCTTTGGTCAGGCGGCCTTCGCGACGGACGAAGCTGCGGATCTTGCGCATGAACTTGCCGTCTTCGTTAAACACATCTTGGGTCACAGACATAGTAAATTGCTCGTTATTGCATCGCTCTGGAACAGAGCCGACATAAATGGATCGCTCGTTATTGCATCAGTTCGCAAAAACAGGGGAGCGAATTATCCCAAGATAGGCACAAGGCGCAAGTGTTTCCCACAACAAATCCCCCGGGACTGCCCACATCCACCGGCAAGGTTGACAAATGCCACCCCCTTCACAGAATCTGCCGGACGTCAGGTTCATCCTGACGCGGAAAAATAAAACCATATACAACAAAGGATTGCAGTATGAAGAAAACCCTGTTGGCCCTCGTTCTGCCTGCCCTGCTGGCCGGTTGCAACCCCTCTGACAACGACTCCCAACCCCCTGCCCCCGCAGCTCAGGCCCATGAATTTCTGGTGCAACTGAGCTCTGGCGCAGAAGGGATAGGCGCTCGTCCCACGGGCACCGAGGCCGAAACCCGCGCCGCCGCCTGGATCCAGGATCACCTGGCCGGTTGGGGTTACGAGGTGCAGAACCAGCCGTTCACCTACACCCGGGGCGGCACAGACCGAACCTCCCAGAACATCGTCGCCGAGCTCAAGGGTCAGAGCGACAAGGTGATCCTCATCGGTGCCCACTATGACAGCACCGGCGAGAAGAAAGGATCCGAAGGCGCCACCGACAACGGGGCCGGCGTCGCCGCCCTGCTGGCGGTTGCCGAGGCACTCAAGGGAGAGACCCTGCCCTACACGGTGCGCTTCGCCTTCTTCGGCGCCGAGGAAAACGGCCTCAACGGCTCCAGAGCCTATGCAGCCAGTCTCGACACCGATGCCGTCGCCAAGCTGCTGGCCATGGTGAACTACGACACCATCGCCGGGGGTGACATCGTCTATGTCCACTCGGCCCACTCCGACGTGGCCGAGTACAACTGCGCCGACCCGAGCCGCTACAGCTTCGATCCCAAGGTGCGCGATCGCCTGCTGGCCATCTCCCAGCAGACCGCCACCCCGTTCGCCATCCACCCCAGCTACAGCGGCTACCCGGAAGGGGAGACCGGCAGCTGGTCCGATCATGCCCCCTTTGCCTGCCTGGGGGTGCCCATCGCCTACGTGGAGGCCACCAACTTCACCATCAACGGGGAAGATGGCTATGACGGCTACTCCCAGAGCACCAATCCGGCGCTGTGGGACTGCTACGACGACACCACCAAGAGCGCCTGCGACCGGGACAGCGAGACCCAGTGGGGCAAGATCTGGCACACGGAGCATGATCGCCTCGACAAGATGGCCGAGCTCTTCCCGGGCCGGATTGAGCAGCAGCTCGGGGCCAACACCGACCTGATGATCCGCTTCCTCAAGGCGCCGGGGCTCTGACCCCCATCCCGCCCGATGCCCCCCTGACAGGGGTTTTTGCGCCCCTGACCGGGGTCGGGACGATAAAATTCGGGCAGGTGCCAAACCTGCCCTTTTTTATGGATTTTTGTGACAGCCATTGCCTCATTTCTGAAATCTGATACAAACGGATAACCTGGCGGTTGAATGGAGCGACCGCCACCTAGTCAGAGAGAACCCTATGCAGCCGTTTTTTGCCCAGCGCTTCGAGAAGGTCGAGCCTTCCTTTATCCGCGAAATCCTCAAAGTTGCCGCCAATCCGGAGATCATCTCCTTCGCCGGCGGCCTGCCCAACCCCCATCTGTTCCCGGTCAAGGCCATCGAGCAAGCGTGCCAGGACGTGCTGCGCGAGCAGGGAGCCGCCGCGCTGCAATACGCCACCACCGAGGGCTTTGCCCCGCTGCGCCAGTTCATCGCCGACCGCTACCTGGGCCGCCACGGCATGGCCGTCAATCCTGACAACATCCTCATCACCAGCGGCTCCCAGCAGGCGCTGGATCTGCTGGGCAAGGTGCTGGTGAACGAGGGGCAGGATCTCATCATCGAAGAGCCGGGCTACCTTGGCGCCATCCAGGCGTTCTCCGTCTATCAACCGAATTTCAAGCCCATCACCCTGGCGGAAGAGGGGCTGGATCTGGCCGCGCTGGATGCGCTGCTGGAGCAGGGCTCCAGCGCCAGGCTGCTCTACGGCGTGCCCAACTTCCAGAACCCGAGCGGTGTTTCCTACAGCCGCGCCAACCGGGAAGCCCTGGCGGAGCGCCTGGTGCGCCACGATCTGCTGATGGTGGAAGACGACCCCTATGGCGAGCTGCGCTTCGAGGGAGAACACCTCCCTCCCATCGCCAAGCTGGCCCCCCACAACACCGTGCTGCTCGGGTCCTTCTCCAAGACGGTGGTGCCCGCCTTCCGCCTGGGCTGGATGGTGGTGCCGGACTGGCTGCGCAAGAAGGTCACCATCGCCAAGCAGGCCACCGACCTGCACAGCAACGCCTTCAGCCAGCAAGTGCTGCACCGCTTCCTGACCGACAACTCCCTCGACGCTCACCTGGAGAAGATCAAGGAGGTCTATGGCCGCCAGCGTGCCGCCATGGAAGCCGCCCTGACGCGCCACTGCCCGCCCGGCGTCAGCTACACCCGGCCCGAGGGGGGCATGTTCCTCTGGCTGACCCTGCCGCCCAGCGTCAGTGCCATGGCCCTGTTCGACGAGGCCATCAAGGAGAAGGTTGCCTTCGTGCCCGGCGCCCCCTTCTATGTGCGCCCCGAGATCCAGAACACCCTGCGCCTGAGCTTCTCCTGTGTGGATGAGGCGACCACGGAAGAGGGTGTTCAGCGTCTGTGCCGCGCCCTGGCCCGCATGCTCTGAGCCATCCGGCCATAAAAAAACCAGCGACCCGGTCGCTGGTTTTTTTTTGCCTCGCGCTTTCCTCTCAGCGCCCCTGCCCGGCCAGCTGGCTGACAAACTCCTTCATGGGCATGGGCCTGCCAAACAGGTAGCCCTGCAGGAAGGTCACCTCGCGGGCCTTCAGATAGTCGGCCTGCACCTGATTCTCCACCCCTTCCGCCACCAGTTGCAGACCGAGCCGGGTCGCCAGATCGATGACGTTCTCCACGATGTGGCTGGAGAGCGCGTCCGACCCAATCATGCCGACGAAGCTCTGATCGATCTTGAGGAAGTCGACCTGGAAGGTCTGCAGGTAGGTCAGGCTGGAGTGGCCGGTGCCGAAATCGTCGATGGCGATGAAGACCCCGAGGGCATGCAGCTCGGCAAAGAGCCGGTCCGTCGTCTCGTCCGCCACGATGAGCTCGCGCTCGGTCAGCTCCAGCACCAGCTTGATGGGATTCCCCTTGAAGGCGTTGATGAAATCCCGGCAATCTTCCACCAGGCTCAGATCCTTGCAGTGGCTGGCGCTGATGTTGAAGCCGAAGTGGAACCCTCGCGGCAGATGGTGCGCCTTACCCGCAAACTGTTCGCGCACCTGCGCCATCAGCAGCCGGGTCATGGGCACGATGAGGCCACTGTCCTCTGCCAGGGGAATGAAGCGATCCGGCGAGATCATCCCCTGACGGGGGTGTTGCCAGCGCATCAGCACCTCGCAACCGCTCCATTGGCCGTCCTCCCCGTTCACCACGGGTTGCAGATAGGGGATGAACTCCTGCTGGGACAGTGCCCGTTTCAGCTCCTGGGCCGGCGACGTCGAACGGCCCATCAGCCAGAAGACCGCCACCCCGAGCAGCAGGCTCAGCAAAGGATAAATAATGACGCCCACCTTGGAGTAGTCCCAGATGTGGGCACGGTACTCATCCACCGACACCGTGGTCACTACCTTGAACGGGTACCTGGTCGAGACCTGTTCGAGATAGCCATTGCGATCCTTGGGGATCAGCTTGTCGGTGAGTTCGCTGTTTCGCAGCAGCATCTCGTTGCCGACCACCAGCCCCAGTGGGGAGTTGCGGCTCAGCATGTCCAGGATGTTGAGCAGGTAGTAGCCGTCGACCCCCACCAGCACGCTGAACTCGCCCACCTCTTCCCGGTAGGCGATGAGGGGGCGATTCGGGGTGACCGGGTTGCCCTTCATCAGGTCGAGCCTGCCCCCGACATAGTCATCCAGTTTGATGCCGCCATCGACCGGGCCATAGAGAGAAGAGCAGTAGATCCGATCCCCCCTGGCCAGGTTGACGCTGCGCACATCCGGCACCGTGGCCACCTGATCCCTGAGCCCCTGCACCACCTCGAGACAGGGCCTGCCCAGGCTGCCGGTGAGGGCCGACGCCGCCAACTGGGCATTGTCCAGAGTGCGGTCGAACATGACCCTGGCATGTTCCAGGCGCGCCACCGCATCCTGTTTCACGCCGGTGGCGGTCTGCCAGATGACGATGACGAGCCCAAGGAGCATGGGCAACAGACCGGCCAGCAAGGCACAGAGCAGCCGGACATAGAATTGACGCACCTTCAAACGTCGAAATGGCATAACGGCCCTCATGAACATGGCGAAAAAGCGCTCGAGTTTACCCGCTGGCGCCCGTTTGGCAAGCCGGAATGAGCCCCTGATACCGCCGCGCCACGGCGCCCCCCCGTGGTCGCAACGCCCGGCAACCCCCTGGACAAAGGGGGCGGCGTCTTGGGAGACAAAAATCATAATGCTCATAAAAACAGGAGCTTGTCCATCGGGCACCCAGGCTCTAGAGTAGACCCTAGAGCGTCAGGGAGGCAGGGAGGCAGGACATGAAGATACTGATCACGGGGGGCACGGGGTTTATCGGCCGCCGTCTGGTGGCACACCTCAAGGTGGCGCACGAAGTAGTCGTGCTGACCCGTCAGGGCAGCCGGGCCTACGAGCTGCTCGGCCACGATGTCACCCTGCTGGACAGCCTGGACAGGCTGGATCACCTCAATGACGTGGACATCGTCATCAACCTGGCCGGCGAACCCATCGCCGCCGGACGCTGGAGCGAGTCCCGCAAGCAGTTGCTCTGCAACAGCCGCTGGCTGCTGACCGAACAGCTGGTGGATCTCGTCAAACTCTCCAGCACGCCCCCCAGATTGCTGCTCAATGCCTCCGCCATCGGCTGGTATGGCCGCCAGGATGACGCCCCTCTGGATGAAACCTGCCAGAGCCCTAACGACGAATTCACCCACCGTCTCTGTCAGCAGTGGGAGCAGCTTGCCCAGCAGGCCCGCTCGGCCCAGACCCGGGTCTGCATCCTGCGCATCGGCCTGGTACTCGGCATGGAGGGGGGCGCCTTGCCCAGGATGCTGCCCCCTTACCGCCTCGGCCTCGGCGGCCCCATGAGCAGCGGTACCCAGATGATGAGCTGGATCCACGTGCAGGATCTGGTGCGGGCCATGCTGTTTCTCATCGAGCACGGCGAGTGTGACGGCATCTTCAACGGCACGGCCCCGGAACCGGTCAGCAATCGCCGGTTCAGCGAGACCCTGGCCGCCACGCTCCATCGCCCGCACCTCTTCTTCGTACCGGCCCCCCTCCTGCGACTCCTGATGGGAGAGGCGGCGGATCTGCTGCTCACCGGACAGCACGTGCTGCCCGCCCGCTTGCAGCAGGCCGGTTTTCACTTCAGCTTCCCGGCCCTGCCCGGCGCTCTGGACAATCTGCTGCACTCACCCCGTTGACCCAGTGACGCATCCCGACCTAGGTCGGGATGTGTCGAGCCATCAGAGCAGCCCCTGCCCCAACCCCCTGAGCCGGTCGCTCAGGGTACCCGCCAGCAGTTGGCGGCGCATGCCCTGTCCGGCCAGGGTCACCAGCACGGCCCCAAGCAGGGGGAGTGCAACCCAGATGGCCAAGTGGAACTGCCACTGCGCTCCCTCCCACCACCACTGCAGACCGAAGGAGCAGAGCTCCACCACCATGGCGGCGCAGAGCCCTGCCAGGGCACCGCTCGCCACCAGCTCCCAGCGCAGCATCTTCTCGAGCAGGGCGCTGCCCGCCCCCAAGGTGCGCATCAGCAGCAGCTCCCGGCGCCGATGGGCCATGCCGGCCTGGGTCTGGGTCAGCAGCACCAGCAGGGCGGCCACCGTCACCAGCCCGAGCATCAACCCCAGGGCGCGGCTCACCTGATCGGAGACCAAAGTGAGGCGGCCTATCAGATCCTCCACATCGATGAGGCTCACCGTGGGGTGGCGGCGGATGAGTTCCACCTCTGCCCCTCGCCCCTCAGGCGGCAGACGATAGCTGCCGAGCCAGGTCTGGGAGAAGGGGGCCAGCACGTCCGGCGAGAAGATCATGTAGAAGTTCGGCCTCATGTTGTCCCACTTGATGGACCTCAGGCTGGTCACCCTGGCCTCGAACGCCCGCCCCTCTATGGTGAAGCCGAGCACGTCTCCGAGTGCGATGCCGAGCCGTCCCGCCAGTGCCTCGTCGACGGAGACCTCCCCCTTGCCGGCCAGCCATTGACCGGCAGTGACCTTGTTGTCGGCGGGCAGGGCCGATGTGGTGGTGAAGTTGAGCTCCCTGTCCACCCCCTCCCGCGCCGCATCCTCCCCCACCGCCTCACCGGCGATACGGGTCAGGCGCCCGCGCACCATGGGGTAGAAGTCCGAGGTGATGGCCCCGGCCTGGTGCAGATCGGCCAGGATCCCTTCCCGCTCGCTGTCCGCCACATTGACCAGGAAGCGGTTCGGGGCGTCGGCAGGCAACCGGGTGGAAAAATCCTCCAGCAGATCGACCCGCGCTGCCCACAGCAGCCCGAACAGCATCAGGGCCAGGGCGAAACCCGCCAGCTGGAACAGACCACTGCCCCGCTCACGGGAGAGGTGATTGATGGCCAGGCGCAGGGCATGGGGCCCCTTGAGCCGACTGCCAAGACGCAGCAGCACGGAGGCGAGCAGGGCCAGCAGCGCCATCAACACCCCCATGCCGCCGATGAGCCCGCAGGCCAGCCTGATGTCGGCGGTAAAGCCCCACACCAGGGCAAACAGCCCGATGAGCCCCACGGGCACCGTCAGCCAGGGAGGGATCCCCGCCTCCAGCTCCCGGCGCAGCACCCGCAGCGGCGGTACCTTGAGCAGCCTCAGGAAGGGGACGAACGCCAGCATCAGGGTGATGAAGAAGGCGACCGCGAGGCCCAGGGCGAAGGGTCGCCAGGAGGGGGGCGGCAGATCCGCAGGCAGCAGATCCCCCAGCAGGTTCAGGGTCAGCCACTGCATGGCGCTGCCCGCCACCAGCCCCATCAGGGCCCCCACCAGGGTCAGGGAGAACAGCAGGGTGCCCATCAGTTGCCACAGGGTGCGCCGCGAGGCCCCCAGGGTCTTGAGCAGGGCCACCATGTTGGTCTGGCGCTCGGCGAAATGGCGCACCGCTATCCCCATGGCCAGGGCGCCGAGCAGCACGCCGGCAAGGGATGCCAGACGGAAGAAGCGCTCGGCATTGCCCAGGGATTTCCCCACCTGGGTACCCTGATCGTCGGGTTTGACGAGCTTCTGCCCGGCGCTCAGCCTGGGGTTGAGCCAGGCCTCATAGCGGGCGATGGCGTCACGGGGCCCCTTGACGAGATAGCGCCACTGCTGGCGACTGCCCGGCAGCAGGGCCCCGGTCGCCTCGATATCGGCGCTGTGGATCAAGGCCCTTGGCGCCATCTGGAAGGGGCTGAACCCCTGATCCGGCTCCTGGCCCAGCTCCCCTGCCACCGTCAGCCGGGTGTTGCCGACCTCGAGTACCTCCCCCACCTTGGCGCCGAGCAGCTGCATCACCCTGGCGGAGAGCCAGATCTCGCCGGGCGCCGGGGCGCGCTGGGGAGTGAGCTCCAGCTTGCCGTAGAAGGGAAAATCCCCGGGCACGGCGCGGATGGAGGCCAGTTGCAGGGTATCGCCGTGAAACAGCATGCTGTTGAAGCTGACCGTGGTCTGTACGGCCAGCCCCTCCTGATGCGCCTGCGCCAGCCACTCTGCCGGTGCCGGCGTCGCGGAGCGCAGCACCCTGTCCCCTCCGATGAAATCCCGCCCGGAGGCCTTGAGCCCCGCATCCAGCCGATCCGCCACCAGAGCCACGCTGAGCACGCAGGCGACGCTCAGCGCCAGCGCCAGCACAAACCAGCGCAGCTCGCCGCTGAACCCTTCCCGGCGCAGCAGCTTCAATCCCAGTCGCCACTGACTCATGACAGCTCTCCCACCCTGGCCGCCATGACAGCCTGTGCCTCCAGCCGCCCGGCTGACATCACCAGCTGCCGCTGGCAGCGCTGGGCCAGCTCATGGTCATGGGTCACCACCACCAGGGTGGTGTTGTGCTCGCGGTTGAGACGAAACAGCAGTTCGATCACCGTCTCCCCTGTCTTGCTGTCGAGGTTGCCGGTAGGCTCGTCCGCCAGCAGCAGGCTGGGGCGGGTCATGAAGGCACGGGCAATGGCGACCCGCTGCTGCTCGCCGCCAGAGAGGCGCGGCGGCAGGTGGTGCAACCGCTCTCCCAGACCGACCTGGGCCAGCAGCTCCCGGGCACGGGGCTCGCTGTCGGTCTCCCCCCGCAGCTCGGCCGGCAACATGACGTTTTCCAGGGCGCTCAGGGTGGGCAGCAGCAGGAACGACTGGAACACGAACCCCACCTGCTCGGCCCGCAGCCTGGCGCGTCCCTCCTCGTCCAGCCGGGTGAGGGAGTGGCCGAGGATCTCTATCTCGCCGCTGCTCGGCAGATCGAGACCGGCCAGCAAACCGAGCAGAGTGGACTTGCCGGAACCGGACGCACCGACCAGCGCCAGCGTCTCGCCGGTATTGACTTGCAGATCGATCCCTTCAAGGATGGTGAGGCTTTCCTGACCGAGGCGAACGGTTTTACCGAGCCCCCTGACGGCGATAATGGGCGTTGAACTCATCTTGGGTATCCTGTTTGCCTGAACCTGTAATGACAATAGAACGTGGGAGTTGACTGCATGATGCGTCTCTTGTTTGCCGTGAGTTGCCTGTGCTGCTGGGCAGCGTCCGTCCAGGCCCAGACCCTGCTGGTACTGGGCGACAGCCTGAGTGCCGGCTACCAGATGCAGGCCGAACAGAGCTGGCCTGCCCTACTCAATGAAAAGTGGCAGCAGCAGGGGGGAGAACACACCCTCATCAATGCCAGCATCAGCGGTGAAACGACCCAGGGCGGCCTGGCCCGCCTGCCCGCCCTGCTCGAAACCCACAAACCGGACTGGGTGTTGATCGAACTCGGCGCTAACGACGGGCTGCGGGGTTTTGCTCCCGCCATCACCCGGGCCAACCTGACCAAGATGATCGAGCTCACCCGGGCGCACCAGGCGAAGACGGTGCTGACCCAGATCCTGCTGCCCCGCAACTATGGGGCGCGCTATCTGCAACAGTTCGAGCAGATCTTCCCGGATCTTGCGAAGGCCAACGACCTGCCGCTGATGCCCTTCTTTCTGGATGATATTGTGCTGCGCCCTGAACTCATGATGAACGATGGACTGCACCCGACGGCTGCCGCCCAGCCCCGGATCCGCGACAAGGTCGCCCGCTTTGTCGAGCCTCTGCTAACTCAGTAGCCCGGTGGCCGGGCCCATGGCCCTTCCCCTTGCCCAGCAAAAAGCCCCCGCATGGCGGGGGCTTTTTCATGGTTCGGCGTGCCGGGTTCAACGGCCCAGGATCTGCCGCATCCGCTGCTGTGCCACGTCCACCAGCAAGTCGGGCTGGAATTTGGAGATGAAGCGATCACACCCCACCTTCTTGACCATGGCCTCGTTGAAGTTGCCGCTCAAGGAGGTATTGAGGGTGATGAAGAGATCGGACATGCGCGGATCGCTGCGCACCTCGTGAGTCAGGCGATAACCATCCATCTCCGGCATCTCGGCGTCCGTGATCATCAGCATGATCTCGTCGGTCACCTTCTTGCCCGCATCGCACCACCCCTTGAGCAGCTTGAGGGCCTGCAGGCCGTCCTGGCACTCGATGACCTCGAGCCCGAGCTGGGCGAGGGTCTCGCGCACCTGGTTGCGGGCCGTGCTGGAGTCATCGACGATGAGCACCCGACGTCCCTGCATCTGGGGCAGGATCTCCTCGTCCAGCACCTCGGACGAGATGCGCACGTCATAGGTGATGATCTCCGCCAGCACCTTCTCCACGTCGATGATCTCGACGATCTGGTCGACGCCCCCTTCCGGGATGCGGGTGATGGCGGTGAGGTAGTTGGCACGACCCGCCGAACGGGGCGGCGGCAGTATGTCCTTCCAGGTCATGTTGACGATGTGGGCCACCTGCCCCACCAGGAACCCCTGAATGGTGCGGTTGTACTCGGTGATGATGAGATTGGACTCCTGATCGATGGCCATGGGACGCATCCCGATGGCACCGCGCAGGTTGATGACGGGGATGGAGACGCCGCGAATGTTGGCGACGCCGCTGATGTTGTGGTGGGACCCCGGCATCTTGTTCAGATGGGGCAGCTTGACCACTTCCCGCACCTTGAAGACGTTGATCGCAAACAGTTGCTGGGCACCCAAACGGAACATCAGCAGTTCCAGGCGATTCTCCCCTACAAGCTGGGTACGTTGATCCACTGAATCCAATATGCTCGCCATATAACGCCCTTACGTCCATTTCCCGAAATTGCCCCGCACCGGAGCTGCGACATGCCAACCAGCCCCGCTTTCCCTGTCGGGACAACGCAAGCCTATATAGAAATAATGAAAAGCGTCGAGGAAAGATAGGATCTTGACCACGGGGCGTGATCATCGCCCCATCACTGCCTCATGGCAAGCACAGCCACGCACCGGCCCCGACAACAAGGGTATCGACCACACAGGGCCATTGCTGAACCCCGGCGTGCCGCTCTTGTCATCCAGCGCGGTCCGCCAGCAACGAAAAGACCGGCCACATGGGCCGGTCCTGGGATGTGCAGTGCGTCCGGGACGACTTAGAAGTTGTACTGCAGGGCCACGGCGACGATGTCGTCGGTGGACTTGTTCAGGCTGTTCTTGCCGGTGGAACCCACTTCGTCCAGCAGGTTGATCTTGTAGTCCACGTAGGCATTGAAGTTGTCGGTGAAGTTGTACCAGGCACCCACGGAGACGTATTCGGTCGCGGTGTCATCGATGCCGTGAGCGCTGTCCTTCACGTCGGTACGCAGGTAGGCCAGGGAGGGCTTGAACTTCGGCGTGATGTTGTACTGCACGACCGCTTCGTAGCCATCCATCTTCTCGGCGTAACCGCGCAGGGAGCCGGTGTCCACGAAGAGGTGATCTTCACCGTGGGAGTAGGTGGCAGCCATGTAGAGGTTGCCGACGGCGTACTTGGCGCCCACCCCGAACAGCTTGGCGTCGCTGTCGCCGCCGAAGCTCACGTTCTCGGCCTGCTCGTCGGTCTTGCCTGCCTGGTTGTAGGCGGCACCCAGGCTCAGGCCCATGTTGAAGTCATAGTTGGCAGAAAGGGCATACCCCTCGGAAGAACCTTTCGGGCTCCAGGTGCTGTTCGGGCCGACGCGCTCGCTGCGGCTCGCGTTCTGCGGGTCGTTGTTGCCGGTGAACTGGGCACCCAGGGTCAGCCCCTGCCAGTTGTACATGTACTGGGCCAGGCCGTTGGTGCGACCGGTGCCGAACACCTCGGTGTCCTTGCCCAGACCATCACCACCCCACTCCGGCAGCACGTCGGTGTAGTTGTTCACCGCCTTGGTGAACAGACCGTCCTGGCGACCGTAGCTGAAGGCACCGAAGCGATCGTGCTTGATGCCCGCATAGGCGTAACGCAGCTCGTCGTTGTCAGAACCGGAGACCGGCAGGTTGTACTCGGCGAAGCCGAACGCGGTCAGATCCTCGTCAACCTTGGTTTCACCTGCGATGTGCAGACGCAGGTAGCTGGCATCGCCTTCGGTGGCGTTGTCATCGGTGCCGTAGTACATGCCGTTGACGCGGCCGCCGATGTCCAGTTTGGTACCATTCTGATCGTAAACGTTGGCGGCCTGTGCACCACCGGCCAGCAGCAGGCTGGAGATGGCCATCGTCAATGCTGTCTTTTTCATTGTTCTTTCCTCAGGTGTAAGCACTCTCTGTCAGACCAGAGTTCGGTCGTGATGATCGGTTGATGTGCCGATGGCCTAAGGTAGATCCGGAAACCTTGATGGGAACTGAAGCGGCGAACGATTAATTATAAAAGCATCAATTCGAGCTAACGCCGCGACATATAGTGTCACATGAAATGACACCGATAGAATTTATGACCATAAAAAATCATATTTTCAACACAAGTTATCTGAAAAGCCTGATTAATGCAGTTTAATCCTTCAGCATAGCGAGAAGCAGGGGAGCCTTGCCGGGCGACACGGACTCCCCGCCTCTGTTCCCCGCCTCGTCAGACCGGCTGCCAGCCGCGCATGACCCTCAGCAGGTCCTTCCAGCTCACTATGCCCACCAGGGCGCCGTTTTCCAGCACAGGCAGACAGGAGATCTGGTGCTCCAGCATGAGGCCGGCGGCCTCTTTCAGGGAGCGTTCGGGGGAGACGGTGATGGGTTCACGGCTCATGATCTGGTGGGCGCGCCGGTTGAGGGTCTCGGTGTCCCGGTTCATCTCGGCATCCGTATCCAGATAGGGGCTGATGGCACGCAGCAGATCCCGGTCAGAGATGACCCCCACCAGCTTCTCTTCTTCCACCACCAGGAGGTGGCGGAAATGGGCCTGCTCGAAGATCTCCTTGATGACGCTCAGCCTGTCATCCATGGAAACGGTCGCGACCCGGGTCGTCATGATCTCTTTAATCAACATGGTCAGCCTCCTGCCCCCCAGATGTCTCTGTTATGACACGTTTTTCCGGCGGCAGCCATCCCCCCCGCCCTCAAGTGCAAATTTGTGTCATTTCACGTAAGATCCGCGCCAGTTTCTCTCCTTCAATCGAGCCAAGCAGACCCATCCATGATAGTTGCCAGTCAAATCGAACTGATCCGCGGCGGCCGCACGCTGCTGGACAATGCGTCCGCCACCATACACCCCGGCCACAAGGTGGGCCTGGTGGGCAAGAACGGCTGTGGCAAGTCCACCTTCTTTGCGCTGGTGCGGGGCGAGCTGGCCATCGACAACGGCAGCTTCAGTCTGCCCGCCGGCTGGCAGATTGCCGGCGTGGCCCAGGAGACCCCGGCGCTGGACTGCTCCGCCCTGGAATACGTGATCGACGGCGACAAGGAGTTCCGCGCCCTGGAGGCCGAGCTCGCCCAGGCCGAGGCGGATGACAACGGTCTGCTGGTGGCCGAGCTGCACGGCAAGCTCGATACCATAGGTGCCTACAGCATTCGCGCCCGCGCCGCCGAGCTGCTGCACGGTCTGGGTTTTGGCGGCGATCAGCTCGACTCGCCGGTCAGAAGCTTCTCCGGTGGCTGGCGCATGCGCCTGAACCTGGCCCAGGCGCTGCTCTGCCGCTCCGATCTGCTGCTGCTGGATGAACCGACCAACCACCTGGATCTCGACGCCGTCATCTGGCTGGAGAAGTGGCTCAAGGGCTATCAGGGCACGCTGGTGCTCATTTCTCACGACCGCGACTTCCTCGACTCCGTGGTGAATCGCATCATCCATATCGAGAACGGCAAGCTCAACGAATACAGCGGCGGCTACTCCGACTTCGAACTGCAACGGGCCGAGCACCTGGCCCAGCAGCAGTCCATGTACGAGAAGCAGCAGCGGGAGATGGCCCACATGCAATCCTATGTGGACCGCTTCCGCTACAAGGCCTCCAAGGCCCGTCAGGCCCAAAGCCGCTTGAAGGCCATGGAGCGGATGGAGAAGATCCTGCCCGCCCACGCCGACTCCGAGTTCAGCTTCGAGTTTCGCGAGCCCTCCGCTCTGCCGACCCCGCTCATCGCCATGGAGAACCTCAGCGCCGGTTACGGCGACAAGGTGATCCTGGAGAAGATCAAGCTCAACCTGGTGCCGGGGTCGCGCATCGGCCTGCTCGGTCGCAACGGCGCGGGCAAGTCCACCTTCATCAAGATGCTGTCGGGCTCCAACCCGCCCCTCTCCGGCAAGCTGGAGGTGAGCGCCGGGGTGAGCATCGGCTACTTCGCCCAGCATCAGCTCGAGACCCTGCGCCTCGATGACAGCCCCCTCGATCACCTGGTGCGCCTGGCCCCGGACAAGACCGAGCAGGAGCTTCGCAACTACCTCGGCAGCTTCGGTTTTCACGGCGACAAGGTACTCGACAAGGTGGCCCCCTTCTCCGGCGGTGAGAAAGCGCGTCTGGTGCTGGCCCTCATCACCTGGCAAAAGCCCAACCTGCTGCTCCTGGATGAACCGACCAACCACCTGGATCTGGAGATGCGCCACGCCCTGACCATGGCCCTGCAAGGGTTCGAGGGCGCCATGGTGGTGGTCTCTCACGACCGTCACCTGCTGCGCACCACCACGGATGACTTCTATCTGGTCCACGGCGGCCGGGTCGAGCCCTTCGACGGGGATCTCGACGACTACCACAAGTGGCTCGGCGAGCAGGAGAAAGAGGCCAATGCCAAGCCGGCAGATGGCACCGTCTCCGCCAACTCGGCGGTGGCGCGCAAGGATCAGAAGCGCCTCGAAGCCCAGTTCCGGCAAGCGACCCGGCCGCTGCGCCAGAAGCTCGAGAAGCTCGAAACCAGCATGGAGAAGCTGCAGGCCAAGCTGGCCGCGGTGGAAGAGCAGCTGGCCGATCCCGCCATCTATGAAGAGAGCGCCAAGGGCAAGCTCTCCGAGCTGCTCAAGTCCCAGGGCCCCCTCAAGGAGGAGCTGGAGCACGTCGAGCTGGAGTGGATGAGCCTCTCTGAAGAGCTGGAAACCATGGAGCAGGCCTTCTTTGCGTGATGAAGCCTTGATGGCCAGCGAGCGGGTCAGCCCCGACGCCCTGCCCACCCCTTCCGAGTTCTGGACATGGAGCACAGGTGCCTATGGCCAGCGCAGCCAGGACTGGCTCCACGTGCAAAGCATGGGGGGCAACGTCAACCTGGCACTCCTGCTGCACCACCTCGACCTGCTCCGGATCCCGGTCGACCTCACGGACTTGCAACCGGCCCTGGTACAGACCGAGGCGGTGCTGCTCCCCTGGCGCACCCTGCGCCAGCAGGCCAAGTCACGGGTGGGGGCCGAGGAGTACCAGACCATGCTGGCCCACGAACTGGAGCTGGAGCGGCTGCAACAGGGGGTCTTGCTGCAGACCCTGCGCACCCTCGCCCTGTTTCGCGGCGACAGCCGCAACCTGTTTCACTATCTATCGTTACTGGGTGCCCAGCAGGGCCCCCTCAGAGATCTCATATGCTGAGCTACCGCCACGCCTTTCACGCCGGCAACCACGCCGACGTGCTCAAACACGCCGTCCAGGCCCTGATCATCGAGTCCCTCAAGAAGAAGGAGAAACCCTTCATCGTGCTGGACACCCATGCCGGTGGCGGTCTCTACGACCTGCGCGGCGACTGGTCCCAGAAGAAAGCGGAATATGCCGACGGGATCAAACGCCTGTGGGATGAGCGGGCCCAGTGGTCTGCCATGGCCCCCTATCTGGGTGCCATCGAGGAGATGAACAGCGATGGCCAACTGCACTACTACCCCGGCTCGCCGGAGCTCTCCCGCCGCCTCATCCGCGATCAGGACAAGCTGGCGCTGATGGAGCTGCACAACAACGAGGTGGAGGATCTTCGCGCCAACATGGGGTACGACCCCCGCGTCGCCGTCCACCATCGCGACGGCTTCGAGGGGCTGGTAGCCCTGCTGCCCCCCACCCCGCGCCGCGGCCTGGTGCTCATCGACCCGCCTTATGAGCTCAAGGAAGATTACTTCGCCGTGGTCGATACCCTTAAAAAAGCGCAAAAGCGCTGGGCCACCGGCATCTACGCCCTCTGGTATCCCATCCTCGGGCAAGAGGCGGACAAGTCCCGCGACATGCTCAAAGCGATCAAGCGCGAGAACTTCGGCAACGTCCTGGTAGCGGAGCTGGAAGTGGCCGGCCAGACTGCCGATTGGGGCATGAACGGCTCAGGCATGCTGATCATCAGCCCCCCCTGGATGCTGGACGAGCAGATCGAAGCCTTCTTGAAACCCCTGTGCGCCAAGCTGGCCCAGGGCACCGGCGCCCAGTACAGGGTGGAGTGGCTGAGCAAGGCCGAGGCCTGATCCTCGGAACCACAGAAAATGAAAAAGGGCCTGTCACAGCAGGCCCTTTTTCATTGGGGCAGATGATCCGGCCCGCTCACCCTGGCCAGCCGCTCGGGCAGCCGGCTCGCCAGCCAGTCGATGGCGAGCCGGGTCTTGAGGGGCAGATGCGGACCACGGGGCCAGAGGGCGTTGATGGGATAGCGCCGACCCGGCAATCGGGCCAGCAGCTCGCGCAGCTCGCCCCGCTCAAGGTGAGGCCGCACCAGCCAGGTCGGCAGCCAGGCGAGACCAAAGCCCGCGATGGCCGCCTGGGTGATGGCGTTGAGATCGTCCATCTGCAACCGCCCTCTGGGTTGAACCTCGCGCCATGCCTCGGCCTCCTGCCACCACCACGACAGCACCCGCCCCTGGCGCAGATAGGCGATGCACTCGTGCTCCGCTAACTCGGCCAGGGTCACAGGTTCCCCCCGCTCGGCCAGATAGGCGGGCGAGGCGCAGAGCGTCATGCCGTGCTCCCCGAGCCTGCGCGCCGCCAGATCCAGGCTGTCCGGCGGCTCTGCGTTGCGGATCACCAGATCCACCCCCTCCTCCACCAGATCCACCTTGCGATCGCTGAACGACAGCTCCAGGGCCAGCCCGGGATGCGCCTTCGCCAGTGCCAGCAAAATGGGGGCCACGCACTGCTGGCCGAACAGCACCGGCATGGAGACCTTCAATCTGCCGTTGAGGGTGAGCTTGTTGCTGGCCAGCGCCGCTTCCCCAAGACGCACCTCCTCCAGCGCCCGCAGGCAGTGGCGATAGAAGAGCGCCCCCTCCTCGGTCAGGCTCTGGCTGCGGGTGGTGCGATGAAACAGTTGCACGCCGAGACGCAGCTCCAGCCGCGCCACCCCCTTGCCCACCGCCGAGCGGGTGAGGTGAAGCCGCTCCGCCGCCTGGGCGAAGCTGCCCGCCTCCACCACGGTGGCGAAGAGATCGATGCCGTTGAGCGTGTTTGCCATCTATTGCATACCTTTTGGAACCAATATGGCGAAATACTATCAGCACTGCGGAAAAAAATGACTGGTAAGCTCCCTTCATTCTTCACACGTTTCAGATGGAGTTCCCCTCATGAGCCAGATCCTGCTGCTGCAATCCAGCCTCAACGGCCCCGCATCCCGCACCAACCAGTTGATGGAGCGCTTCCTGCAAACACGCCGGGAACAGGGCCATCAGGACCAGGTGGTGGTGCGCGACCTGACCGCCCTCGACTTGCCCGTCCTCGACAGCCCGTTGTTTCACGCCCTGCGCGGGGCTGAACCGGCCAATGAGGCCATCCGGCAGGCGGTGGCGCTGTCGGATCGGCTGATTGCCGAACTCAAGGCCGCCGACCTGCTGCTGATCGGCGCCCCCATGTACAACCTCAATGTACCGACACCCCTCAAGAACTGGTTCGATCTGGTGGCACGGGCCGGGGTGACTTTCCGTTACACCGACACCTACCCCATGGGGCTGGTGGAGGGGGTCAACGCCCTGGTGTTCAGCAGCCGCGGCGGCGTGCATCAAGGACAGACGACAGATGCGGTCACCCCCTACCTCAAGTCCGTGCTCGGCCTGATGGGCATCCCGGTGGACTTCGTCTACGCAGAGGGGATGGATCTGCGCCCCCACGGGGCGGAGCAGGGAATGCGCGAGGCCCATGCTCGAATCGCTGACCTAGGCAGGTAGGGCCATCACCCGATCTTGCCCCTTCCAACCGGCCACCTGCTGCGCGGGACATTCCAAATAAAAAAGCCCCGCAAGGGGCTTTTCTATAACTGCGGCAGTAGCGGGAGAGACTAGGCTTGCCTGGCATCGGCGCCTGCGGGCATGTCCCGCCAGAGCGCCAGAATGAGCAGCGCCAGCAGGGCAAAGGGCGGCACCAGGCAGAGCAGTACGCACAGGAAGGTGACGAGCCCCGGGTGGCGGCTCTTGCGCCGGGCCAGTCGCCAGGCCACCACGCCGACGACGATCATCAGCAGCAGCATGAAGAGAACAAACAGGTTGGAGTTGATGGTCATGAAAGCTCCTTTTTCATGGCAAAAGGCACACTCTAGCGCCGTTGCGGTCCCGGGCAACTCCCTATCTGGTGGTGCCTCCCCCTGGTCGATAGGCATTTTCTATTTCGCCGATAGATGAGAATGGTTTTCATTTGATGGGATTCTGGGTGATACTGCCTTCATCGCCAGAGGAGACACCACCATGAAAAAGACCATCAGCTTCGCCATCCTGCACTTCAGTGTCGCCTTCACCGTGGCTTACCTGCTGACCGGCGAACTGCTCACCGCCAGCCTGATCGCCCTCATTGAGCCCGCCGTGAACACGGTCGCCTTCTACTTCCACGACCTTGGCTGGCACAAGCTCAAGCCTGAGCACAGCCTGCAGGCCAAGACCAGCAGCTTCGCCCTGGTCCACTTCTCGGTGGCCTTCGGTGTCGCCTACCTGCTGAGTGGCGAGCTGCTCACCGGCGGCGTGATGGCACTGATAGAACCTGCCATCAACACCGTCGTCTTCTTCTTCCACGAGCGGCTGTGGCGCAGCCGCCAGACCTTGGCGCTGGCCGGCGTCTGATTGCCATGCAGGGCCGCCCGGCACCCAAAAACACGGGGTGCTCCTGCCTCCTTCGGGTGTAAAGTGTGCTCTGATCACGGGGCATCATGCCCCCTGTTGGAGCCCTGTCGATGAACAAGATCTTGCTTGGAACCCTGCTGTTTTCCCCTCTGCTGGCCACGGCGGCCACCCCGTCCTTCGAGTGCGCCAAGGCGAAAGGCGCCGCCGAAACCCTCATCTGCAAGGATGCCGGGCTGGCTGCGCTGGATAACGAGCTGTCAGCCCTCTATCCCAAGGCGATTGCCGGGTTCTCCCCCGAGCAGCAGAAGAGCGAGCGCGCCATCCAGCGCGGCTGGATCAAGGGGCGCAACGACTGCTGGAAGGCGGGCGATCTGCGCCAGTGCGTGGAAGAGAGCTACCAGTTGCGGATCACCGAGTTGCAGATAAAAGGCGGCCAGCTGAGGGTGCCGACGCCGGTCGATTATCAGTGCGGCAAGAGCGTCACCCTCTCCACCTACTTCTATAACGAGGCCAAGCGGCCCGCCGCCATGATCAATTTGAGCGAGGGTAACAACCAGCAGCAGGTGCTCGCCTATGAGACCCCCAGCGCCAGCGGCGCCCGGTACGAGGGGCAAAACCTCACCCTCTGGACCAAGGGGAGCGACGCCATGCTGGAGCGCTACGGTCAGCCCACCCTCAACTGCAGCGAGATCCCGGGCAACTGATCCCCGGCCCGGCCAGAGGCCGGGCAACCACTCCCGAACAGGCAGCAAGAGGGTCACCAGTTGGTGGCCACTCGCCCCCTTTTACCTATGCCCAGCCCCCTCTCGCCAATCCAGCCCGAGCGCCAGGCTTTCGGGCTGGCCTCCATTTGTTGATCTTGCCCGGCAATTCGCCATTTCCTCCTTTCCCTTCGCTCGCGGGCCATTAATATAGCCAATTGGCAACACACGTCTCGTCGGAGTCTCCCATGAGCCATGCCAACCACGCCCCTTTGGTCAATCGCAGCAAGCTGGAAGCTGAAATCCAGTGCGGTTGCGTCGCCAAAGGGCACAACCGGTCAGAGGTAAATGACTGATTCAACCATGTCGAGTGGAGTGAATGTATGGAAACGCACACACTGCATCGGGGTCGGCTGATCGACCATCTCCAGCTGGTAGTGAAAGACCTGACCGCTAGCGAGCGCTTTTACAGGGCCATACTGGCCACCCTCGATGTGCCAATCGGCGGCGCGGGTGAGGGTTACTTCTGGGCTGACGAGCTCTTTGTCACTGCCATCGACAGCCCGGCTGCGCTCGGCGCACTGACCGGTCGCCATCACCTCGCCTTCCAGGCGCAGGACCGCGCCACAGTCGATCGCTTCTATCAGGCAGCGCTGGCCCATGGCGGCCAGGATAACGGCGCCCCCGGCGAGCGGGTCTATCACCCCGGCTATTACGCCGCCTTTGTCCTCGATCCGGACGGCAATAATATCGAAGCTGTGTATCACGGCGAGGCAACGCGGAGTGCAGAATCGGTGGAAATTCGGTTTTAGCAAATAACAGAACACCGGTGGTATGGACTTCGCCATAGTGCAACCAGGTGGCTACACCTCACTAAAAATAATGGAAGGGTTTGTGCATGAGTTCTACTAATATGTGGGATGCAAGGAAATTCCAAGAAAATGTAGGATCCCTAAATTCAAGATTCAATATGTTATTTTTGAGCGATATAGCACCATTCATTACAAACCCTAATAGTGATAGAAAAGTGTCCTTGAGAGCTATAATTGCTCTAAATACTAACCAAATCCAAGCAAACCTTCATAATGCCCTTAATGAAATTGAGAAAGAGTTGAGGGATAACGCTCATTTTTTGCTGAAACAAAAAGGCTTCTCCGACATTGAATCCCAAACATACCTATCAAGTAAATTCCCTTCTGGGTTTATCAAATCAAACATAATTAATGAGCTTAATTCAACCATCGAATCACTTAACAAATTAAGTGCCTTAGCGGTAGTTCACCTCAGTGTGTTGGAAACAAACTCAGGGTTGGGTGGTATATTGAAAGGACTTTTCAAGGGATACTCTAACCCAATTGATGGTATTTCCCATATATTCGGAAAAGGAAGCATGCAGATTGAAGTGAATACTAGCTTGCAAGGTTTTAATTCTACTGCGCTTTTAGTCGGTCAATCTATAGATTCAGTTTCTAAATTATTACATAAAGTTGTTTTGGAAAAATGGAATGATTTTGGAGCTATGATGGAAAATTTGTAGACTTAACAAATAACTAATGCGGAACTGCTAAAACTTGCCTCGATTCCGCTTAGTTAAACCAGCGACACCCACCACCTTCATAACAGACTTGCCTGACAAGGTGCTGTCCCTTATCACTGCCCCCCATCGAGAAGCCAGCGCTGCTTGTACAGTATCTGCTGTGCCAACAGCGCGCCCCTCCCCCCTGGGGATGTAATCCCCCCTGCCACTGGCCTATAGTGAGCCCCCACTCGAACAACCTTTGCGAGCAACACCATGTATATCGGCGAATTTGCCCGGCTGGCGGGCACCACTCCCAAGGCAGTCCGCCTCTACGAGCAGCTCGGGCTGCTGCCCGAGCCCAGGCGGCACGGCAAGTATCGCGTCTACCGGGCCGAGGATCTGGAGTGGGTCGGCTTTATCCGCGAGGCCCAGCGGCTTGGCTGCAAGCTCGGGGAGCTGGTTCCCCTGCTCGCGGGCGTCACCAGCCTCGACCACTTCCCCTGGCAGAAGGTGGAGCAGCTTATCGCGGACAAGCTGGCGCAGATCGAGGCGGAGGTCGCCAGGCTGCAACGCCAGCATCAGGGCTTGAGCCAGTGCGCCACGCTGCTGGCGCAGCACCCCTGCCGCTATGGCGCCCCGGCGCGGCAATCCCCCGACGGGCGGGATCATCCCGCCGCCGCGGATCGGGGTCAAAAGGTGGCTTGACTCTGTCCCATGGGACAAGGGGTGTAATGGGGGCTCACTTCAAGGAGCCATACCATGACCCCCAACCTGCTTGTTCTCAACGGCAACCCCAAACCCGACAGCCTCTGCCACGCCCTCGCCCGAGAGTATGCCCGCAGCGCCGAGCAAGGGGGCGCGCGCGTCACCCTGCATCACGTGGGGGAGCTCGCCTTCGCGCCGGATCTTCACCATGGCTATGACGAGGTGCAGCCCCTCGAACCGGATCTGCAGGCGGTGCAGCAGAGCCTGACGCAAGCCCACCATCTGGTGATCGTCGCCCCCGTCTGGTGGGGCCACCTGCCTGCCCGGCTCAAGGGGCTGCTGGATCGCACCCTGCTGCCGGGTTTCGCCTTTCGCTACCAGCCGGGGAAGGCGTACCCGGAGCAGTTGCTCGCCGGCAAGACGGCGCGCCTGCTGCTCACCATGGACAGCCCCCCCTGGTATTACCGCTGGTGGCAGGGTGCCCCCCTGGATCGCACCCTGGACAAGCCGGTGCTGGGGCTGTGCGGCATCCGGCTGACCCACCGCCAGCATCTGGGGCCCGTCCACACCTCGGATGAGGGGGCCCGCCAGCGCTGGCTTGCCCAGGCCGGGGCCGCCGCCCGCCAGGATGTGCAGCGGCTGGGCAGGCGCCCCGCCTAATCCCTGCCATGGGCATGTTTTGCCCATTAAAAAGCCCCGCAGTTGCGGGGCTTTTGTCGTCGAGGCGGGGGTTATTTTGCCGCAATCGCGTCTGCAATGGGGCTCTGGAACTCCTGCTCGGCTTCTGCGAAGCGATCCTGCATGGCCTTGGAGGGGGCCTTGTCCAGCAGGCTGAACAGCACGATGGCCAGGGTGGCAAACAGGAAGCCCGGGATGATTTCGTACAGACCCAGCCAGCCGAACTGCTTCCAGATGATGACGGTCAGGGCACCGACCAGCATGCCAGCCAGGGCGCCGTTGCGGGTCATGCGGGACCAGAGCACGGAGAGCAGCACCACGGGGCCGAAGGCGGCACCGAAACCGGCCCAGGCGTAGCTCACCAGCCCCAGCACCCGGTTTTCCGGGTTGGTGGCGACGGCGATGGCCACCAGGGCGATCAGCAGCACCATGGCGCGGCCGACCCACACCAGCTCTTTCTGGGAGGCGTTCTTGCGCAGGAAGGGCTTGTAGAGATCCTCGGTGATGGCGCTGGAGCAGACCAGCAGCTGGCAACTGAGGGTACTCATGACCGCCGCCAGGATGGCGGAGAGCAGCACGCCGGCAATCCAGGGGTTGAACAGGATCTTGGAGAGCTCGATGAAGACGCGCTCCGGGTTGGCGGTCACGCCGCCCGCCTGCTCGGTGAAGGTGGAGAAGTAGGCCAGGCCGAAGAAACCGATGGCCACGGCGCCACCCAGGCACAGCACCATCCAGGTCATGCTGATGCGACGGGCGCTGGCCATGGAGTGGTGGGAGTCCGCCGCCATGAAGCGCGCCAGGATGTGGGGCTGGCCGAAGTAGCCCAGGCCCCAGGCCATCAGGGAGATGATGGCGATGAAGTCCAGGTTCTTGAACATGTCGAGGTTGCTGGCGTTCTGCGCCGCCACCTGCACCATGGCGGTGTCGATGCCGCCCACGGCGATGATGACGAACACCGGGGTCAGGATGAGGGCGAAGATCATCAGGGTCGCCTGCACGGTGTCGGTCCAGCTTACCGCGAGGAAGCCGCCGAAGAAGGTGTAGGTGATGGTGGCCGCGGCACCGATCCAGAGGGCGGTGTCATAGCTCATGCCGAAGGTGCTCTCGAACAGGCGGGCACCGGCCACCACGCCGGAGGCGCAGTAGATGGTGAAGAACAGCAGGATCACCAGGGCGGAGAGGATGCGCAGCACCCGGCTCTTGTCTTCGAAGCGGTAGGTGAAGTAGTCCGGCAGGGTCAGGGCGTTGCGGTTCTTCTCGGTGTGAACCCGCAGCCGACCGGCCACCCAGCGCCAGTTGAAGTAGGCGCCGATGATGAGGCCGATGGCGATCCAGCTCTCGGAGATGCCGCCGATGAAGACGGCGCCAGGCAGGCCCATCAGGAGCCAGCCACTCATGTCGGAGGCACCGGCGGAGAGGGCAGTCACCCAGCTCCCCATCCGGCGGCCGCCGAGAATGTAGTCGTCAAAGTTACGGGTGGCGCGATAGGCGATGAAGCCGATCAACACCATCCCGAGGATGTACACCAGAAAGGTGATGAGCATGGGGGTGCTAGCTGTCATTCAAAACTCCGTTATGTGACGTCTGTGCCCGTTCTTGCGACGGACTCTTCCTTAAAAAAACCGGCCTAGAGTAATCAGCAGATCGCCGGACCACAACCACTTTTAACAAATAAAAAACACATAGAAAACGTTTAACACCTAACCAAGCAACCACTCAATTGCAATAAGGCCGGATTTTATCCCGACCTGCCAAGGGTTTACCCTGATGATCCCCTCCCCCGCGCCATAAAAAAGCCCCGACAGTGGCCGGGGCTCGGAATACCGACGGGCGGGATCAGCGGTTGATGGCGATGGGCATGCCGCTGCGCTGCTCCAGGGCCTGCTTGACCAGCTGGGAGTCGCTGTCCGCGTGGGCGATGAAGCGGGTCACGGCGGTGGACATGGGCAGCGGGGCCGGCAGGCTGGAGTTGAACTCCTCCTGGTTGCGGGAGAGGGGCTGGTGCACTTCCAGGTAGCGGCGGCCATCCGGCTCGACAGAGGCCTTGATGGGCTGGTTCACGAACTGGACGCGGGTACCGACCGGGACCTGCTTGAACAGGTACTCGATGTCGTCGTTGCGCAGACGCACGCAGCCGTGGCTCACCCGCAGGCCGATGCCGAACTGGGCGTTGGTGCCGTGGATGGCGTACATCTTGCCGATGTAGAGCGCGAACAGCCCCATGGGGTTGTCCGGACCGGCCGGCCAGACCGCAGGCAGGGTCTCGCCACGGGCGGCGTACTCGGCGTGCATCTTCGCGGTCGGGGTCCAGGTCGGGCCCGCCTTCTTGCGCTGCACGCTGGTCACCCAGTCTTCCGGGGTGTCGGTGCCGAGCTGGCCGATGCCAATCGGCAGCACTTCCACCACCTTCTTGCCTTTGGGGTAGTAGTAGAGGCGCATCTCGGCGACGTTTAGCACGATGCCTTCACGGGGGGCATCCGGCAGGATCAGCTGATGCGGCACGACCAGCTTCTCGCCCGCCTGCAGCAACAGGGGGTCTGCCTTGGGGTTGGCTTCCAGCATGTTGGTCAAGCCGAGCTGGAATCTGGCCGCTGCCGCTTCCAGGGGTTGGCCCGCCTCTTCCGGGGACACCACGTAGTCCAGGTTCTCCCCCACCAGGCGGCTGTTGGCTGCGGGCAGGGCATATTCGATGGCGAGGGCGGGCATGGCGGCCAGGATCAGGGAGCAGCACAGTGCGGCCGCCGTGTTGTGGAGGAGCTTCATAACTTTCCTGTGATAAAGGGGGTGGTTCAGCACTCTGGCCAGCGCGGAGGCGACGGGCGCGCCCGGGGCGAAGAGAAGGCCGCCATTTTTCTCCTCTGCCATGCAAATTTCAACCGCCACGTGCTGACGGGTCGGTGATTAAATACGGTGCCGCGCTGCGCCGCGGCACCTTGTCATAAGCGGGATCAGCCGTTTTTCCAACTGTGCATGTCATAACCGGTTGGCGACTGATGCAAACGCAGATGGAATTGCTCAATTATCGCAAATATGTGGTCGAAAATATCAGCCTGTATCCCTTCATACTCGGCCCAGGCGGTGGTCGCCGTGAAGCAGTAGATCTCCAGCGGCAGGCCGTCCGTGGTCGGTGCCAACTGGCGCACCATCAGGGTCATGTCCTTGCGAATGCCCGCATGAGCCCGCAGGTAGGCGTCCAGATAGGCGCGCAGGGTGCCGAGGTTGGTGAGGTGGCGACCATTGATGGGGCAGCTGATGGCATCGCTGAGCTGCTGGTTGTAGCTGCTGAGCTCCTGCTCCTTGCGGCTGAGGTAGGGCGCCAGCAACCTGGCCTGCTTGAGCTGCAACTGCTCCTGCGAGGTGAGGAAGCGCACGCTGGTCATGTCGATGTTGACGCTGCGCTTGATGCGGCGCCCGCCGGATTCGGTCATCCCCTGCCAGTTCTTGAAGGAGTCGGAGATGAGGGCATAGGTAGGGATGGTAGTGATGGTCTTGTCCCAGTTCGACACCTTGACCGTGGTGAGGCCGATGTCGGTCACCTCGCCGTCCGCCCCGTACTTGTCCATCTGCAGCCAGTCACCGACGCTAAGCATGCGGTTGGCGGAGAGCTGGATACCCGCCACCAGGCCCAGGATGGGGTCCTTGAACACCAGCATCAGGACCGCGGTCATGGCCCCCAGGCCGCTGAACAGGAAGAGCGGCGACTTGCCGAGCAGCAGGGCGATCATCAGGATGCCCACCAGGATGCTGGCCACCAGTTTCACCCCCTGGAAGATGCCGCGCAGGGGCAGATCCCGCCCAAGCCGGGTATGACGGCTCAGGGAGAGCAGGCAGTCGAGCAGAGCAAACAGGGCCAGCAGCAGGAACAGCAGGATCCAGAGCTGGGCCAGCAACTCGATAAGCGCCAGGCTCTCGGACGCTTTGGGCAGCCAGATCTCCGCCTGACCGAGCAGCACGGCGCCCTGGAACACGAAGGCGAGCCGGTAGAAGAGGCGTTGCTGCAACTGGGGCGGCAGCCACATCTGCTTGGTCTTGCCAAGCAGCCCCACCAGGCGCACCAGCAGGATGCGGTGCAGCACCAGGTGCAGCACCATGGCGGTCAGCACGATGAACCCCAGGGCAATCACCAGGGCCATCATGGGGGTTACATCGACCCCCAGGCCTGACAACCAGTTGAAAAACATCTCTTTCATCGTTACCTCCGCAATATCACACAGCGGTCAGGGTACGCATCTGGTCCCCCATGTCAAATGACAGGCCGATCACTATTGCCGAAACGACAACGCCCGGCAGGGGCCGGGCGTTGTCGTCACCAGAGGGTGCCTTAGCCGACCAGGCTCAGGGCATCACGGGCGATCACCAGCTCTTCGTTGGTGGGCATCACCAGGGCCAGACGGCTGCCTTCGACGGTGATGGGGCCTTCACCGCCCAGTACGGCTGCGTTGTTGGCCTCCTTGTCGATCTTGAAGCCGAGCAGGGCCAGTCGGGCCAGCACCATCTCGCGCACCATGGCGGCGTTCTCGCCGATGCCGCCGGTGAACACCAGGGCGTCAAGGCGACCATCCATGGCGGCAGCATAGGCACCGACGTACTTGGCAACGCGATAGGTGAAGACGTCCAGTGCACGCTTGGCACCGGCGTCGGTGGCGTAGTTGCCGGTGACGTAGCGGCAGTCGCTGCTCTCCTCGGTCATGCCCAGCAGGCCGGATTCGCGGGTCAGCACCTGGTTGATCTTGTCCACGCTGTAACCCAGGTTGTCGTGCATGAAGAAGACGATGGCAGGGTCGATGTCACCGGAGCGGGTGCCCATCGCCAGCCCTTCCAGCGGGGTCAGCCCCATGGAGGTGTCGACGGACTCGCCGTTCTTGATGGCGCAGACGGAGGCACCGTTGCCCAGGTGGCAGTTGATGATGTTGAGCTCATGGAGCGGTTTGCCCAGCGCCTTGGCGGTCTCTTCGGCGATGAAGCGGTGGGAGGTGCCGTGGGCGCCGTAACGACGGATGCCGTTCTCGCGATAGAGCTTGTAGGGCAGCGCGTAGAGGTAGGCTTCCTCTGGCAGGGTCTGGTGGAAGGCGGTGTCGAACACGGCCACGTTCTTGTCGGCCAGGGCCGGGAACACCTTGAGGGCGGCACGGATGCCGATGAGGTGCGCCGGGTTGTGCAGGGGGGCAAACGGAATGGCGGCTTCGATGCCGGCGATCACGCCGTCATCGATGCGCACGGAGCGGGAGAACTGCTCGCCGCCGTGCACGATGCGATGGCCGATGGCGACCAGCTGATCGGCCAGGGCGGGATCCTGGGGCAGGATGTGGCCCACGATGTGGTCGAGGGCTTCCTGGTGCGCGGCACCGGCGCCCAGCATGGCGTCGCCCTTGACCCCGTGGAGTTTCCATTTGATACGTGCGTCATCCAGATTGAAGCATTCGGCCAGGCCGGACAGCATGTCCTCGCCCGTTTCAGCGTCCATTACGGCAAATTTCAGGGAAGAGCTACCGCAGTTAAGGATCAATACCAACTTGCTCATGTTCTACATCTTCCTGTGCTTCGGCTTTACGCCGACAGTGTCGTGTCATCCAGCGATGGATGGGATTCCCCTGCCGGGGGCTTATGGTCGCAGGAGGGTGCGTCCAATTTTTCAAATCGTTGGGCGCAGACCGTTCGTCTGGCGCGCGCGTCGAATCAGCGATTCGCAACGGGCCTCTGTTGGCCCAATCACTCGGGACTCCAGGCCCCGGTTGCCACTCAGGCGCCGGTCAGCAGCGACTGGTGAACCTTGACGACCAGCTTCTTGACCGGACCTGGGGTCGTCAGGGTACAGAGAGGGCGATGCAGTTCTCCCGGCCAGAAGATGGCGAAGTCGCCGGGCTGCAACGCCAGATAACTGGTCTGCTCGTCATCGACGAACCAGAGATCGGGGTGAGGATGATCGGCACCGTCCCGGCTGTAGGCGTGAGGGCCCACGCCGATCCACTCCTCGCCGCGCAGCAGCAGCTGGATGTCCAGATACTGCTCATGAAACTCGCCCCGGCGATCCGCCACCGGCTCTGTCAGATCCTCGCTCACCAGGCAGAACAGCATGAGGCCGTCGACCTCCTGCTTGCCGAGGGGGGCGTGCAGCCAGCGTTCGACGCTTTGCACCACCTCGGCCACGATACGGTTCAGGGGGGCGGGCAAGGGGGTGCGTTGCAAGGTATCCAGACTGCCGGTGATCATGAGGTTCGCATCCTTAGATATATCTGTGGTCTATCTTTGTGCACCAATGAAAAAGGACCATTGAAGGTCCTTTTATCGTCTCGTCTGCCATTCGTGCAGACGGGGGCGCTGTCGCTTCCTAGCCGATGGCGCCGAGTCACTGTTGCATACTCGTCCGCCCCTGCCAAGAGATACTCGCCCATTCACCCGATGATCGTACCAGTTGAAACAATATTATTCACTACCCAATCTCCCCCGACTTTGACCAGACGCAAAAACGGGAGCATCTGCTCCCGTTTTTTTTCCATCACCCGCTCAAAGCGGTGCCATTCAAACCTTGCCGGCGTTTTCCACCGGCTTGGCGTACATGGCGCGCCAGATGGCCTTGTGCTCTTGTGGCACCTCGGACTGGCGAGTCAGGAAGGCACTCTGCTCTATGGTGCTGGCCTTGCCGGGCACATCCGCCGCGAGGTAGTTGCCCGGGAAGAGGCGATAGCTGCTCCAGATCGCCTTGTCGATGAGCGCCGCCAGCTCGTCCGGATCGCTGAAACCCTCGGTGATGGGGGCGCCGAAGGAGACATGTACCCGCCCCTTCTGGCCGACGATGCCCGCGACGATACTCTCGATGTCCTCGAACTCGCCCTTCTCGTAGCTGCCGTTGACCGACTTCTCGTAGAGCTCGCGCGCCTTGGCCTTGTCGGTGGGATCCAGCTCGTAGCTGATGCTCACCGGCACGATGTTGAGACTGCGCATGTAGTCGACGAACTCGATCTTCTGCTTCTTGCCGTCCACGTAGAACATCTTGAGGATGGCCGGATCCGTCTTGTCGTCCCCGTCCTTGGCGCGCCCCTCCTTCTGGGCGATCCAGATGGAGTGCCCCTCGTGCACCGACTGGCCGATGTAGGCCGACAGCTCTCCGAGGGCCTTCATCATCTCCCGCGGTCCCTTGGCAGAGCGCTTGACGATGAAGCTCTTGTTGAGCTTCATCAGCTCGGTGGCGCAGGGCTTGCGCAGCAGGTTGTCGCCGATGGCGATGCGCACGGTATCGAAACCGTGGGTGTGCAGTCCCCAGTTGACGAACGCCGGATCCATGGCGATGTCCCTGTGGTTGGAGACGAACAGGTAGCCCTGCTCCTTCTTGAGGTGTTCGAGCCCGGAGAAGCTCACTCCCTGGGTGGAGGTGGCGATCATCCGGGTCATGTAGCGGGTCACCCCCATCTGTACCTGATGGATGGTGCTGACCTTGGCCCACTTGTGGCGCAGGAACTGGCGGATCAGCGGGCGAATGGCCCAACCCAGCCAGCTCATCAGGGAACCGAAGCGGTATTTGGCGATGGCGCCGATAAACTCGTCATCCTGGATCAGCCGCTCGATGGCAGCCGGTACTTCTTCATCGCGATAGGGGCGAATGTCCGCGAATCTATCTACTTCTGTCACAATGTCTGCCTTGCATGTATGGAGTCGCGGCCTGCGTCTGCCGGCCGGGAAAATTCAGGGCGCAATTTTACACGCTTTTATCCCCAGGGGTATGAGAGGCGTACAGATAGTGCGATCTTGCAGTGAAAAAGCGATGGCGGTCACCCGCCAGCCCCCCTTTCTACAACGGCTGCGCTAGCCAGCGGGGTTGATGAGCGCGGTGAGGACGTGGTCCTCCCAGCGGCCGTTGATCATCAGATAGTCCCGAGCGTACCCCTCCTGCTCGAACCCCAGCCGTTCGAGGAGCGCGCCGCTTCGCAGGTTCGCGGGCATGTAGCTGGCCATGATGCGATGCAGGCCCCGCTCCCGGAACAGGTGATCGATGCCGGCGGCCACCACCTCCTGCATCAGGCCCTGCCCCTCGTGCTCCTTGTCGATGGCATAGCCCAGGTGGCACGCCTTGAACATGCCCATCACAATGTTCGTGAAATTGCAGGTGGCGAGCACCCGCTCCCCCCTGGGATCGAGCGCCACCAGTTGCACGGCACTGCCCTCGAAATAGTGGCCGTAACCGTCGCGCAAGCGGGTCTGCCAGTGGGCGAGGGTGTAGAAGCTCTCCTCCCGCCTGGGCTCCCAGGGGGACAGGTGGGTGCGATTGCGCAGATAGAAATCCACCATCAGGCAGGCCCGCTCCGGGGTCAGCACGGTCAGCCGGGTACGGGGGGTGGCAATGTGGGGCAACGTCGTCATCTCACACTCCGGGGGTTGGAAGCAGACAAAAGGGTCATCAGAGATCCCTCAGCCTCAGCCACTCGTCCCGCAGCAGGCCGTAGTGCACATGATCCACCACCCTGTCCGCCAGCCGCTCCGCCCGCCGGGTGATCCCCTCCTGGGTCATTCCCAGCCGCTCGCACACGGCCCGGCTCGCCTCGTTCTCGAGGGCGGCGCTGATCTCTACCTTCTCCATCCCCATCTCCTCGAAGGCGTGATGGATCAGGGCCTGGCAGGCCCGGGTGATGATGCCATGCCCCTGCCAGCGCTCCGCCAGCCAGTAGCCGATGGTCACCTTGCCGAGCTCGTGATCGATCTCGTTGTAACCGATGACGCCGACCACCTCCCCCTGATACTCGATGGCCGTGGTCAGCCCCTCCCCCCGGGCAAACTTCTCGATGGCGTGGCGAATGAAGGTGGCGCTGTCGGCGGGCTGCTGGATGTGGGGTACCCAGGGCAGCCACTGGGAGAGGTAATCGCGGTTGCGCTGGCAGAGGCGAAACAGCTCGCTGGCCATGTCGGGTTGCAGGAACAGGAGCGCCAGCTCGTCATCCAGTTGCCATGAAAACATCGCCACTCCTCCCCGGTTCCGCTCCGGCCATCTGCCGTCATGGGAGCCAATGTAGTCAATCAATCCCTTGTTTGCCAAGGACTTTTCAACCGACTTCCCCCCTGGCAACCCCCATATGGCGATCCCCATGCGGGCACCTTGATCCCAAGGTCATCAATCACCCCTCACAGCGGTTCAACATGCTGCCATTACTAGTATTTGTGGATGATTGACGCTGTAAAAGTGAATCGTGCTACCTGTTTTCGCTGCCCTGTGACAAATGACAGGCCGTTATTTCCCCCCTTCCCACTAGTGTAAGAGCGCCGGGCAACGGACCCGGCGTGTAATCTTCATCGACTAAGGAAAGACGAGATGAACAAAGTCTATTTGGCCGTCATGCTGGCCTGCTGGGGAAGCGCCGCCATGGCGGCAGAACAGGTGGAAGTGAACCAGGTCTCCGACCTGGCCGGTGCGGTGAGTGGCGCCGCCAAGATTGGCGCCCTTGGCGCCGGGGATGGCGAGTTTCGCAAGGTGCGGGCGGTGACGCTGCCCAATGGCCAGCAGCGGATACGCTATGAGCAGACCTGGCAGGGGATTCCGGTGTGGGGCCAGGTTCTGGTGGCCGATCAGGCGCTGGGGGGCCAGGTCAATCAGGTGTCCGGCACCATGCTGCGCAAGATCGATGCCGACCTGACGGGCCCGGCCGTTGCCCTCTCCGCCAGCGACGCCGCACGCCAGGCTCGCAGCGGTGCCAAGGGGAGCAACGAACAGGTCAAGCTGTTCGTGATGCAGGATGAGACCGGCCAGGCCAGACTGGTCTATCTGGTCTCCTGGCTCGCCGCCAGCAAGGAACCGAGCCGCCCCTTCGTGATGATCGACGCCCAGACCGGCAGCGAGCTCAAACGCTGGGAGGGGATCAACCACAAGGACGCCACCGGCCCGGGAGGCAACGTCAAGACCGGCAAGTATTTCTACGGCGCCGACTTTGGCCCCCTGCAGGTAGATGACAACTGCCGCATGACGGGGACCAACGTGGACACCCTCAACATGAATCACGGCACCACGGGGGGCACCATCCACCAGTTCACCTGCCCGGAGAACACGGTCAAGGAGATCAACGGTGCCTATTCCCCTCTCAACGATGCCCACTACTTCGGCAACGTGGTGTTCGACATGTACCGCAACTGGTACAACACGGCGCCGCTGAGCTTCAAGCTCAAGATGCGGGTGCACTACAGCCGCAACTACGAGAACGCCTTCTGGGACGGCAGCCAGATGACCTTCGGCGACGGGGCCACCACCTTCTATCCGCTGGTGAGCCTGGATGTGGCGGCCCACGAGGTGAGCCATGGCTTCACCGAGCAGAACTCAGGACTGGTCTACTCCGGTCAGTCTGGCGGCATCAACGAGGCCTTCTCCGACATGGCGGGGGAAGCGGCCGAATACTACATGAAGGGCAGCAACGACTGGCTGGTGGGGGCCCAGATCTTCAAGGGCAACGGCTCCTTGCGCTACTTCGAGGACCCGGCCCGGGACGGCAAGTCCATCGGCCACGCCAGCGATTACTATGACGGCATCGACGTGCACCACAGTTCCGGGGTCTACAACCGCGCCTTCTACCTGCTGGCCAACACCAGCGGCTGGCAAACCCGCAAGGCGTTCGAGGTGTTCGTGCTGGCCAACCGCCTCTACTGGGGCCCCAACACCACCTTCGATCAGGGGGCGTGCGGGGTGACCAGGGCCGCCACGGATCTCGGCTACAGCGTGAGCGACGTGGCAGCCGCCTTCACCGCCGTCGGGGTCAATGCCACCTGCGGCGGCACCACGCCCCAACCGGGCAGCGTGCTGCAAAACGGGGTACCGGTGAGCAATCTCACCGCCGCCAAGAGGGGCAAGCTGAACTTCACCGTCGAGGTGCCCGCCGGCAGAAGCCAGCTGGTGGTGACCAGCAGCGGCGGCAGCGGGGATGCGGATCTCTACGTGAAGTTCGGCAGCGCGCCGACCGCCAGCAGCTATGACTGCCGCCCCTACAAGAGCGGCAATGCCGAAACCTGTACCCTGAACGCCCCCAAGGCGGGGACCTGGCACGTGCAGCTGAGCGGGTTCAGCGCCTTCTCCGGCGTCACCCTCAAGGCCAGCTACTGAGTCTGAGCGGGCATCAAGGGGAATTAGCGAAGAGCGCCGGCCTGGTCCGGCGCTTTTTTATGTCCGCTTGCCCGACCAGCGCCGGGCCAGGGTACGGGCCGCCTCCAGCACCCGCTCCTTGGCGGGATTGGGGCGCTTGCCGCTGCGCCAGGCCATCATCACGTCCCAGTGATCCGGTGGCAGATCCACCACGTCCAGCTTCACCAGGCGACCGAACTCCAGATCCCGGGTGATGGCGAGCGCCGGCATCAGGGTGATGAAGCCGTGCTCCAGCGCCAGCTCCCGCGCCGCACTCGCTGGCTGGATGGCGTGCAGCGGGCTCGCCACCTGGCGCAGCAGACGCAACTGCAGGATCAGCTCGTCGCAGCCCGTCCCCCACTGCTGGGGCGCCAGCCGCTCGTTGGCAATGTCCTGCAGGGTCAGCCCTTGCCGCCCGGCCAGCGGGTGGGTGGCGCAGGCCACGGCGATGATCGGGGAACGGTAAAGCAGTTCGAGCTGGATGCCCGCGATGGCAGGGCACTTGAGAATGAAGCCCACGTCGGTCTCGCCGGTCAGCAACTCCTGCATGATGATGCCAGAGTGATCCGTGTTGCAGCGGATCTCGAAGGTCTCGTCCACCAGGGCCAGCAGCAGGGGGCCGAACACCGCCGTGGTCAGGGAGGGGAGGCAGGAAAGCCGGATCCGCGGCAATGCAGGCGCCCCCTGCATCGCCAGCCGCCCCCCTTCCAGTGCGCTCAGGGCCGCAGTCGCGGCAGGCAGAAACTGCTCGCAGGCCGGGGTCGGGGTGGCCCCCCGACGATGGCGACGGAACAGGGACTGACCCAGCTCCTGCTCCAGCACGGCAATGCGCTGGCTCACCATGGGTTGTGACCAGCCGCGAATGGCGGCCACCTTGCTGAAGCTGCCACGGTTGGCCACATCCAGCAGCAGTTGCAAATCGTCGAGGGTCATAGCCATAACCAAATCCAATATGAAATATAGCCAGTTGTCGGCTACCACTATATCTGGAGCCCCACCAGAATAGCAGCATCAATCGTCATGAACCGGCTGAACGCCACCGAGCCAGGGAGTTGTCATCCCCCTTGGCTCTGTTTGGTGACGGCGCCGTTCGGGCAAGAAAGACAACAATATCAGCGAAGCAAACAGAGGTATCAGGGTCATGGTGGATCGGGCGAGGCGGTTGGGGCGGTGGTTCTTGGCATTGGATTCCCTGCTGGTGATCCTGGGCTTCTTCGTGGTGATGCCCATGATCAGCCTGCGCTTCGTCGACCAACTGGGCTGGGCCGCCGGTGTGGTCGGACTGGCACTGGGGCTGCGTCAGCTTACCCAGCAAGGGCTGGGGGTCTTTGGCGGCTCCCTCGCCGACAAGTTCGGGGCGCGCCCCCTCATCGTCTGCGGCATGCTGCTGCGGGCGCTGGGGTTTGCCAGCCTGGCCTATGCCCAGAGCGGATTGGAACTGATCCTCTCCTGCATCATCTCGGGGCTGGGTGGCTGCCTGTTCGATCCCCCCCGCGCCGCCCTGGTGATCAAGTTCACCCGGCCACGGGAGCGGGGTCGCTACATCTCCCTGCTGATGATGCTGGAGAGCGCCGGCGCCGTGGTGGGAGCCCTGCTCGGCAGCTGGCTGCTGAACTTCGATTTTGAATATGTCTGCCTGCTGGGTGCCGGCCTGTTCGTCTGCGCCGCCCTGTGCAACCTGCTGATCCTGCCCCCCTACAAGCTTTCGGTGCGCCCGACGCCGATCCGGGACGGCCTCGGCCAGGTGCTGGCGGACAAGGCCTTCTGCCGACTGGTGCTGATCTTAAGCGGCTACTACGCGCTCTGGGTGCAGGTCATGCTGATCTTCCCCATTCTCGTCAAACAGATGGCAGGCAGCACCACGGCGGTGGGCTGGATGTACACCCTGGAGACGGCCATCTCCCTGGCCCTGCTCTACCCCCTTGCCCGGTTCGGCGAGCGCCACTTCAAGCTGGAGAACCGCCTGATGGCGGGGGTGCTGCTGATGACCACGGGGATCGGGCTGGTGGCCTTTGCCACCACCTTGCCCGCCGTCTTCCTGCTGCTCGCCTGCTTCTATCTCGGCATCGTCATCGCCGAGCCGGCGCGGGAAACCCTGATGACCAAGCTGGCACAACCGGGGGCGCGGGGCAGCTACATGGGCTTCAGCCGACTGGGGCTGGCGCTGGGGGGCATGACGGGTTACGTGGGGGGCGGCGCCCTGCACGACTACGCCATGGCCCAGGGGCAACCCTGGTTGCCCTGGCTGGTGCTCGGCACCGTCGGTGTCACCACCTTGCTGCTGCTGGCCAACTGCTTCCAGCGCGGCTCCCGCCTGGCAGGGGTCAACGCCTGATCCTCTGGTAATCATCCCGTCTACCCCGGGCGCCCTTCTCTTGAAGGGCGCCCTTTTTTCACCTTCATCTTGCATTGCCCTCCCCCTCGTCTGCGTCCATCCACCCGAAAATCCCCCATAAAAAAAGCGGCAGATTGCTCTGCCGCTTTTGCCCAGCCCGCTTGGCTGTTACTTGTTGATATCCAACATGTTGTTTTGCAACATGAAGTCGATCACCTGGTTGGCAGTCGTCCCTGAACCGCCCGTCAGAGTGTCGAAGGTGTGGTTCATCAGCACTATCTCCTGGGTCACCGGCGCGGCACTGCTCTCCTTGACTTGCAGATGCACCCCTTCGCTGTCCTGGAACACCGAGAGCAGGCTCTTCAGGGAGCTCTCGCTCTTGCTACCATCGCTGTCGAGCAAGTCGCTCAGATCCAGCTTGTCCCCTTCCGACTTGCTGAAATCGACGATGTAGTCCTTGGCCACCTTGCCAGCCTCAGTATCCCCCTTCAGCCAGGTGAAGGTATCGGCACCTGCATCCCCCATGAGGATGTCGTTGCCGGCCCCCCCGATCAGGATGTCGTTGCCCAGCCCGCCGCTCAATATGTCATTGCCGGTACCGCCATAGAGGGTGTCGTTGCCACTGCCACCATAGAGGCGATCGTTGCCGCTCTCCCCATAGAGGGTGTCGTTGCCGCTACCACCGAACAAGGTGTCGTTGCCGGCACCGCCGTACAGGAAGTCATCACCCCCCTGACCGAACAGGATGTCATTGCCATCACCGCCGAGGAGGGTGTCACCCTTGTCATTGGTCGACGACTGATCGAACTCGCTGGCATGATCCGTGATGTAGGCGTGCACCTGGGCATCGGTCACCGACCCTGCCCCCAGCTTGCCACTCACATACTGCTTGATCGCCGCATACCCTTCCCCGCTGATGCCGGTGAAGCGTACCGCGTCGCCAAACAGGATGTCGTCGCCCGCACCGCCATCCAGCCTGTCAACGCCGGGCAGGTTGCTGACCGGCGTCCCCAGAATGGCATTGGCGAGATCGGAGGCAGACACATTGGACTGTACGACCTTGTCGCTATCAAACAGCTTGAGAATATCGCTCGATACCCCGCTGCCGATCCCGATGGCCGCCAGCACCACATTGTTTGCCTCCAGCAGCGGCAGCACATTCAATGCGTTGTCCCGTGCCGTGCTGTTGGTCGACCCCGAGGTGTAACTGGTTGAGATCTCGAAGGTTCCATCCCCTTGCGCCTTGATCTTGCCGATGTTCTGGGAGCCCCAGTTACCATTTCCGTTCTGTGACCACTGCTTGACGTTACCGCTGGCATCCACAATCACCCGCTGGGTGCCCCCGATATTGGCGTAGAAGGCCGTACCCGGTACGTAGTTGTTGACGTTGACAAAGGTATCCAGACCTTCCTGGGTCTTGGTGTTCACCACCGGATTGATCTCTTCGTTGTAGAAGTAGGAGTTCGGAGCCCCATCGGTGATGAAATAGGCCTGATTCTTCGCATTGGTGTTGTTCTTGGCCAGGTCGCTGTTGAACCAGTTGGAGGTGACCTTGAGCGGATCCTCGTAGTTGGTCAGCCCCGAGGTACCATCCATGCTGGTCAGTACATCACCCAGCAGCTTCAACGCATTGGGATCTTTGAGATCCACGCTGACGGAACGATTGACCTGAGTATCAAAATCGATCAGGAAGACGTTGACCTTGCCCGCCGCCTCCTTGCCAGCACTCGCCTGGAGCTCTTTGAACACCTGGGTCAGTTGATCCCGGATGGTCTTCATCGCCGACGAACCGATACTGCTCGAGGTGTCGATCATGAAGGCGAGGTTGTAGTTCTGGCCCGGCAGCATCACGCTGCCATCCAGATCCCCCACCACGATATTGTGCTCGCTGCCATAGGTCCGGTTCTGGTCCCCCGGCTCCCCTTCGGTGGCGTTGAAGTAGCTCAGGCGGATGCTGTCGTCATCGGTCGCGGTACTGGTCAGATCGGTCCCGACCTCCTTGGCGATGACATCGACCTTGAGATTGACCAGGCCCGCCTTGTCACCCGGTACCCGCAGAGTCAGGCCGCTCAGATTCAGATCCAGTGCATTGCTGCTCCACAGCTTGTCCGACGCGGTGAAGGTCAGCTTGCCATCGTCCCCGACGGTACCCAGCAACTGGCTGCCCTTGTAGAGCTCGGAGCCTTTGGGCATGCCGCTCAGCACCAGGCTGTCAAACACCTCGCTGCCATCCCTGTCGGTGAGAGAGGCCGTCAGCTCGACCGGGTAATCCACCTTGGTCGGCGGAACCAGGGTCAGCTCACCCGTGGTCTGGTTGATCTGGTAGATGCCGTCTGCGAACTGGACATATTCCATGTCGTGCAGGGCCTTGGTCACCCCGACGCCTCGCTCGGACACGACGAAGTCGAACCACTTGTCGTTGTTCGAATAACCCTCGCCCTTCTTGATGGAGTAGTCGGCACGATTGCCGGGCAGCACGGCGATATCCGTGCCAGTCCCGCCATAGAGGCCGTCATTGCCAAGACCGGAGACCAGGATGTCGTTGCCTTCACCACCATAGAGGGAATCGCCCTGGATGGCATCGCTGCCCACCAGAATGTCATTCCCCTGGTTGCCGACCAGGCTGTCGCCACCACCCTTCTGGCTCACGATGTAGTCGTTGCCGCTGGTGCCATTGACCTGATCCTGCCCAGAAGAGCTATCGGTCAGGGTCTTGGTGATCCCGAGGGCCCCCTTGTCGAAGTTGCCGGACTGGAACTGGCCCGTGGTGATCCCCGCGCTCGGGAAGCTCAGGTTGTAAAGGGGAATACCGTTGCCCACCAGACTCAGGTTGACGGTCGGCTTGTCGGCCACCGCCGCCACGTCGATCACCAGCTTGCTGCCGTTGCTGAGGTTGGCACCGTCGCTTATCTGATAGCCGATGCTGGCATAGTCGCCCTTCATGTTGCCGACCACGGCGCCGTTGCCGTTGGCGGCATGGGTGCTCGATTCGTTCAGACCGGGCACGAAGCGCAGATGGCCTGCGTTCACCTCGGCATAGGAGATGAGGGATCCGGTTTGCACCGCAACCCACTGCCCAGCCGCATTGAGGTATTCGAGGGTACCGTTCAGCGGCAGGGTGTTGATCTGCACCCCGAGATCGGTCGCGTCCTGATCATCGCTGGCACCGAACTGGGCCCAGGTCAGGACCTGGGGCTGATCTTCGGCACCGGTGCTGTGGCCGCCAGCCGCCGTCGGCGCCCGATCATTGTCCACTATGGTACCGGTCCCGCTCTGACCACCGATGGTCACCGAGAGGGTCTCGTTCGTCTCGACCAGGCGATCGTTTACCGTCGGGATGGTCACCGTGAAGTCTGTCACGCCCGCCGGTACCGTGATCTTGCCGGTGGTGCTGTTGTAGGTCACGCCGTTGCTGAACTGGGCATTGCCCCAGTCCTGGTTGGAGGCGGGGTTGTTGCCCGATCCGCGAATGGCGAAATCGTATTCGGTCGCTTCCTGGGTCGCATCGGACAAGGTGACCTTGTGCAACAGGTTGCCCCCTTCAGTCACGCTCTCGCTGGAGACACCCTGAACCAACGGCGTGAAGAGAGGCTTGGTGGCGAAGGAGCCAATGCTGGCGTCACCGTCACCATCCACCACCCGGATCTGGAAGTCGATGTCACCATCACCCAGGGGTTTGGACATGCGCTGGTACTGGAAGAACTCCCACTTGCCGGTGGCTGGTGTGAACTCCAGCTTGAAGACGAGGTTGCCGCCCGCATCCTTCCCGAGCAGGGTATTGGCCCCGCTGGCGGTGATGGCGATGGCTGAGCCGGAAGCCGTCCGCAGACCATTCTCGAAGGTCGCCGGGTCCAGCACCAGCCCGATGGAGCCCTTGCCGTCCGCCCCCCACTGCGGGGTCACGGTGCCGGAACCATAGGCGATGGCCTGCGCCGTGTTGGCACCGAGGAACTCGATGCTCTGTACGGTGAAGTCGCTGTTGTCGGAGGTATTGGTGTTGCCGTTGTTGGTCGCCTTGATCACCATGGTATCGAAGCCACCCTGCTGCACCTGGAAGTTCTGGTTGAACTCCCCACCCGATGCGTTGGAGTTGAATACCAGGGTGCTGATCAGCACACCACCGCGATAGAACTCCACGACCCCGCTCTCCAGCTCGCCGCCAAACATCTTGCTGAACTTGATGTTGGCGCCGTAGGCAACCTTGCCCGCATCCAGCCTGACGATCAGCTGCTCGGAGGCGGACGATCCGTCGGCAAAGTGACGGAAGTCAATCTCGTTGGCAAGGTTGTGGTAAGGCGCAGCACCGCTGGCCACCCCCAGCCCCGAGCTGGAGCCGTTGACATCCGCCGTTACCAGTGAGGAATCGGTTGCCGACTTGAAGCCCAGGGCGCTGATGGTAAAGCCCGCCATGTTCAGGGTGCTCTGGTTGCCACTGTACTTGGTCAGGTCGAAGAGCCCGGTCAGCACGTTCGGAATATCGGTCTTCACCACGGAAACGGCATCGCTGTTGCCAGCAATGGGGGAGTCGTCCTCGACGCTGACATCCAGCTTGCCCTTGGTGACACCGCTGCCATCGGAGACCTCCACGTCCAGCTGGAACGACAGCTTGTCTTCCGAGGTCGTATCCCCGTGGTCGAGGGGGCCCTTGAGGGTCACGTCATAGGTCCACTCTCCCTTGCCGCTGGCATTGGGTGCCGTCAGCTTGACCTCGACCACCGCCTTGTAATCGGCGCCGCCAATCGCCCCCGTGTAGCCGACCAGCGTCTTGCTGCCCGCATCCCAGCTCCATTGGACCTTGGCCCCACCGGACGTCAGCCCGGCCGGTCCGTTCAGGGAGATGTTGAGCGTGCTGCTGTCGATGTCGCCCACCGAGAGGGTACCGGACGCCTTGATGGCATTGGTGGTATCCGGGTTGCCGACCGTGTCGGCAATACCGTTTGCCAGCCCCTCTTCGGAGACGACAGCCCCATTGGAGATGGTCAGCGTCGGCAGATCGTTGACCGCATCCACCTTGATGGTCACGGTTGCGGGACTCGCATCCACGGCGCCGTCGTTGTCTACCGCCGCATAGTTGAAGGTGGTGTTGCCGTTCCAGTTCGCATTCGGAGTGAAAGTGAGCTTGCCGGCGTCCGCCACCGCAATGCTCTGATCCACCGTCACAGCCGCCCCGTTCAGATAGAGGATGCCGTTGGCAGGCAGGCTCTTGATGGTGAAACTCACCACGTTGCCATCAATGTCGCTGCCACTGAGGGTCGGAATGGCGATGCTGGCGGCATCTTCCTGACCGTTTGCCTGCTTGTTTGCCGTCTCCGGCGCTTCATTCAGGATCTGCGCGTTGTCGCTGCCCGGCAGGGAGACGTTGCCCGCCTTGTCGGTCTGGGTCGCCGTCACCGTCAACGACTTGCCGTTGGCCGGGGTCGTCTCCGTCCAGCTGATGGTGCCATTCTGATAGCCGTAGCTCTTGCCATTGCTTGCCAGCAGGGTGCCATCGGCCTTGAGCGTCAACTGGACAGTGCTGTTCACCCCACCATTGTTGATGGTCAGCGTCACCTTGCCGCCCGCAACCAGGTCTGCGTGATTGATCCCGGCGCGTACCTGGATCTGATCATTGCCAATCTCGGCCTTGGTCAGCATCTGGTCGTTGTTGGCATCATCCACGATAACCACGGTCGGGGCATTGGGTGCCTGGGTGTCGATCGCGGTGTCGTCACTGCCGCCAGTGCCCACGTTGCCGTTGAGATCGCTGTAGCTGCCGTCCTTGACGGTGACGCTGGCCTCGCAGGTATAGCCCGGGGTCGGGGTGAAGGTCGCGGTCCAAGTCTTGCCGCCATCGGAGGTGGTCAGCCCGGTCACGGTGCCGCCCACCACGGTCAGGTCGCCCAGCTCGAACCCGGTCACCTTCTCGCTGAAGGTGAAGGTGACGTCGCTGGTTTCGCCCACGGTCAGCTGGTCGTCAACGATGTGGACCACCACGCTCGGGGCCAGGGTGTCGATCGCGGTGTCGTCACTGCCGCCAGTGCCCACGTTGCCGTTGAGATCGGTGTAGC